>Ga0194134_10004259_pt1 | contig 14570 bp, 14 predicted proteins | sample TA2KigOff0mmetaG_FD_148602 | JGI IMG/M metagenome (GOLD analysis project Ga0194134, IMG submission 148602) | Freshwater microbial communities from Lake Tanganyika, Tanzania - TA2015056 Kigoma Offshore 0m | ecosystem: Environmental > Aquatic > Freshwater > Lake | place: Tanzania: Lake Tanganyika... | reverse complement strand
TAGTCGGCGTGGCCGGGGCAGTCGACGTGAGCGTAGTGGCGGTTCGCCGTCTCGTACTCAACGTGGGCGGCAGCAATTGTGATACCGCGTGCTTTTTCTTCAGGAGCGTTATCGATCGAATCGAAGCTCCGGAACGAATTCTTCGGGTTGTGCTTCGACAACACCTTCGTGATCGCGGCCGTCAGGGTCGTCTTGCCGTGGTCGATATGTCCAATCGTTCCCACGTTGACGTGCGGCTTACTACGGTCAAATTTCTCTTTCGCCATTTTGCTCGCGCCTTAAAAATATTTGGGGGAAAAATGTATGGAGCTGATGACCGGGATTGAACCGGTGACCTCGTCCTTACCAAGGACGCGCTCTACCATCTGAGCTACATCAGCCCGCCTCTACTACTGTATCAGGACACCGTACGCATTTGATGGTGGATAGGGAAGGATTTGAACCTTCGTAGGGTGCAAGACCCGACAGATTTACAGTCTGTTGCCATTGACCGCTCGGCCACCTATCCAAGTGCGCACGAACCCTCCCAAGAGAGGGTCTCCTGACAACTTTTTCATGGTAACACAGCGATGCGTTTGCGCAATAGTAGCGCGTCGAGAGGCCCGTCAGCGGCGTTTGGCAAAGGGAAAAGCTTCGTCTTTTCTATTGGCTGCGGACCATACAACTCCCTCGCCGCCGTGAGCAACTCCTGACGCAGCTGCGCCAATTGCGGCTGCGGCACTACCCTCGAAATCCGCACCTCAATGTCTCTCGGCTCGACCATCAATGCGAAGATCGCAAGTTCGTTCTTCGAACTGCCCGCATCCTTGCTGATCTGCTGCAGAAGTTCGTTCGAGGGACGTTTGCCTTCGAGCCCAAACTCCAGCATGGCCAGCTGCAACGTTGCGTTCGCTTTGCTCAGCAGTGCTTTGGCCTCAGCCCCTCGCTTGGTCCGGGCCAGCCACATCGCGCTTTGAAACGCCACAGCGTTGGGCGACACCTGCTTCAACCAGGAGTCAAAGTGCAGATCAGCCGCCTTTCCATCTCCGGCGTAGTAGCGGGCAAAGGCCGCTTTCCGTAGGCCAGCACCGTTCTGAAACGTCGGGTAGCGTCGAGCCTGCTCCTCAAAGTACCTGGCTGCCTCGGCGAACTTGCGGTTCGTATAGTTCACCTCGCCGAGCGAATCAATTGGATTGGCTTCGTTTGGCGCAAGCCTGCGGTACTCGTTCAAGGCCTCAACTGCCTTATCTAGCTTGCCCAGATTTGCCTCGGCGTAGCCAAGACTGTTCCACCAGTCCGGCTTTGTGGGTTCGATCCGCGCCAACTCGCGGTAGTAGGCCGCCGCCTGCGCCCAGTCTCCAATTCCCGCCGCCATCTGTGCCATTTCGAGCTGAAGCGCCGGATCACCTTTGCGAAACGAAGCCAATTCGCTCAAAGCCTTCAGCCGCTCTGGCCCGTTGCCAGCCACGGCAATCGACAACTGAGCTCTCGAGTAAGCGTCTCCGCTAGCCGGAAATTTCCCTACCAGCGCCAAGGCTTCTTCCCGCTTCCCCTGTTGAATCAACAGCCTGGAGAGAACCGGATAGGCCGGGGCGAAGCCCGGATGGCTCGAAACAAACGAAGCCAGTTCGTTTCCCGCAAGCGCCTTAGCGTATTCGACCCAGGCCTTGGCATCTGCTTCCGGCTTGGTCTTCACCCCCAGCAATGCCTCAAGCATTCGGCTTGTCGTTTGAGTCAGTTCCCCTTCAGATACCTCAGAATCAAACGAACCCAATATCGCCGTGGTCGTTGCATTCGCAATCCGAGCTTCGATCCTGATCCCCTTCGAAGTCTTTGAGAAGCGCCCGGTGATCACTCGCCCTACCCCGCTTTGCCTCACGCCTTCGGCGTCGTCGACCAGGATCAAATCCTGAACCTGATGAGACCCAAGCGCAGAAATGAATGAGCTCAGCCAAACTTCCAAAACACCGGCCTGATTGTCGAACTTCACCATGGCCACGCGCGAATTCACCGGGGCTATCGCCTTCGGTCCGCAACTAACGATCAGGATGAAAAGAAAGAAAAAAGAGTACAGTCTAGAGCGCACGAAATTCCGTTTTCAGAAGTGTCTGAAACTCTGGATTATCGCGCATCGCCTGGAAAGCATCTTCCTGAGCAATCTTGTCCCGCTCGTTGAAGCCTTCTTCCAGCGCCTTTCGCAAATACTGCATCGCCCGGTCGTTCTGCCCGTTCTTGGCGTAAATACGTGCCAGGTGGTAGTGGAATTTGGCCCGTTCTTCGATGGTCCGCTCCTGCAGAACAGTGCCTTGCGAGCCCCGATGCTCGAACACGTTCGCGTCGAGAGCCAGAGCCTTCTGGTACTCGAGGATTGCGTCTTCATACTTCTTGCGCGCAAACAGAGCAGTGCCCAGGTTCGAATGCATGCTGGCGGAGTCGGGCATGATCACAAGCGCCCTTTTGTAGTAGTTCGTCGCGCGGCGGTAGTTCTTCTGCGCATAGGCGACAGTGCCAAGGTTATTGATCGCCTCAGCGTAATCCTTGTTGATCTTCGCTGACTTCTCATAGCTTTTGCGCGCTTGGGTCATCTGGCCAAGCTGATGATAGGCAATCCCAAGCTTGTTCCACATGACGTGGGAATCCTGAGGCATACGCTGGTACATCTCTATGGCTTCGCGATACATCTTGCGAGCCATGTAAATGTCGCCTCGCATCTCTGGGCCCAGGTCGGGCTTGCTGGGCGTGGTCGTGGGTGGCACCGACGGCGGGGCAAATCTAGAGATAGCCGGTTGCGCGAAAGCAACAGCGCTAAGGGTCAATAAACCAAACAGGGTCCGAGAACTCATGGAGCACCTCTACTCTGACGACATTCTAATCGAAAATGCGCTATTTGAAAATGGACCGGATCCGTCCCCAAATTCCAGTCTTTTCCTGCTGGGCATTGGCTTCGGACTTCCCGCGATCTTTCCCGTCGGAGTTATCTGCCTTGACGGCTTCCTTCTTTCGCATCGTTACGCTACGTCCTGCCGCAGGGGCAGGCTTCGCAGCTTCCTCTGGCTTGGCTTCTTCTGAAGGCTCCCAACCAAAGACTTGAGTCTGTCCACTCACACCTTCCACAGGCTGCGTGCCGGCAACATAAACCTCACTGCGCCCGGCCCCAAGTTTGCCGGTGGCTACATCCACTTCAGCCGAGACCACACCCTGCGGGGGCTCAAAGCCGTGAACGTTGCGATACTCGCGGTGCGTGTGTGCGCGCTTCATAAACTCGGTCCAGATCGGCAAGGCACTCTTTGAGCCTTCGAGCTTAATGTCGCGGTTGTCGTCGAAGCCGACCCAGACCACGCAGACAAGTTTTGAAGTGAAGCCGGCAAACCAACCATCTCGGCTTGAACCCGTCTTGCCACCTGACGGTAGCCCGAATCCACGCGTACGGACTCCGGCGCCCGTGCCACCGCGCACAACGTCTTCCATCAGGTTCACCATGATGTAGTTGATTCGCGGATCGAGCACCTCATGGCGCTCCACTTTCTGTTCGTGAATGTTTCCGCCAAAGCGGTCTCGAATGGAGCGGACCCAGTTGGGACGCGAAGCAACCCCGTTGGAAGGAAACATCGTGTACGCTCCTGCCATTTCAATCGCGGTGACTTCATAGGCACCGAGAGCGACAGCAGGAGTGGGGCGGACCTCCAGATTCAAACCTGCCCTGCGGGCGAGCTTTACAACCTCTCCGTAACCAACCGCTTCGGCTAATTTCACCGTCGGGATGTTCAAGCTCTTCATCAGAGCCGTGCGGAGAGTGACAGCGCCATAGTATTTCTCGCCGAAGTTGCCCGGCTCGTAACTACGCCCGTCGTAATAAAAAGTGGTGGGCTCGTCAACCAGCACCGAGGTGGGAGTGAAGACTTTTTCGCTATCAAACAGGGCGGTGTTCAGAGCGGCTGCATAAACAATCGGTTTGAAAATCGACCCCGGCTGGCGCTTGGCAACGGCACGGTTTAGCTGCGAGAGGCCATAGTTGCGCCCACCGACCAAGGCTTTGATTTCGCCATTGCGCGGATCCATAGCGACAATCGCCGCCTGCACCTCTGGAACCTTGCCATCCTTATCTTTCTTGTGGCGTCGAGCAATCGCCTCGTCAACTTCCTTAAGACCGACTCGCATCGCTTCGGCCGCGTCCTTTTGCAGGTCCATGTCAATCGAGGTGAAGATGCGGTAACCGCCGTCCTGGAAGTCCAGCGAGGGAAACTTCTGTTGCAGCGTATCGTTGACGAGATCGACGTAAAAGGAAGAGTCTGCTGAATCGCCATTGCCTCTGACCGTCTTGACCTCGGCTGCGCGGGCGGAGGCAAGCTGGGAGTCGTTGATGTAGTTGTTATCACGCATCAGCCGAAGAACGATATTGCGGCGATTCTTCGCGCGATCCGGGTAAGTGAAAGGGTTGGTCGCACTGGGACGTTGGATGAGACCGGCAATCAGTGCAGCCTCGGGAAGCGTTAGATCCCGCACATCTTTGCCGAGATAGGCCTGGGCAGCCTCCCCAAATCCAAAAATGTTGAAGCCGCCACGCCAGCCCAGAGGGACGTAGTTGGCGTAATACTCGAAAATTTGTTCTTTGGTGAGCTTCTGTTCGAGGATCAGCGTGTAGACCACTTCGTTCAGCTTGCGCGTGATCGTCTTCTCCATCGACAGAAAGAAGCCGCGCGCCAACTGCATGCTGATGGTGGATGCACCCTCGGCGTGCCGCCCTGTCGATACGTCGACCATCACAGCCTTGACGATACGGATCGGATCGAAGCCGGAGTGGCTGAAGAAGCGCTTATCCTCTACGCTGACAACAGCCTCGATGAGCACCTTGGGCAGATCCTCGTAGCGAACCATACGTCGTTTTTGGCGGGAGCGGTCAAAAAGGTTGGTGACCAGTTCCGGCTCCAGTTGGTATTGATTGCGCACCGAGTTGTCGGCAAGCGAGACGATCTGGGAGATCCTGCTGTCCGCAATCCGGATCAGACCGCCGTCGCGAGCAAAATAGGAATCCGGCCCGGGATAAATCTCGATGGCGTCGCCGCGGAGCACATAGTGACCGACTGGGTTGCCGCTCGCCTCACTATAGCCGCTGCGTCGCAACTGGCCAACCAATTCATCGCGGTCGAGCGCATCTCTGAGGGAAAGCACGTGAGGAGCAGCATAGATGCGCGAAGCATTGCGAAATGGCCCGGCGGCGAGCTTTTCGTCAATCTCTTTCGAATACTTGCTGTAGAGAAAGCCGAAAACCAAAAGACCGGACACGAATAGAAATGCAAGGCCAGCCAGAACAATACGCCCAAGCGGGCTCAAGAAGATGCGCACCAGGAAGGCGCGAGCGGGAATTTGAAGTCGAATCGCCACGAGTTTGGATGCGGACGCCTTTATTTTGCCATGACCCCGGTGGTCCGTGCGGTCATGAGAAACTGTAAGTCTTATGACGGATGAAAAGCCGGATGTGCTTCAGCGTATTTTTTCGCTGGCTCGCATTCTAGTTCCTCTTATCGGAATCATACTCGTCGTCCTGCAATGGTGGCAGAACGCGCAGTTGATGGATGAGGCTAAAGCAGCCAACCAGGCAATGCGTCAGATCTGGGTAAACCACCCACCTGAGTTTCCGCTCGATACACTTGCATCCGCCGTCTATGTACCTTCGGCGGTTTCTCCGCTCGGAGCTTTCGACCCGGGCGAGGGGCCCTGGCTTGCTCAGTCGATCTGGCTGCAGCTTTCGAGAATCGCCCGCGGACAGGACCAGTTGGGATATGACGTCTTCCCCTCCGGCCGTCAGGTCGGAATGAATGCAGCAACATTCGCCCAATTCGTAATCTCCTGCCTGGCGCTTTTGCTTGGATGGCGACAAGCCAGAGGCGGGCGATCCCTTTCGCTGCAATCCTGGACCTCGCTGCAAACCACATTGATCGAATTCTCAGGACCCACGGTCGCGATCTGTTGTCTATTAACTGCAGTTCTGCAAAGACAATCTCTTGGAATCGAAGGCGCTCTGCGGCTGATCCTGGTGCTGGGAATTTATGTTCTTTATGCGATCGCGGCCGGTACGATTTGCTGGCTCACATACAACATGTCAAAGAGCCTCTCTCGCGCTTCGAGCATGTTGGTGCTGTTCTGGCTGATCAACTTCTCGCTCGCGAGGCCGTTCACCGTCAATTTGGCAGCGGCTGTGTTCCGTTTGCCAACTCTCGATCAATACGCCAAGAAGCTGGAGTTTGAGAACTTCAATGGCTACAACGGAGTCGAACCCAGAGCAGACCGGCAGCGCCGGTTTGTGAATGAGATTCTTCGCGAATACAAAGTGTCGGCTCCGGCGGACGTTCCGGTGAACATTTCAGCCCTGGTTCTGCAAAGAGAAGAGCGGCACCAGCGCGAGGTGGGCACAAGGCTCCGTGCCGAAATTGATGACACCTTTCTGAAGCAGGAACGGTTAGAGCAGGCAATCTCGATTCTGTTTCCGCTTGTGGCGATCCAGTTATGTTCAAGCTCGTTGTCGGCGACTGACTTCCTGAGTGAGCGGCAGCAGTTGAACGATTCGAATCTGTTCTGGGACAAGGTTGTCGCAAAAGTTTACGCGGATGTTGCAGTGGCAAGCGGTCCGCAAGCAATGAAACTACCTCGCGGCCCGGATTACTGGAGCCAGTTTCCATTTGTCGAGGTGCGGTTGCCAGACCCGATGCGTGCGATTTCGGCCTGTCTGATGCCGGCGCTTGGCCTGGCCTTGTTTGGACTCGGTGGGATGCTGGTTGCCTTTCGCGCCAAGCAGGCCCCAATGATTGCGGAGGAGGCGGAATGAACCCCGACTGGCGCAAGCTCATGCTTCAACTCACTCTCGCAATCGGAGTAGCCACCGTTTTGCTTTTTGCTTCTGCAACGACATCATCGCTGCATGACATGCAGCGGAAGATTCACGCTGGCGCGACGAGAGAACCGCAGGAGGCAGACCCGGCGGCAGTGATGAGCGAGATCGTGCTTGAGACCTCGCCCCTGGCGCAATTGAGTGCTGGGTTCCCTGGCATTGCACCATCGTTGCACATTATTCGAATGTCGGCGAGCCGACCACTCTCGAACATCGATCCCATCGAACATCCAGCACGTCGCCGATTTGGCCGGGTGGACTTCAGTTTTGCGTTTCTGGTTTTTCTGCCACTCGCGTTGGTTCCGCTCTGTTACTTCATTTACCGAAAGTGCATGTCTCGTGGCGACGTGGAGAAGCTGACGTCAGGCCGGTCCACGCTGTTCGATTTCAGCATCGAACGGGTTCTGCTTCCATTACTGGCCTCGTTTGGATTTGTTGCTCTTGTCACGTTGGCTTGCCTTTACTCAGCGGGACTGAGACTTGGGACGAATGAATTGCTGGCATTGATTTCCATTTGGGTGATCTTGCTTGGTCTTTATCTCCTTTGTTGGGTCCTGCTCTTCGCCTACCTCTTGTTGCGCTCGACCTCATTCTCATCTGCGGTTCTACAGTATTCGGCGATCTTCCTCACTTTGGTGTTTCTGTTGCCGCAATTGAGCCAAACGATATTGCCTTCAATCGAGCGACCCAAGGGAAGACTTCCGCTAATTGTCGAGCGCCAAAAGGCAACTTTGAGTACGCGCATTGACGACCGTGCAGGGATTGACCGCTACCTTCAGCGCAAGGGCTACGGAGCGCTCGATTGGACAACTCCGCTACCCGAAGTGCAAGCGGCAGCATTGTTGAATATGCGGGTAGAAGAGACGATCGCGCCACGGCTGTTGGAGTTTGAGGCAAGCGTAAAGAACATCGACAATATGGCGATCATTTCGTCGTGGTTGTCGCCTTACCTGGTGGCGCAATACGGAGTAGATGACATTGCAGGAACTGGGCTAGTCAGGTATTCCAGATTCAGAACAGCGGCGATTGAATACCACGAGCAATGGCGCAAGTACACGCTTGGGTTTCTAGCCAAACGGCAGTACCTCGATTACGACGCGCTGCGTAATGTGCCGAAGTTCAAGTTCACTGGAGACAGCTACGGTGAGACCGTAGGCATGGCGCTGATCCGGTGCGGTTATTTTGGATTGATCTGCCTCGGGCTGACGTGGGGAATTTCCAAGGAACTGAAAAAGATCCTGCCGAAACGCAAGAAAGCCGCCCGATAAGGGCGGCTTTCTTGAAGAACTTGAAAGCAGTCGGAACTAGGAAATTTTGTACTCTTTGTACTCGACGTGCTTGCGGATGACCGGATCGAACTTCTTCTTCAGAAGCTTCTCCGTGGTCTTCTTGGGGTTTTTGGTGGTGGTGTAATAGTGCCCTGTGCCGGCTGTTGAAACGAGCTTGATATTGATGCGCATTCGGGTTTCCTCTTGTTACTTCTTACGGATCAGGGGCAACACTGCATCCACACCGACCTTGTCGATGGTGCGGAGAGCCTTGGCAGACAGACGGATGCGGATGAAGCGATTTTCGCTCGCCACCCAAATCCGCTTTTCGTGCAGGTTCGGTTCAAACCGGCGCTTGGTCTTGTTGTTCGCGTGCGAAACAGTGTGACCACTAATTGGCCGCTTGCCGGTGATGGGACATACTTTGGACATAACTTGACTCCAACTTGCGCAACCAGGGGATTGGTTTTGCCAGATAGGGAAGGCGCACAGCTCTGCTGTGACCAACACAATTCTTTAGTATAAGGCATCGGAGGCCGTTGCGCAACGCTAGCTAACCATACCACCGCCGCGGTGCACGGCGTGTGCATGCAGGTCCTCCATGGTGACGTACTGGAGAGCGTTGTGATGTGTTGATTCTAAAACCACTTGCGGCGCACATCCGGCGAGCAACGCCTCTTTCCAGCGCAGGGCGCAAAGGCACCATTGGTTGCCTGCTTTAAGCCCCGGGAAGCCCCAATCGAGGCGTGGCGTCGAGAGATCGTTACCCTTTGACTTCGAAAACTGGAGGAACTCGTCGGTCATGATGGCGCAGATGAGATGGCGGCCTTCGTCTTCGTCGCCGGTTTCGCAGCAACCTGTGCGGTAAAAGCCAGTCATGGGGTCTTTTGAGCACGGCTCGAGCATCTGGCCCAAAACATTGCGTTGTGGTCTAGGCATTATTCACCTCCTTAGGTTCGTGCAAAGCGAGGCGCAGCAAATTCAAACCGGATTGGACGGCGAAGGCGCGGACGCGGTCGCGATCGCCTGCCGGGTAGCGGAAGCGATGGGCTTTCAGAAATTGGTTCGGGCCGGCAACACCGATGAAAACGGTGCCGACGGGATTCTCTTCGGTTCCACCATCGGGACCGGCGAACCCGGTAAAGCTGAGTGCCCAATCTGAACCAGATCGGGAGCAGGCTCCGCTGGCCATTTGAAGGGCGACCGGTTCTGAGACTTCGCCATGTTGGGCAAGAACATCAGTATCGACGCCCAGGAGGCTGCTCTTTTGCTGAGCGTTGTAAGTAATAAAGCCGCCGACAAAGCAACGGGAGGCACCAGGTACGCTGCCAAAGCGGGACCCGACAAGCCCTGCGGTGAGGCTCTCGGCAACCGCGACAGTTTGACCCTTGCTCTCGAGCAAGCGAAGCACGGCTGACTCGAGTGGAGAGCCATCGCGCGAATAGATGCGGATGCCTAAAAGCGCTTCGATCTTTGCACTCAACTCCGAGGTGAGGCGATCGGCCTCGGTCTGTGAGGTGGTTTGAGCACGAAGGTGGACGGTGAGATCGCCCGTTTTGGCGAGGATGGTGGTGACAGGGTTTTCGTATTGCTTGTAGATGGGCGCAATCAAAGCATCAAGGTCAGATTCACCCATGCCGGTGAGGCGGAGAGTGACTGTTGAGAGGGCGAGAGGCGGCAGGATTTTTTCAAGGCGAGGGAAGAACTCGGCCTCGGCCATCGGCTTCATTTCGCCGGGCGGGCCAGGAAGCACGACGATGATTTTTCCGCCTTCGAGTTCGAGCCATTGGCCCGGGGCGGTACCGCGAGGATTGGGAAGCACCTCGGCACCTTCGAGGACATAAGCCTGGCGCTTGTTGATCTCGGCCATCTTACGCCCCATGGAAGCGAAGCGGGCTTCCAGCGCGGCACAGACCTGGTCGTCGAATCGAACTTCGCGGCCCGTGGCGAGACCGACGGCTTCGCGGGTGAGGTCGTCCTCAGTAGGCCCGAGGCCACCAGTGATCAGCAGCAGTTGGACATGATCGAGGCAATAGCGAATGGAGGCAACGAGTTCTTCGCGATGGTCGCCGACAACCATCTTCTGGCTGAGTTCGACACCGAGGAGGTTCAGTTTTTCCGTGAGGAACAGCGAATTGGTATCGACCCGGCTTGGAGTCAGCATCTCGCTGCCTACGGCAATGATTGCGGCACGCATCTATGCCATAGCGATGTCGACATCGACGCGGTAGATGGAATTGTTGGTGGCGACGGCCATCGAACGGGGAGGCAGCAGGCAGAGGCCGACGATACCGTGGCCAGAGAGAAAATGCTCGGCCTCACGCTTTGGGTTGATGCGGACCACGCCGCGACGCCCGGCGTAGCTGGCGGCGCAATAGAGGTTGCCATCGCGATCAAAGGCGATACCTTGCGGGCGGCCCAGCCCGCGATAAAAGACCTCGGCGTCGCCATTGGGGGCGATGCGCTGGATGGAGTCAAAGCTGGATGTGGTGGGGCCGGTTACGTACAGGTAGGAATCCGGACCGAAGGCGAGATGGTAGGCGGCGACCGACGGCTCCAGCGTGGCGAAGACGAAGACATCGCGCTGCTGGTTGACCTTGAAGATGGTGCCGGAACGGTCACCGACGTAGAGGTTGCCCGCCGGGTCGAAGGCGAGACCGGTGGCAATGCCCATCCCTTCGACGAAGGTGGCAATGTTACCTGACGGTGTGACCTGAAAGATGGTGCCGTCGTTGCGGCTGGAGACGTAGAGCAGGCCATCCTGATCGAAGGCGAGGCCGGTGGCGTTCATCACGTCGCTGACGAAGGGGCGGCACTCATAATTGAGGTCAATCTTGTAAACCGAGACGGGAGTTTTCTGGCCGCGGCTGCCGGAGAAGGTGGCGTAGATGTTGCCTTCGGAATCACAAGCAGGATTTGCCACGGGATGGAGGCTGTCGGCGATCTGAATCCCAATCGCGCAGTGATAGGGATCGGAGGACTCGCCTTGGCGGCGGACGGTGAGATCACCATAGGCAATCGCTTCAGGGACTTTTGCGATGACGAGGTTTCCCGAGCCAACCACAACTGAACCATGAGCGTCTCCAAAGAGGACATGAGGCCGCTCTTCGCCGCCGAGGTTAGCACCTCGGATCAAGAATTCACCGCCCGGCAAGGCGGCCTCGGGCAGGACACGATCAATACGGATGGAGGACATGGGGCTATTTCTATTCTTACAGAGGGAGGTTGAGGAAGTTGCGCAGTATGTAAAGCATGGCGGCGCTGTAAAGGCCGGCCATCAGGTCGTCAAGTATGACTCCCCAACCACCCGACAGACGTTCGAACTGACGAACGGGAAACGGTTTATAGATATCGAAGAGGCGGAAGAACCCGAAGGCCAAGAGGTAGGTGAGGGGCTGGTCGAGACCGGACCCGACGAAAGCAAGCATCTGGCCGAGCACTTCGTCGACAACCACGCATTGCGGGTCTTTTGTTTTGAGGGCATCGATCAAAACGTTGGTGGCCCAGACGGAGGGGATCAGGAACAGGAGCACGAAGCCCAGCACGTGGAAGGAAGTGAAGTAAGTGAAGCGGTGGAGCAAGTAGACGAGAAGTACGCCAACCAGCGCCCCAGCAGTGCCGGGTGCTTTGGGAGCGTAACCAGAATAAAAACTGGTAGCAATGACTTCAGCGAGAGCGAGTTTCATCGTCTTCTTCCTCCTTGCCGTGATGAACGCTCGCGCCCGGGATACGGTACTCCTCGCTTGACCAATTGCCGAGGTCGATCCTCTGGCATCGCTCGCCGCAGAATGGGAAGAAATTGTCACCCTGCTCGGTGACTTTTCGACAGATCGGACATTTGGCCTGCAAGGGCATCGTGAGTTAGATGTGCTGGTGCTGCCGTTTCGGCGCGGCGTTGAGGATCGGGAAGGGGTTTTCGATGAGGCGTGGCAGATTGGTTTCCGGTGCGCCAAAGACTTCGCCGATCAGGTCGTAATCGTGGGCTTCGGTGATGCGGATGCGGCGGATCTGGCCTTTGGCGAGAGCGCCATCGGAGACGTCGTTGATGAGGCAGAAGCCATCGATCTCGGGAGCCTGTGAGGGGAGGCGGCCCTGCCAGAGCAGGTCGGTTTCCTCAGAAGGACCTTCGATGAGGATGGGGAATTCGCGACCGATGAGGCTCTTATTGACCTTGCGCGAGATCTTGCGCTGGACGGCCATGAGACGCTGCTGGCGGTTGTGAATGGTGCGGCCATCGACTTTGGCGCCGAGTTCGAAGGACTTTGAAGTCTCTTCGTCGGAATACTTGAAGACGCCGAGGCGATCGAAATTCGCGGCTTGGACAAACTGGACGAGTTCTTCGAAGTCTTCCTTGGTTTCGCCAGGGAAGCCAACGATCATCGAGGTGCGGATGGCAACGCCGGGGATGGTGGCGCGGACGCGCTCGAGCAACTTGAGGAAGGCATCGGCGTTGGAGCCGCGCTTCATCAGCTTGAGAACGTTGCGGCTGGCATGCTGGAGCGGCATGTCAATGTACTTGACGAGTGCGGCGTGGCTTGCGATGGTGTCGAGCAGTTGCTGGGTGACGCGGTTGGGATAGCAGTAGAGGAAGCGCACCCATTTTTCAAAGGGGGTTTCAATGGAGGCGAGGCGGCCGAGCAGATGGGCGAGGCCGTCTTTGATGCCGAGATCTTCGCCGTAGCTGGTTGTGTCCTGCCCGATGAGATTGATCTCGCGGACACCCTGGCCGAATAGGCGCGTGGCTTCGGAAACGATCGACTCAAAACGGCGGCTGCGGAAGTTACCGCGGAATTGGGGGATAACGCAGAAGGTGCAAGGATGGTCGCAACCTTCGGCGATCTTGATGTAAGCCGAATAGCGACCGGTGGTGAGGACGCGGGGCGAGAGGTCGTGATAGAGGTAGGGCGTCGATTCGGGGGTGAACTTTTCGCCTTCACAGGCTTCGACGATCTTCTCGATTTCATTAGTGCCGACGAGGGCGTCCACTTCGGGGAGGCTGTCTTCAATCTCGCCGCGGAAGCGTTCTACGAGGCAACCGGCAACGACGAGGCGCTTGGCCTTGCCGAGTTCTTTATAACGGCCCATCTCGATGATGGTGTCGACCGATTCCTGCTTGGCTGGATTGATGAAGCTGCAGGTGTTGACGACGATGACTTCGGCGTCTTCCGGATTAGCCGTAAGCTCGTGACCATGAGCGGCGAGTTGCCCCATCATGACTTCTGAATCCACAAGATTCTTGGGACAACCTAAACTAACAAAACCGATTTTCAAGCAGAAATACCCAACTATCAGGGTAACGCGATTCGATGGGTTGCTGTTGGGGGCAACGAGTGTGTTGGCCATGTCGGGGAACTACCGCTAGAGACATCCCGGGCAGATGAGATCAGGTTTGGTTCGCTTGTATTTCCTGGCGATTCTGGCGGCTTTGTGAGGCCGATGGATTCGAATTGGACGGCTCGGGCGTTGCCGATGAAGGCTTCGCGCTAAGAAATTTCGGCACTGAATAACACGAGGGTGTTCAGAATATTAGTTAAAACGAAGGTCGTGGGTTTGCTCAGAATGCCTTCAACAAGCAAACACTCGGCTCGGCCAGAGAGATATTCAACCTGATCGGGGCGATGGAGTATTGGAATCGTTGGGCGGACGAGATCGTCGTCATCTGCGAGGGAGCTTTCGCAGTTCCTTAAGGAGTAGAGGCCGTGATTGAGAGAATTCGACTCAGCCTTGAGTATTCACGCGGGCCTGCGGACCCCGGTTGACTTTAGCCGACGGCTCAATTGGCAGTGAGAGCGGCTTGGGTGATCAATCGGGGGAGTGATGGCTAGTTGTCAGCAGTCTTGGGGATGCAGCGGAAATCGTTCTGCTTTGGGGACACCTACTTGCCAGAAGGGGGAGTGGAGGTTGGATTTGGCCAGGCTGAAAGAAGCGCTGACGCGAGAATGCGGGAAATGGCGCGAACTCAAGTATGCGACTACTCCTTGTGGCGTCACTCTCGATTTCCGCGCTCCTGGGCCAACGGTTGACTCTCGATTGGGGTACTTATCTAGGGATCGATGTGAGCAACTATCGGATGCTGCATGGGCGGGATTCCGCTGGAAACCTGTATGTCGCTACCGCACTGATTGGATCTTCTTATCGCAGCACGCTGGAGCCTTATCGCTGGAATAATCTCTACATTGCCAAACTCGACCCGAGTGGCAAGTTGATCTGGGGAACCTACTACGGCGGGTCATCCACAGCAACGCTGGGCGCTTTTCTTGTGGATGAAGCGGGAAATTCTTACCTTGCCGGGGTTAAGTATTAAGAGTTCTGCAAAAAGGAAATGGGTCATGCTAAACCTTTCACAAATCCGTTAGCGGCGGAGAAAGAGGAAAGGCAGATGACCCGAAAGCAGAATAGCGCAAAAGCGGACTGGAAGGCAGTGATGGGCCAGGACG
>Ga0194134_10004252_pt1 | contig 14586 bp, 14 predicted proteins | sample TA2KigOff0mmetaG_FD_148602 | JGI IMG/M metagenome (GOLD analysis project Ga0194134, IMG submission 148602) | Freshwater microbial communities from Lake Tanganyika, Tanzania - TA2015056 Kigoma Offshore 0m | ecosystem: Environmental > Aquatic > Freshwater > Lake | place: Tanzania: Lake Tanganyika... | reverse complement strand
TGAACTCTTCTCTTTGCTCGATCACACAAGTCTCTTTCCAGGCCATCGGGTGCTTCCCCCTCCAGCCAAAAGTGTTACCTATGTGCCCGGTTTATTCCGTTACCCATGTGCCCGGTTCGGACCGCCTGAAGGCGGGCGGCCCGTGACAGTGACGTCAACGCGCATGCCAGGAAGCACGAAGCCGGCAACGCCGACCACGTCGTTGACGCGAACCGTTACGGCGCGCATGCCGACAGGAATCGCAGGGGCCAGACCGGCGCCGGAGCCGCGGGGGGCGAGACGCCCTTCAATGATGGCCTCTTCGGCGAGGATGTTGGAAACCACGGGGCGGTCGAGAACTTCTTCGACCTTCATAAAGCCACTCTTGGGGAAGGCGGCAGCGGGGACTTTGCTGACGGTGACGTCGCCCGGCTTGATGGTCGTGCCAACGTTGAGAGCCTTGGCGGCGACGACGAGATCTTTCATCTCAATGGCTTCTGCCCGCGCCGGGCCGGAGCTCGAACGGGCCGACATCTGATAGAACACGCTCGAAATCACGAGCGCGAACAAAAGGCTAACGCCTAACACGGTAAGGAATCTACGGTCCATAAAAAAGCTCAAACCCCTTTCGGAATCAACGCAAGCCAGCTGCCGAGGGTAATTGCTGGTGCATACGGGATGTAATTGTCTTCAGTTTGCGAGGCGGGCTCGAGCCCCTCGCCAGAATGCTTATCGGTTGAATTTCCGCCTGAGTTTTTGAACTTGCGCCAAAACCGCACCAGGTAGCGCTTGGCGAGTACGAGCAGGGCGATGATGCCGCCGATACCCGCGGTCAGAATGGCTGCCTCGAGGAGACGGCCTGGCCCAAGCAGCGCGCCAAAACCGGCCATGAGTTTGACGTCACCGCCACCCATGCCTCCGAGCAGGAAAAACACAAGGAAAACGCTGAAACCAGCTGCCGCACCAAGGAACCACTGACCCAAGCCATGCCAGCCTCCATTGAGGACCTGAACTGCCAGAGCACCGACGAGGGCGGTGGCGGGAATCCAATTGGAGATGTTGCGGCGCCAGAGGTCTTCGCCGGAAGCGGCAAGGCCGATGCTAAGCGCGACTGCAGTCTCTAGGGTCATGGGCGGTTCTCCCTTATTACTTCGGACGATGGAGGGGCTTTCATTAGTCCAGAGGGGGAAAAAAGCTGTGAAGCGGGCGTAATGAGGCGTGTAGAGGCGGAACGGCGGAAAACGGTGCTAACTGGATTGGAATGAATCAGTTGCCAGCCAGGAACCTGCTGCAATCGCTCGGCCAGAGGCGAGGCCGAGGAGCTGAAGACAAAATCGATCGCGTAGCGATCGAGTAAAGAGATGCTGCTTTTCGCACCTGCGGCAATCTCACGGTAATCATGACCCAGAGCAGGGCCATAAAGGTCAATGCGGCCATCGAGAAAGACTTGATTGGCAGGCCAGAGCTTGTAGATGAGATAGCCACCCCATTGATCTGAGGAGTAGACGCGCTTGCCAGCCAGTTCTGGAGCCAGGATGCGGGCAGCCTCGACGGGAAACAGGTGTGATGGAAAATCGCCCGGTAGGCGAGGCGGCATGAGGGCAAACGCCGCGGCAGGCAGAATCACCAGCCAAACCGAGTTGTAGGCGAATTTGGGGCGAAGATCGAGATCCAGAGACCGGAACGTGAGAAACGCAGACGATTTCTGAAGTGACTGCCAAAGCGTGTCGAGCAGAATCGTGAACTCAGAAGCAACAACGGGTGTAGCGGCTACGAGAAACAAAGGAATATGCCGAACCGAGTTGAGAGACATATGCGCCCAGAGCCAAACGGTGAGAGCTTCGACAAGGCCGCCGGGGCCGCGGCGCGCGCGCGAAGGCTGTGGCAACTCCAGCGAGCAAGAGCAACTCGAAGTGGAAGAGACCCTCGGATCGGAACTTTGGACTTTGGTATTCATCGATGAACTCGATGACCCACTTCCAGGAGACATTGAGGAAGAGATGTTGGTGGAGGTGCCATCCGTAAGGATTCACAAAGGAGATGGCAGAGCAGGCTGTCAGAACACGAAGCAGGCGTAAAGCGCTCCCATCACGATAGAGAACAGAGGCTGCGAGATGCGTGCCACCGAGAACGAGAAGAATCGGCCAGGCCCCGTGGATATTGACCCAAAGCAAGGTGAGTGGCGCAAGAAGCCAGATGCGCGGAGATGGGTGGCGCCGATCGCAATCGAATAGCCAGAGCGCGATGACAAAGAAGAGGATCGAGAAGATGTGAGGCCTGGCGAGGTAGTGGAGACTGGAACCGCTGACAGCAAGCAGGAGCAGCGGGAAGGCGACGAGAATGCTCGAGCCGCGCCAGATCATCCAGCGCAAAAGCACGAGCATGGCAGCGAGGATCAGCAAGCCAGAGGCGAGCGACACCATCGCCAGACCGCCAAGCTGATGGAAGCCCGCGAAGATCACATCAGCACCCCACTCCCAGGCGAACCAGAGGTGGCCGGGGCGAGTAAAGGAAAAAGGATCTGTGTAGGGAAATTGACGGTGATCGAGAATCCAGTGACCGGTGCGGATATGCCAGCCTGTATCGGAATCCTTGAGCAACAGGCTCAGGCTGTCGGGAGAAGAGAGAACCAACCAGGCAAAGAGTGCGGCAAAGACGAAGTCAGCGAAGCTAGGAGTGAGCCAACGCTTGAGCATCACTTGCTCGCACTGATGCTCTCTTCAGATTCGAGGCCGAGTAGTTTCGGGCCCTGGACAGCGAGTTCGAACCGGTCTTTGACACCTGTTTTCTCAAAGATGTGCATGAGATGGACCTTGACGGTGCCCGGGGTGATGTGGAGGTGGTCCGCGATTTCTTTGTTCTTCATGCCGCGGCAAACAGCGCGGACGATCTCGCGTTCGCGCGGGGTGAGGCGGTTGGTGCTTTTGCGATTGAGGAAACCGACGACCTGGTCGCTGATGGAGTTCTCAAGCCAGAGATTGCCTTTGGCGACGGTGTGAAGGCAGTCGAGCATCGTTGCAACCGGCAGGCTGCGCCGCAGAATGCCACGGGCACCGAGTTGAAGGGCGCGGAAGCACTCAATTTCAGCGAGGTCAATGATCCACAGAATGGCACGCGCCGAAGGGGCGACAATCTTGAGCTCAGAGAGAAATGTGAACACAGGGCGGACCCCGGAGGCCTGATCAACCAGAACGAGGTCTGGCTGAAACTCAGAGATGCGTGCCATCGCTTCGACCGGGTTGGGGGCCGAACCGATGAGTTCGAAATCGGGGTTGGAGGCGAGGATGTTGGCCAGCCCCTCAATCACAACGGGCTGTGCTTCACAAAGAAATATGCGGTATGCCGGCATAAGCTCTCCTCAGGAGAACTATCGACCGGGACTGGGTTCGGGTTTAGGAAAAAGTCATAAGTAAATTTGCTTATGACTACGACTAGACAGGAGGCTTAGTGCGATAGTGGCCCGTTTCGGCTTCGAAGCGGGCTCCGGCAAGGAGTGGGAGGGAGTCGGCGAATGGCTTGGCGATGAGTTGCAAGCTCATGGGGAGACCATTCGAGTGGAATCCACCGACGACGGAGTGGGCTGGAGTTCCCAGGACGTTGAAAGCGCGGACGAGCAGGGTGGAAGCAGCGCGGACTTCGAGTTGAGTGCCGCCGGGGAGAGTGACGGTTTGTTCTCCGATCCTGGGGGCGGTGATGGAGGTGGAGGGGGCGATCAGGATATCGCAATGTTTCCACAGTAAACTTTCGGATTTGGCGCGGTAAATTCGGCGCAGTTTTTGGGCCTGGAGGTAGTCGACGGCTGGGATGAGGCGGCCGGCTTCGAACAGGGGGCGGACTTCGGGGCCTAGGTCTTCGCGGCGGGAGAGGTGGGGTTCGAGAACGCTGGCGGCCTCGGCGGGGAGGATGACGTGGGAGATTGCCACAACGTCGCGGAGCCAGCCGAGTTTGAGAGGTACGGTTGTGGCGCCCCATTCATGGAAGGCGCGGAGAGCAGATTCGACCATGGCGCGGATTTCGGGGTCGATTCCTTCGAGGAGGAACTCTGCGCTGAAGCCAATGCGGAGACCGGAGACCGAGGGGACTTCCGGAATGTTGATGGGCGCAAAGGCGCGGCGAGAGGAGTAAGCGTCGCGTGAATCAGGACCAGCGATGGCATTGAGGACGGCGGCGCAATCGCGAGAGGTTTGGGCGAGGGGGCCCATGTGATCGAGCGAGAACCCCAGAGGCATCGTGCCGTGGCGAGAGACGAGGCCGTAGGTGGGCTTGATGCCAGCGGTGCCGCAGTAGCTTGCCGGGATGCGGATGGAGCCGCCGGTGTCTGAACCCATCGCGGCGAAGACCATGCCGGCGCTGACGGCGACGCCAGAGCCACCGGAGGAACCACCGGGGATGCGGGTGGGGTCCCAGGCGTTGCGAATGGGGCCGTAGTGGGCGTTGTTCGAAGTGATGCCGAAGGCGAGTTCGTGCATGCCGAGCTTACCAGTGAGGACGGCGCCGGCGGCATTAAGTTTTTCAACGACGGCGGCGTCATGGGAAGGGACGAAGTTCTCGAAGATCTTGCTGCCGCCGGTGGTGCGGGTTCCTTTTGTATAGAACAGATCTTTGACGGCGATGGGGATGCCCTGGAGCGGGCCACGATCGATGCCACGGGCGAAGTCCTGGTCGGCTTGGGTGGCTTGAGCAAGAGCGGAATCTTCGGTGAAGGTGAGGAACGCGTTGAGCCTGGGTTGGAGGAGTTTCGATCGCTCGAGGGACTGGCGGGTGAGCTCGACGCTGGAGACTTTTTTGGCGCGGAGTTGGGCGGCGGCTTCGGTGAGGGTCATTGGTTGGAGTCTCCCGTGGAGCCGGTGGCGAGGGGATCGAAGGTGGTGTCGGGGTCGATCTCACCGGTCACTTGGGATTTGAGCGGGTGGAAGTTGTTGTAGTTGGTGGCCCAGATTCTAGTGAGGGCTTCGCGCTCGGCGGGGGTGAGATGAGGGTAGGTGGCTTCGGTGAGCTTGGCCCAGTCGGGAATGGGAGGAAGCGGCATGGGGTTAGTGTATCGCTTGCGTGAGGGATGACATATAACAGAGGGATGTTTCGAAGCGTGAAATTGATCTTGATTGGGGCGCTTGCGCTGTGGGGACAGGTGCCGGAGGCGACGGTGACGAACGGCAAGTTAAAGGCGGTGTTTCATCTGCCGGATGCGAAGACGGGATCGTATCGGGGATCGCGGTTTGACTGGTCAGGAGTGGTGAAGAGCTTGACGTTTGGCAAGCATGAGTATTTTGGGGTGTGGTACGAGAAGCATGACCCGCTGCATCATGATGCGATCACGGGCCCGGTTGAGGAATTCTTGAGCGGGGACGAGGCGCTTGGTTATGGAGAGGCCAAGGTTGGTGGGACCTTTGTGCGGATTGGGATCGGGGCGATGCGGAAGGCGAGCGATCGGAAGTTTGAGCGGTTTGGGCGGTATGAGTTGGTAGATGCGGGAAAGTGGAAGGTTTCGGTTGGGAAGGATCGCGTGCGTTTTGTGCAGGATCTGATGGATGCGGGGAGTGGGTATGGATACCGGTATGAGAAGACGGTTCGGCTAGGCAAGGGTACGCCGGAGATGTGGATTGAGCACCGTTTGAAAAATACGGGAAAGAAGAAGATTGTGACGGATACGTATAACCACAATTTTTTTGTGATCGATGGGGAGCCGACGGGGCCGAATCTGCGCGTGGGTTTTGGGTTTGATGCGGTGGCGAAATCGCAGCTGGAGCCGCTGGCTGGGCTGAGCGGAAGAAAGCTTGAGTATCGCGAGGAGTTGCGGAGGGGACAGACGGTGATGAGCGAGATCACAGGCTTTGGCGGGCAGGCCAAAGACTATGCGTTTGAGGTGGAGAATTTGAAGACGGGGGCTGGCGTGAGATTTAGCGGAGACAGACCGTTGTCGAAGGTGATCTTCTGGTCGATTCGAAGCGTACTGTCGCCGGAGCCTTATTTGTCGATGTCGATCGCGCCGGGCGAGTCGTTTAGCTGGCGGATCCGCTACGAGCTTTTCGATAACGGGCCAGGCAAATGAGAGCGGCAACGCAGCCGGCGGCGATGGTCGAAGGTTCGGGGGCTGCAATCGGGTCGAGCGAGCCAGAGGTCATTGGACCGGTGATGCTCTCAATACAGGAGACATAGAAAGAAACACGCGTATCGCCAAAGCGTTCGCCGAAAGTGCCGTTGATCGTTCCGTCAAGGTCGGGGCCGTTTAAACCCGAAGCGCATTGGGTTGTGGTGCCACCAACGCAGGTGATGAAGGAATGGACGCCGGCAATTCGACCATTGATGAGAGTGGGGCCGCCGGAATCGCCGAAGTAGATCATGGATTCGCGAGCGGTCATGGTGCTAGTACCGGTGGAATTGCGGGCTGAGGAGCCATCATCGAAGTCATAGAAGAGGATGTTGTTGCCGATGATCTGGTCGACCATGTTGGTGCCTTCGCGGCGCGTGCCGGAGGCGATGTTGCCGCCGGAGGTTCCGGTTCCGCTGCCGCCGCGACCGATAATGGTGCCGACCTGACCGACTTCGCCGGTACCTGTATAGAGCGAGAGACGGTTGATGGAGGAATCTACAATTTGAGAAAGGGTAATGATCGCAATGTCGTTGCCGCCGAAGTAGTTGGCGGAGTTGAACTGGCTGTGTGGGGTGAGGGCGGAGGAAGCGTAGTCGAAGCGTACGTTGTTGGAATTGATGAAGCTGACCGTTGCGGAAGTGGCGTTGAGAATGCAGTGAGCGGCGGTGAGGAAGTGCATCCCGGTGTTCAGGAGGGAACCGCTGCAGACGCCGGCGCCGGGGGCGTTCAAAAAGCCGACGGCGGTGTTACCGGAAAGATATACGGGGTTATTGGGGTCGGTTCCGCCAACGATGATGGCGGAGGCCTGGGGGGCATAACAGCCGAGGGTTAGGACTAGAGCGAGCGTGAGTTTAAGGCTCATACAGGGATCTATCGGTGCTTCCGAGAGATGAGTGTAGGCCTGGAAGATAAAAAGTCGTAGCGCGAAAAAGCCCTAAGAACTAGGCGACTTGGACCTCAATTGGCGAGATGGGTGTCTAAGGTTTGCGGTCGCTCGATCGGCGGCGATGGCGGGCGATGCAAACGATTGCCGCAGCGAAGCCAGCGAACCAGGTTGCGGGCTCAGGAACATTCGCGGGGCCGTCCAATAGGCTACCGGCGGGGGCGTTGGTAATGCTCTGGATCCAGGCGGCATAGAAGGAGACGCGAGTGTCAGCGAATCTTTCTCCAAACGTGGCGTTGATCACACCGTCGACATCGACGCTGGTGGCGCATTGGCTGGTGGTGCCGGAAAAACAGGTCAGGAAAGAATGGACGCCGGCGATTTGGCCGTTGAGGAGGGTGGGGCCGCCGGAATCCCCGAAGTAAATGCTGACCTCGCGAGCGGTGGGAGTGCTGGAGCCGAGGGTGCTGCGAGCGGTGGTGCCATCGTCGAAGTCATAGAAAAGAATTCTGTTATTGATGATGGCGTCGATGGTATTGGTGCCTTCGCGCCGGATACCGTCGCTGGTACGGTCGCCGTTGGAGCCGATGCCGGTGCCACCGCGGCCGATGAGGGTGCCGACCTGATTGAGCTCGCCGTTGCCGGTGTAGAGTGCGAGGCGGTTGATGGAGGAATCGACGGTTTGGCCGAGAGTGATGATGGCTATGTCATTGCTGGCAAAGTAGTTATTGCTTTCGAAATCGGGATGGCTGATCAATGAAGTGGACTTGTATTCGAAAGTCTGGCTGCCATTCCAAAATCTGACCGTTGCATCACCGGAGGCGCCGAGAAGGCAGTGGGCGGCGGTGAGGAAGTGGATCCCGGTATTGAGCAAAGAGCCGCTGCAGCCACCCACCCCTGGGACCAGGGAGTAGCCTACGGCAGTTTGCCCCGAGAGGTAGATGGGGTTGTTGGGGTCGGTGCCCCCAACGACGATGGCAGAAGCCTTGGGAACAAGGCTTAGGAAAGAGAGCACGAAGGCAATCGTGGGTTTTGAAGGCATTATTGGTACTTTTGGAACTAAAGTACTAAAAGTATACTCACATAGACCTTAGGTTCCTATACCCCAAAAGGATTATGAGGGTTATGCCTTCCGCTGGGGGGTAAAAATCGCCCGTTGATGAGAAGTTGCGCTCGACAAGGGTTCAAAAAGAGTACGATATGAGCTATGTTGCAGGCCATCGGGTTGAGCAAGAGCTATGGAGCGCAGACGGCGTTGGATGGATTGAACCTCGAAGTGAAGCCGGGGGAGATTTTTTGTCTCCTGGGGGCAAATGGGGCTGGTAAGACAACCACGATCAACCTGTTTTTGAACTTTATTGAGCCGACGAGCGGGTTGGCAAAGATTAATGGGCTGGATGTGGCCTCCGATGCACTGGAGACCAAGAAGTACATTGCCTATATCCCCGAGCAGGTGAGCCTGTACAAAAACCTGACGGGACTTGAGAATCTGGATTATTTTGCGACGCTGGCAAGCGGGGCGGCCGTGGAGAAGCCGCGGCTGGTTGGGTATTTGCGGGAAGTGGATTTGCCGAGTGGGGCTGAAGACCGGAAGGTGTCTACTTACTCAAAGGGAATGCGGCAGAAGATTGTGATCGCGATTGCGATGGCAAAGCAGGCCAAGGCGCTGTTGCTCGATGAGCCGACCTCGGGACTGGACCCGAAGGCATCGAACGAGTTTTCGCAGCTGATCCGGAAGCTGGCGGGGAACGGGACGGCGATCTTGATGGCGACGCACGATTTGTTCCGGGCCAAGGAAGATGGGTCGCGGGTAGGGATTATGCGGCAGGGGCGATTGCGGCAGGTATTGAATACAGATGAATTTGGGCACGCGGATCTCGAGAGGATCTATCTGGAGCACATGCATGATTAGTCAAATTGCAAAAAAAGAAATGCTTGAGATGCGCCGGGATGGGCGCTTTCAGGTGGCGTCGGCAATTGTGCTGGGGCTGCTACTGGTGTCACTCGGGATTGGGTGGCAGCAGTATGTCAGCGTGAACCGGCAGCATGAAATGGCGAGGGCCGAGACACGCGAGCAGTGGCTGTCGCAGGGCAAGAAAAATCCACATTCGGCGGCGCACTATGGCGTGTATGCGTTTAAGCCGAAGAGTCCGCTGTCGCTGGTAGACCGGGGGGCCGATCAGTATACCGGCGTGGCAGTGTGGCTTGAGGCGCACAAGCAAAACGAATTTAAGTACAAGCCGGCGCGGGATGCGAATACACTGGCGCGATTTGGGGATCTGACGGCGTCGAGCGTGTTACAACTGCTGGTGCCGCTGCTGATCATCCTGATGAGCTTTTCGTCGTTCGCCGGGGAGCGGGAGTCGGGAACATTGCGGTTGTTGTTGTCGATGGGCATAGCGCGCGAGAAGCTGGCGCTGGGCAAGGCGTTGGGTGTGGCGGGTGGACTGGGCATGTTGCTGGTGCCGGCCGCATTGATTGGCTCTGCGGCGCTGGTGCTGGCCTCGGATTCTGGGTCGTTTGTAGCGAACCTGCCGCGACTGGGCTGGATGACGGCGAGCTACCTGTTGTACTTTGCCGCGTTTGTGGGGATCTCGCTGACGGTTTCGGCGCTGGCGAAGTCGGCGCGTTTGGCGCTGGTGTGTTTGCTGGGGTTCTGGATCTTCAACGGGCTGGCAGCACCGCGGTTGTTTAGCGATGTGTCGCGAACAGTGCACCGCACGCCTTCGAGCTTTGCGTTTTCACAGCGGATGGACGGCGAGTTGAAGAAGGGGTTTGACGGGGAGGCGCTGAAGAAGAAGGTGATGGCGCAGTATGGCGTGACATCGATGGAGGCGTTGCCCGTGAACTTTTTGGGGATTTCGCTAAAGGCGGGCGAGGACCATGGCAACGAGGTGTACGACAAGCTGTACAGCGAGTTGTGGGATACGTTTGAAGCGCAGAACCGGCTGCAGCAGCAGGGTGGAGTCGTGGCGCCGTTGATGGCGATGCGGTCGGTATCGATGGGACTAAGTGGGACGGACTTTGCACAATTCCGAGATTTTTCGGTGGCGGCGGAGAAGTATCGCCGGGTGCTGAACGATGCGATGAACGACGATCTCAAGAACTCGCCGAAGACCGAAGGGCCTTACATGGCGGATGAGAAGTTGTGGTCGAAGGTGCCTGAGTTTGCGTATGTGATGCCAGAAGTGAATGTCGTGCTGGGTCAGCAGGCTTGGAGTTTGGGATTGCTGGTGTTGTGGGCACTGGGTGCCACCGGCATGGCGGGATGGGCAGCAACACGGAGGCTGAGGGCGGAATGATTGGAACGGTTGCGAAACAGGAATGGCGGCTGCTGAAGGCAGACCGGACACTGGCTGCAGTAGTTGTATTGATGGCGGCGATGGTGGGCTATAGCCTGTACAACGGGAGTTCGTGGGTAGCATTTCAGCGGCAGACGCTCGGCGCGGCCGAGACCGAGCAGGCAGAGCGGAAGGGCAAGCTGCTAAAGACACTGAAGGGAATTGAGGAAGGTCGGATTGAGGTGAAGGGAACGCAAGATCCGCGCAGTGCTGCATCCATTGGAGGGAACAGTTCTGCCCCGTATCTTGCGATGCCGCCTGCGCCGCTGGCAACGCTGGCGGTGGGGCAGAGCGATTTGTATCCGTATTATTTCAAGCTGAATCTGCGATCGAAGCAAGCAATCCTGGCGAATGACGAGATTGAGAATCCAACCAATCTGCTGGCCGGACGGTTTGATTTGGCGTTTGTGCTGGTGTATCTGTTTCCGCTGGTGGCGTTGGCGCTGGGCTACAACCTGATTTCTTCAGAGAGAGAACAAGGAACACTCGCACTTGCGATGTCGCAGCCGTTGACGATGCGGGAAATGGTGACAGGCAAGATTGTGCTGCGGGGAGGATTGCTGCTGGGGCTGGTGGTGTTGTTCACATTTGCAGGAGCACTCTTGACCGGCGTGGATTTGGGATCCTCGACCGTTTGGCTGCGACTGGGATTATGGGTTTCGTTGATGGCTCTGTATACGGGTTTCTGGTTTGGACTGGCAGTGCTGGTAAATAGCTATCAGACGTCGTCGGCGACGAATGCGCTGACGTTGGCTGGAGCATGGCTCGGCCTGGTGCTGGTCTTGCCGAGTGTGGCGAATCTGGTGGCAACGAGCATGTATCCGGTGCCGAGCCGCGTCGAAATGGTTCAGGCGATGCGGGTGGCGGGCAAGGAAGCGCAATCGAAGGGCAGCATGTTGCTCGCGAAGTACATGGAGGATCATCCGGAATTGATGCCCGCCGGGGAGAAGCCAGCGGCGGACTTTACGACGCTAAGCTATGCGGTGCAGATGGAAGTGGATAAGAAAGTTGAGCCGGTTTTGAAGCGGTTTGACGAGCAGGTGGAGAAGCAACAGGCATTTGTTGAGGGGTTCAAGTATCTGTCGCCGGCGATCCTGGCGCAGACGGCAATCAATGATCTGGCAGGAACGAGCCTTGGCCGGTATCAGCATTTTTCACGGCAGGTGGATGGGTTCTTTGATGCATGGAAAGGGTACTTTCTGCCGAAAGTCTTTGCAAAGACGAAGCTGGGGTCGGGGGAGGTAGCTGGTTTGCCGGTGTATCAGTTCCGCGAGGAAACAGATGGTGACATCCTGGGCCGTGTTGGGGTGGTGCTGGCAGGGATGTTGGTGTTGAGTGGTGCTGTTCTCTGGGTTGGCTACATCAGGTTGCGGCGCGTCAGCATCAGCTAGTTGACCAACTGTCGCAGGTGGCGCGTGTTGTAGTCCTTCGACTTGTCCTGTTTGAGAAGCTCGCGAGCCTTTGCCAGGTAGGATTGGGCCCGTGCTTTCGGAACGGTGAGGGAGGCAACATAAAGCAGCCTCGAGTCTTTTTGCCACCCTGGGTCACTGGTGATGAGGGCGAGGGCCTGTGACGGCTTTTGCGCATGGATAAGAACCAAAGCTCGCCTGGCGAGAAATTGAAAGCGGGCATCGGGGGTGAGCGCGGACATCAAGCGCATTCCTTCGTCGATCATGCCTTCAGCTTCTTTTGAGCTCGGGCTAGCGGGGCAACGGGCTAGAACTGAAGCCAGCTCGATGCGAAATTGCACCTGCACTATGTTGTCGTCCTTTAGTCCGTCTAATTTGCGAGGCGGGCCAAGGATCTGACGGGCCTTCTCAATCCATGGAACTGCCTCACAAGGACGGCCAATGTTGGGGCCCAAAGGATCGCCATATAAATTCGCAAGGCTCCAATAGAAGCCTGCAATAGGGGTGGAGTATAGGCTGCGTAGTTTAGGTTCGGCAGCTAAGGCTTGGACGTCTGGCTCAAATTGCAGCAACTGTTCGACGGCTTGCCTCGGCTCGCCAAGGGCCCTGTAAGCGAGATACGTTAATCGGACAAAGCTAAGCACGGCACGACGACGTTCCGCTTTGATAAAGGGGCTAACAGATCGGATGATGTCGATCGCAGCTTGGGGATTGCCGGCGCTAATCTCAAAATCGCTCAAGTAAAGGCGGATCATCAAGTAATCCCCCAGATTCGTAACTGGGATCAACCGAATCGCAGTGTCGAGATACATGCGCGCTAGATCTGTTTGTCCGCGCTGGGCAAACAAGTAGCCGACGCGGGCAGAAGCGAAGCCGATCAGGGAGTCGAGTTCTTTGTTGGATGGTTGCGAAGACTTGAGCCGGTAAGCAATCTCGAGTGCCTTTTGATGGGCCTCAAGAGCGGGTGCATAGAGGCCCAGGTTCATCGCACCAGGGGTGCCAAGAATGTCGCCCAGCTTGATGTAGGCACGGGCTAGTTCCAGATCGAGCGAAGCATCTCCTGATGATTCGGCAGCAATGCGGTTCAGATACTCGAGGCCCCGCTGGGTGATCTTTCTCCGAATCGGCGCGTTTTGGGGTTCGGCTGAAAGATCAGCATCGAACTCGAACAACAACGAGTTGGCAAGAGTACGAAGCTCATTAAACCGGCGCTGGGCGCGGATGCCTTCGCGGACGGTGAGGGTAGCGCTGGTGATTGAGACGATCAGCAAGACAAGACTGAAGGCGACTAGGGTGCGATTGCGAGAAATGAACTTCGCCGCACGGTAGGTGAATGCATCGGGACGGGCCAGTACCGGCTGCAGGTTGAGGTAGCGGCGAATGTCGTCGGCGAACTGCGAGGCACCTGCATAGCGCCGTTGCGGGTCCTTGTCGAGAGCCTTGAGCAGGATGAGTTCCAGGTCACGATTCAAGTTGGGTTGGATCGAGCGTGGTGGCAGAGGAGGTTGCTTTGTGACGGCATCAATCAACTCGGGTAGTGAGGTGCGGCGCGCTGGGTAGGGAAGCTGACCGGTGAGGAGTTCATAGAGAATTACGCCCAGGGAGTAGACATCGCTGGCGGTGGTGGCGGGAGCGGCGAGGAGCTGCTCGGGACTTGCATAGCCCGGAGTCAGGCGATGAGACATGGTTGAGTCGGCAGCGGGTTGCTGGATCGACTTTGCAATGCCGAAATCCAACAGCTTGACGATGCCGCCAGAGGTGACCATGATGTTGGATGGCTTTAGGTCGCGATGAACGATGAGGTTTTTGTGGGCGAACTGCACCGTGTCGAGGATGGTGAGAAACAGATTGAGGATTGCCTTGGTTGAGAGTGCTTTCTGACGGACGTGCTCGTCGAGGCGCTCGCCTTCGACAAGCTCCATCACGAGATAGAGCAAGCCATCTGAACTGGTACCGCCGTCAAGCAAGCTGGCGATATTGGAATGCTTTAGTTGCGCGAGGATTTGACGTTCACGATGGAAGGCGGCGGCGAGCCCTGGATCCAGGCTGGAATGGCCGAGGATCTTGATGGCAACTCTTTGTTGGTAGGTGCCATCGGCGCGCTCGGCGAGAAAGACAGAGCCCATGCCACCCTGGCCCAATTGAGTGAGCAATTGCCAGGGGCCAAGCCTGCGACCGACCAGGGAATTAATTTGAGAAGCGACCAGAGGCTCATCGAAGAACACTCGCGTTTGATCGTGGGCCGCTAGCAATCGCTGCAAGCTAACGCGGAGCTCGGCGGGCAGTGAATCGAGATAGGCGGCAAGAGAGGCGGGGTCGAGGCCGATCGCATGATCGAAACACTCTCGAATGTTGAGCTCTCTGGGCTGCATCGGCCAGGAAATATAGTTTAACAAGGGAACCCATGGACGGGGCGAATTCGATCACAGTGTTGCTGGCTGCCTGGCGCCAGGGAGATGAACAAGCTCGAGAGCAGGTGTTTGACCGCCTCTATGGGCGGCTCCACGAGATTGCCGCGGCGATCCTTTGGAAACAAGGCGATGGGCACACCGTGGCACCAACGATGCTGGTGCATGAAGCGTTTCTGCGGTTTCTGGGAGAAGGCGAATTAGGTTGGAACGATCGCGGGCACTTTCTCGCCACAGCGGCGCAGGTGATGCGGCGCTATCTGGTGGATCACATCCGGCGGGATCAGGCCGCCAAACGTGGTGGTGGGGCGGCGATCCGCGTGGAATGGGATGAGGCGGTGGGTGGCATCACTCTCCCGCTCCGCGATTTTGATGGACAGCTCCCTGGGACATTTCATAGAGAAAATGTTCGAAAGGAGATGTTCGATGTCGAGAGAAAACAAACACGATTCCGGGGCTGCGGAAGGAGCCCGGA
>Ga0194134_10004251_pt1 | contig 14586 bp, 9 predicted proteins | sample TA2KigOff0mmetaG_FD_148602 | JGI IMG/M metagenome (GOLD analysis project Ga0194134, IMG submission 148602) | Freshwater microbial communities from Lake Tanganyika, Tanzania - TA2015056 Kigoma Offshore 0m | ecosystem: Environmental > Aquatic > Freshwater > Lake | place: Tanzania: Lake Tanganyika... | reverse complement strand
GTCGCGCAGAACGACGGCTCGGTCTTCGGCTCCGGCGACCACGAGAAGACCGGCAAGCACTGCCTCGCCACCGATCCGCGCGGGAAGCTCAACATTGTCCGCGACTCCGGCTACTGGCTCCGCGACAAGCAGGGCAAGGTCACCAAGAAGATGAAGCACATCTGCTGGGACGGCTGCATGTTCCCGAACGAGGTGCTGATGAAGCAGCAGACCTGGAACGACATCCTCGCCGCGATGATCGAGGTCCGGAACCAGCACGGCTGGGTCGGCTGAGACGCCAGGGTGAGGAGTGAGGAGCGAGCGGTACCCCTCGCCCCACGCTGCTCCACCCTCACCGCAAGCGTCCTTCCCTGCCCATTTTCCGCCGCCACCTGCCCAATCCTCGCTCCCCGCTACTCCTCCCGCCATGTCCAAAAAACAACTCCGCGTCGGCCTCATCGGCTACAGCTTCATGGGGCGCGCCCACAGCAACGCGTTCCACCAGGTCAACCACTTCTTCCCCTCGAGCTACGAGATCGTGCCGCAGGCCGTCTGCGGGCGCGACGAGGCCAAGGTAAAGGAGTTCGCCGACCGGTGGGGCTATAAGTCCACCGAGACCGACTGGAAAAAACTCATCGCCCGCGATGACATCGACGTCATCGACATCGCGACCCCGAACAACCTCCATGCCGAGCAGGCCATCGCCGCCGCCAAGGCGGGCAAGATGATCCTCTGCGAGAAGCCCCTCGCAATGAACTCGAAGCAGGCCGAGGTGATGGTGAAGGCCATCGAGAAGGCCAAGGTGCCGAATATGGTCTGGTACAACTACCGCCGCTGCCCGGCCGTGGTGCTCGCCAAGAACCTGATCGACGCCGGCAAGCTTGGGCGCGTGTTCCACTACCGCGCCAACTTCCTCCAAGACTGGACGATCAACCCCGAGCTGCCCCAGGGCGGCACCGGCCTCTGGCGCCTCGACGTCAACGTCGCCGGCTCGGGCGTCACGGGCGACCTCCTCGCCCATTGCGTCGACACCGCGCTGTGGCTCAACGGCGGTATCAAGGACGTCAGCGCGATGACCGAAACGTTCATCAAGGCGCGGAAGCACAACCTCACCGGCAAGGTGCAGAAGGTCGGCATCGACGACGCCTGCGTCTTCCACTGCCACTTCCAGAACGGATCGCTCGGCCTCTTCGAGTCCACCCGCTACGCCCGCGGCCACAAGGCGCTCTACACGTTCGAGATCAACGGCGAGCATATGAGCCTCAAGTGGGACCTCCACGACCTGCACCGGCTGCAGATCTTCGACCACTCGGACGAGGGTCCGGAGCGCGGCTGGAAGAGCATCCACGTCTCGGACGGCGACCACCCCTACTGCGGCAAGTGGTGGGTCCCGGGCCTCCAGCTGGGCTACGAGCACAGCTTCATCCACGCGATGGTCGAGTTCATCCAGGGCCTAGAGAGCGGCAAGGGCTGCACGCCCAACTTCCGCGATGGCCTGGCGACGGACTACGTTGTCGACGCCGTGCTCGCCTCCGCCAAGGCCCGCAAGTGGGTCAAGGTGAAGCAGGCCTGACCTCCTCCCGCCGGCAGGGCGGCGGCGACGGGCGACCACCCCCGCCGTCCCGCCCTCCCGGCGCCCCCCGGGTCCGGGGCGCACCCGTTGTCCTGACGCCGCCCCCTCACGCTTTCCCCACCCCTCCAATGCTGCTCCGCCTGCTCGCGCTCTCGTGTCTCCTGCCCGGCGTCGCCGTGGCCCTGACCTCCCTCACGTTTGAGCCCCCCGCCGGCGTCCCGGCCAAGGGGCGGCACGTGGTGTTCCTTTCTGGCGACGAGGAGTACCGGGGCGAGGAGGCGCTGCCGATGCTCGCCAAAGTGCTGAGCCAGCGCCACGGCTTCCGCTGCACGGTGCTGTTCGCCCTCGATGCCGACGGGACCATCAACCCTGACAACCAGCGTTCGCTCGCCGATTCGGCCGCGCTCGACACCGCCGACGCCCTCGTGCTCGCCCTGCGGTTCCGGCAATGGCCGGACGAGGCGATGGAGCGCTTCGTCCGCGCCTTCCACCGGGGGGTGCCGCTGATCGCGCTGCGCACCTCCACCCACGCGTTCAACTTCCCCGCGACGTCCCGTTGGGCCGTCTATAGCTGGAACAGCAAGGCGCCTTGGCCCGGCGGCTTTGGCAAGCACGTGCTCGGCGAGACCTGGGTCACCCACTGGGGCAAGCATAAGGGCGAGGCCACGCGGACGGTCGTCGCCGCCGGCGCGGCCGGCGATCCCCTCCTACGCGGGGTGGGCCCGATCTTCGGGGACAGCGACGTCTACGAGGCCTATCCGCCCGCCGACGCCCGCCTGCTCCTCCGCGGCCTCGTCCTGCGCGGGATGAACCCTGGGGACGCCCCCGCCGACCACCGCAAGCCCCGCGCCACCGACAAGCAGCCGCAGGGGGTCAACGACCCCGCGATGCCCGTCGCGTGGACCCGCCAGTTCCGCAACGAGGCCGGCACGACCAACCGCGTCTTCACCACCACCCTCGGCGCCGCCACCGACCTGAGCGACGAAAGCCTCCGTCGGCTGGTGGTTAACGCCGTCTTCTGGGGTCTCGGCCTCGAGGTTCCCGCCGCGGCTGACGTGACGCCCGTCGATCCCTACGAGCCGCGCGCCTACGGCTTCCGCGCGTTCCGCTATGGTCTCCGCCCGGCGGACTACGCGCTGGGTCGCACCGTGCCCGCCGGCGGCACCCCGCCGCCGGTGCCGAAGAAGGCCCCGGCCAAGAAGTGATTTTCCCGTCCCCCACCCTAACCCACGATGAAATCCATCCGCCTCCTCACCGCCCTCGCCCTCGCCGCCGCAGCCGCCCGCGCGGCCGACGCCGGGTTCCAACCGATCTTCAACGGCAAGGACCTCTCCGGCTGGGAGGGTAACGCCGACTTCTGGTCCGTCCGCGACGGCGCGATCACCGGCCAGACCACCGCCGAGAAGACCACCAAGGGGAACACGTTCCTCGTCTGGAAAGGCGGCAAGCCCGCCAATTTCGAGCTGCGCGCCCGCTTCCGCCTCACCGCCCAGAACGACAAGAACCAGGCCAACTCCGGCATCCAATACCGCAGCAAGCTGCTCGATGCCGCGGCCTTCGTCGTGGGCGGCTACCAGGCCGACATCGACTCGACCGGCAAGTACGCCGGGATGCTCTACGAGGAGCGCGGCCGCGGGATTCTGATGTCGCCCGGCCAGACCATTCGCGTCAGCGCCCCGGACGCTGCCGCCGTCGCCGCCGCCCAGGCCGACAAGAAGGCCAAGGGCAAGGCGAAGGCGAAGGTCGAGGTCCTTGGCACCGCCACCCAGCCCGAGGAGATCCTCGCCGCCTACAAGCTCGGGGAATGGAACGAGCTGCGCATCGTCGCGAACGGCCAGCGGCTCCAGCACTACCTCAACGGCAAGCTCTCGGCCGATGTGACTGACACCGACGCGACCGCCGGCGCCAAGGACGGCGTAATCGCGCTGCAGCTGCACCAGGGCCCACCGATGACGATCCAGTTCAAGGACGTCCACCTGAAGACGCTGCCCTGATCGCCCCTTCCCGCCCGGCCGCGCTACCCGGCGGCCGGGTGCCGGTTTCCCCGCTGCCCCGGCTTAACGGGCCGGTCCACTCCCACCCCCAACCTTACCCCGATGCGCCTGTCCCGCCCCTTCCTCGCCCGTCTCGCCTGCGCCGCCGCGTTCCCGGCGGCCCTTTCCGCCCAAACCGCTCCCCCGGCCGCGCCCGGCGCCCCCGCCTCGACCGTCAAGCTGGAGGAGTTCGTGGTCACCGGCGTGTTCAACGCCACCGAGGCCAAGAAGGCCACCACCGCCATCACCGCCGTGGATATGGCGGTGATTGCGGACCAGGTGCCCATCAGCGCGGACGACATCCTCTTAAATGTGGCGGGCGTGTTCGTGAATTCGTCCCTCGGCGAGATCCGCGGGATGGTCTACTCGCGCGGCATCTCGGCTGACAGCAGCGACGGCGCGACCGGACAGTACTACGTGTCGATGCAGGAGGACGGCCTGCCGCTCACGAACGTCAATTTCGGCAATTACAACGCGAGCTACTTCAACCGTCCCGACGGCACCCTCCAGCGGGTCGAGGCGGTGCGCGGGGGCAGCGCGTCGATCACCTCCTCCAATTCCCCCGGTGGCGCCTTCAACTACATTAGCCGCGTCGGTTCCTCCACGTTCGGGGGCGAGCTACGCACCCGCTACGGCCTCGAGGGCCGCGGCTCCCCGCACCTCCGCGTCGAGGGCGTGGTCGGTGGCCCGCTGGGCCGCAAGGGATGGAATTACAGCTTGGGCGGTTTCTACCGCTACGCCGAGGGGCACCGCCCGCCCGACGGCTACCCGATGAACCACGGGTTCAACCTCCGCGGGAACCTTTACCGGGACTACGGGCGCGGCTCGGTGAAAATCTACGGCAAGTACCTCGACGACCGGAACCACTGGTACGAGTACCTGCTCGCCCGCGACCCGCAGGACCCGAAGCATTACCCCGGCCTCAGCCGCTACAGCACCAACCTGTTTCCGAAGACAAAATTCCAGTATCCGCGCGAGTCCGACACCACTTTCGCCACCTTCGACTCCGCCGACGCCGTGCGCTCCCGCCAGCGCTACGGCGGCGTCGAATGGAAGCACGACTTCGGCGGCGGCTGGTCCGTCAACCACAACATCAAGGCCAGCCGCAGCTGGGCCGACTGGAACTCCAGCGCGGGCGTCACCCCGCGGTCCCTCGACTGGCCCAATTTCTTCAGCACGATGGGTATCCAGTTCAGCGGCGGCGGCACCGCCCTGAACGGCCGCGTTCCACCCGGGCTGTACCAGTTCTACGACCGCCAGACCGGTAACGTCCTCGCCGAGGTGACCTCGAACGGTTCCTACACCGTCAACGCCAACGCGATGGTGCAGGCCGGCCAGGTGGTGCGCTTCGCCAACCTGCCCAACCAGCGGATCCTGCCCAACGCGCTCTGGACGAACAACGGCCGCGTCGCGAACGAGCATATGGACGAGCTGATGGAGCGCCTCTCCCTCACCAAGAAGCTGGGGTCAATGTCCTTCACCTTCGGCGGCTACTTCGGCTACTCGGACATCTCCGATCGCCAGACGAGCGGCGGTCGCACGGCCTCCCCCCTGACCGAGCAGCCGCAGCCGCTCGGCATCCGCTGGATCCCGGCCACCGCCGCCACCGCGCCCGCCGGCACCCCCGCCGCCACCCTCGCCGGCGTCGACGGCTGGAACGGCCGGACCGTGCAGCTCACGAACCCGGAGGGTTTCACCGCGCTCGGCGTGGGTTACGTGCGCAACGAAGCCATCGCCCGGCAACTGGCCTACTTCTTCGGTCACAAGTGGGACATTACGGACCGCTGGGGCGTCGACTGGGGGTTCCGCGGGGAGAAGTTCCGGGTGGTCGGCTTCAACCAGTCGGGTACCCAGAACCCGCGCGGCAACTGGGACCCGACCTACGGTGGCGCCGATGGCGACCCGTTCACGATGTTCGACAACCGCTTCCAGGTGCCCAACGCGGCCGCGAAATGGTTCTTCGACAAGGATGTCCGCAGCTTCTCCTGGTCGGTCGCGACCAACTACGTGATCGACAACGAGAACTCGTTCTACGTCCGCTTCGCCGACGGCGAGAAGGCGCCCGATTACGGCTTCTTCCGGAACTACAACTCCGTCTTCCGCCTGAACAACCTGAAGCCGCGGCCGCAGACCGTGGAGCAGTGGGAGCTCGGCTACCGCTGGAAGCGCAAGGACCTCACCCTGACCGTCACGCCCTTCTGGAGCCGCCTCGCCAACATCAACAACAACCCGCAGGCCACCGAGGCCGACGGCGCCACCCTGTATTATCCGGATCCGATCTACAATATGGTCACCTCCTACGGCATCGAGCTGGAGGGCGAGTACCGCCTGACCGAACGCCTGCGCCTGCGCTCCGTCTTCACTACCCAGAAGTCCACCAACACCATCTGGAAGGTGTTCGTGGCCGGCGTGAACGGCCGCGATGATGACAGCTACCTCGATTTCTCCGGCAAGCCGGCCGACAACAACCCGGACTTCATCCTCAACACGACGCTCGATTACCGCACGCGCTCGTGGTTCGCCAACGTCTCTTGGCGCCATATGGGCGAGCGCGCCGGCAACATCGCCAACGTCATCACCCTGCCCCGCTTCAACCAGTTCAACCTCACCGCCGGCTACACCTTCTCGCGGACCCGCTCGGTGAACCTGAACATCAACAACGTCCTCGACAGCGAGGGCGTGATGACCTGGCGCGGCTGGGGCGTGAACCCCGGCGACCGCCAGAGCTACCGGTCTCTCCCGGAAACCGGCCGCGACACGATGCTCCAGTACGTGCCCGTCCAGCCCCGCGCCTTCTTCCTCACCTACACCCAGAAATTCTGACGTCACCGCGGCCCCGCCGCGCTCGTCTCACCCTCCCTCTCCTTCCTTATGCGCCTGTTGCCCGTCCTCCTGGCCCTGACCGCCGCCGCCCTGCCGGCCGCGGAACAGAAGAAAGCCAGCCCGATCCGTCCCAACCCGGCCGAGCTGCCGCCCCCGGCGGATCGCGCGGGCATCACCGCCCCGCCAGGGTTCAAGGTGGAGATGCTCTACAGCGTCCCGCGCACCGATCAGGGTTCCTGGGTGTCGCTGACCCCCGACCCCAAGGGACGCCTCCTCGCGTCCGACCAATACGGTGGCATCTACCGGATCACGCTCCCGCCGCTCGGCACCAGCGCGGGCCTGCGGGTGGAGAAGCTGGACATCGACCTGAACCGGGTGGCCGTCGGCGCCCCGCCGCCGGAGGAGCCGCGCAAGGGCAAGAACGAGAAGGCCAAGACCGAGAAGGCGGGCCCCGTCGAACGCCTTGAGGTGGGCGCCCACGGCCTGCTGCACGCCTTCGGCAGCCTTTACGTGATGGTGAGCGAGAACCGCGCCCGCGCCGGGCTCTGGCGCCTGCGGGACACCGACGGCGATGACCAGTACGACGAGGTGAAGTACCTGCGCCCGCTCAAGGGCACCGGCGAGCACGGCACCCACTCGCTCGTCCTCTCCCCCGATGGCCAGACCATCACCGCTTCATTCGGCAACTTCACCGACCTGCCCGCCACCGTGGAAAAGACCCGCCCGACGGCCTGGGGCGAGGACCACCTCCTGCCGCGGATGTGGGACGCCCGCGGCCACGCCCGCGGCCGGATAGCCCCCGGGGCGCACATCGTGCGCTTCGACCCCGAAGGGAAGGTCTACGAGCTCTTCTCGATCGGCTTCCGCAACCAGTTCGACATCGCCTACGACCAGAACGGGGAGCTGTTCACCTTCGACTCCGATATGGAGTGGGACCAGGGCACCCCGTGGTATATGCCGACCCGCATCAACCACGCGGTCAGCGGCGGCGACTTCGGCTGGCGCAGCGGCGCCGGCCGCTGGCCCGAGTATTACGCCGATAGCCTCGGCACCGTTGTCGACATCGGCCCGGGCAGCCCCACCGGGGTCGCGTTCGGCACCGGGGCGAAGTTCCCCGCCAAGTACCAGCGGGCCTTTTTCGCCGCCGACTGGACCTACGGCACCCTCTACGCGATCCATCTGCAGCCCGAGGGCGCCGGCTTCCGCGGCGAGCGGACCGAGTTCATCACCGGCAAACCCCTCCCGCTCACGGACGTGATCATCCACCCCGGCGACGGCGCAATGTACTTCGCGGTTGGCGGCCGCCGCACGCAGTCCGCCCTTTACCGGGTGACCTACACCGGGACGGAGAGCACCGCCCCGGTCGGCGCCCTGCCGCCCACGGCCGAGGCGAAGGCGCGCCGGGCCCTCGAGGAATTCCACCGCGAGGGCGCCCCCGCCGCCGCGATCGACACCGCCTGGCCGCACCTCGCCAGCCGCGACCGCAACCTGCGCTTCGCCGCCCGCGTGGTGCTGGAGCGCCAGCCCTCCGCCCGCTGGGCCGAGCGCGCCCTGACCGAACTCCAGCCGCAGGCCTTGATCGAGGCGATGATCGCCCTCGCCCGCACCGGGGACAAGTCACTGCAGCCGCGGCTCATCGCGGCCCTCGGGCGGCTGGACCTCCGCACCGTCGAGCCCGGTCTCCGCCTGCCCCTCCTGCGCGCGTGGCAACTGGTGTTCACCCGGATGGGCAAACCCTCCGAAGAGGTCTGCGCGACCATCGCCGCCAAGCTCGATCCCCTCTTCCCCCACGCCGACCCGCTGGTGAACCGGGAACTGCTGCCGCTGCTCGTCTTCCTCGATTCGCGCCAGGCCGTCGCCAAGGCGGTCCCGCTGCTCAGCGTTTCGGAGCCCGTGACCGTGACCGGCGAGGAGATCGGCGGGGCGGCCCTGATCGCCCGCAACGACCGCTACGCTGCCGCCGTCACCGGCGTGAAAGCCAACCGCCCTGACCGCCAGCAGATCGCGCTGGCCTACACCCTGCGCCACGCGACGGTGGGCTGGACCCCGCGCCTGCGCACGGAGTTCTTCTCCTGGTTCCCGCGCATCGCCACCTGGAAGGGCGGCAACAGCTTCAGCGGCTTCATCCAGAACATCCGCACCGAGTCCCTCGCCAACGTGCCCGACAAGGCCGAGCGGGCCGCGCTTCAGACGCTCTCGCAGCCGCCCCCGCCGTCCTTCGCCGCGCCTTCCGTGCTGCCGCAGGGTCCCGGCCGGCCCTACACGCTCGCCGAGGCCGCGGGGCTGATGCCCGCCAAGCTCTCCGGCCGCGACTTCGCCCGCGGGAAGGCGATGTACACCGCCACCGCCTGCGTCCTCTGCCACCGCTTCGGGGACGAGGGCGGCAGCGGCGTCGGCCCCGACCTGACCGGTGCCGGCGGCCGCTATTCGATCCGCGACCTGCTGGAGAACATCCTCGAGCCATCCGCGGTGATCAGCGACCAGTTCGGGGCGGAGCAGGTCGAGCGCCGCGACGGCGACCCGCTGGTCGGCCGCGTGGTGGGCGAGGAGAACGGGGAACTGCTGGTGATGGCCAACCCCTTCATGCCCGACGAGAAGGTGCGGGTGAAGGCCACCGACATCACCGCGCGCCGCCCGTGGGCGACCTCGCTGATGCCCGCGGGCCTCATCAACAGCCTCAATCCCGAGGAGATCCAGGACCTCCTAGCCTACCTGCTGAGCGGCGGGAACCCGCAGGACCCGATGTTCAAGCGCTGAGGCGGACCGGGTCCGTCCGCCGGAAACATCTGGCCGCCCGCCCCTCGGGGCGCGGCGGCTGGTGCGAATGCCGGGAGTCGAACCCGGATCAATGGCTTCGGAGGCCACTACACTATCCATTGTGCTACATTCGCAGGGCCGAAGCTCCGCGATGAAGCGCGCCGCCCCACCGACCGTCAAGCAACGAAACGGCCCGCGGCCCGCTTCCGCCGCAACTGCGTCGTTGCCTCGGCCCGCGCCGGCCCGCAGCCTCGCCCCCAATGTCCGCCGAGTCTCCCGCCTCCGGGGCCCCTGCCGCACCCACCGACTTCATCCGCGACCTGGTCGCCGCTGACGTCGCCGCCGGCCGCCACGCCCGGATCATCACCCGCTTCCCCCCGGAACCCAACGGCTACCTCCACATCGGCCACGCCAAGTCGATCTGCCTCAATTTCGGCATCGCCCGCGAGCACGGCGGGGTCTGCCACCTCCGCTTCGACGACACCAACCCGGCCAAGGAGGACATCGAGTACGTCGAATCGATCTCCCGCGACGTCCAGTGGCTGATCGCCGGCTGGGCCGACCACTGCCTCGGTCTTAAACCCCGCGGCGCCACCCCCGCCGCTACCCCCGGTTCCGCCACCCCCGACTTCCACCTCGCCGCCGCCGGCGCCGGCGAACGGGAGGCCTTCTTCGCCAGCGACTACTTCGAGGCTCTCCACGCCTACGCCGTGGAGCTGATCCGCCGAGGCAAGGCCTACGTCTGCGACCTCACCCCGGAGGAGACCGACGCCTACCGTGGCGCCCCGGACCAGCCCGGCCGCGACTCCCCCTACCGCGACCGCACGGTGGCGGAGAACCTCGACCTCTTCGCCCGGATGCGCGCCGGGGAGTTCCCCAACGGCGCCCGCAGCCTCCGCGCCCGCATCGATATGGCCTCGCCCAACGTGTGGCTGCGCGACCCCCTCCTTTACCGGATCCGCCACACCGCCCACCACCACGCCGGCAACCGCTGGTGCATCTACCCGCTCTACGACTTCGCCCACTGCCTCAGCGACTACATCGAGGGCATCACCCACAGCATCTGCACGCTCGAGTTCGAGGTCCACCGCCCCCTCTACGACTGGATCCTCCAGAGCCTCGACCTGTCCCGGACCCTCCCGCACCAGTACGAGTTCGCCAAGCTGAACATCAGCTACCTCGTCTTCAGCAAACGCCGCCTGCTCCAGCTGGTGGAGAACAACCTCGTCGCCGGCTGGGATGACCCCCGGATGCCCACGCTCTCCGGCGCCCGCCGCCGCGGCATCCCCGCCGCCGCCATCCGCCGCCTCGCCAGCCTCGTCGGGGTCACGAAGTACGACAGCCTCACCGACATCGCCCTCTTCGAGCACGCAATCCGCGAGGAACTCAACCCGCTCGCCCTCCGCCGCCTTGCGGTCCTCCGCCCCCTCAAGATCGTCCTCACCAACCTCGCCCCCGGCGAGGAGATCCCCTGCCTCGCGACCAATAACCCGCAGGACCCGGAGCCCACGACCCGCCCCCTCGCCCTCACCCGCGAGCTGTTCATCGAGGCCGAGGACTTCGCCGAGGTTCCCCCGCCCAAGTTCTTCCGCCTCAAGCCCGGCGGCGAGGTCCGCCTGAAGTACGCCTGCATCATCAGCTGCCAGCAGGTGGTCAAGGACGCCGCCGGTCAAGTGACCGAGCTGCACTGCACCGCCGACCTCACCACCCGCTCCGGCCAGCCCGACGCCGACCGCAAGGTCAAGGGCACGCTCCACTGGGTCAGCGCCACCCGCGGCGTGCCCGCCAAGGTCCAGCTGTACGACCGGCTCTTCGCCGTACCTGAACCTGCCGCCAGCGACGACTTCCGCGTACACGTGAACCCGCGTTCGCTCGAGACAGTCACCGCCGTGGTCGAGCCCGCCCTCGCCTCCGCCCAACCGGGCGACTGCTTCCAATTCGAACGGCTCGGCTACTTCGTGCCCGACGCGCGCGACAGCGCCCCGGGCCGCCCCGTGTTCAACCGCACCATCTCCCTCAAGGACGCGTGGACCGCCAAGGGGCCGGCCCGCGCCTGAACCCTCGCATCCTCGCGATGAACGTCGGATTCCTCCTCTTCCCCAAGCTCACCCAGCTGGACCTCACCGGCCCCTACGAGGTGCTCGCCCGCGCCCCCGGCGCCAAGCTCCACCTCGTCTGGAAATACCCCGATCTGGTCGAGAGCGACCGCGGCCTTCAGCTCACGCCCACCACCACGTTCACCGATTGTCCGCAGCTGGACATCCTGTGCGTCCCAGGTGGGCCGGGTCAGGTCGACCTGATGGACGACCAGGAGACCCTCGACTTCCTCCGCCGCCAGGCCGAGGGCGCCAAGTGGGTCACGTCCGTCTGCACCGGCTCCCTGATCCTCGGTGCCGCCGGCCTGCTCCAGGGCTATCGCGCCACCTCGCATTGGGCCTCGCGAGACCAACTGAGCCTGTTCGGGGCAGTGCCGGACGACGCCCGCGTGGTCCTCGACCGCAACCGGCTCACCGGGGCCGGGGTGACGGCCGGGCTCGATTTCGCCTTTCAACTGGTCGGGGCCGCCTGCGACGAACGCACCGCCCAGGCGATCCAGCTCGCCCTCGAATACGAGCCGCAGCCGCCGGCCTGGGCCGGCACCCCGCACCACGCGCCGGCGGATGTCTTGGAGGAAGCCAAGCTGAAGATGGCCGCGTTTATGGAGAAGCGCCTCGCCGCCAGTAAACGCGCCGCCGCCCGCCTCGCGCCGCCCGCTGAGGGCGCGGCCGCCGAACCCTGGCTCACCTGAACGCCCGCCCGTGAAGCAAAGCATCGTCACGCTCGATATGGAGGGCGTTCTCACGCCCGAGATCTGGATCGCCGTGGCCGAGGCCACCGGCATCCCCGAGCTCCGGCGCACCACCCGCGACGAGTCCGACTACGACAAGCTGATGGGCGAACGCATCGCCATCCTCGACCGGCACGGGATCACCCTACCGCGCATCCAAGAGGTCATCGCCGGGCTGCCCCTGCTCCCCGGCGCGGCCGAGTTCCTCACCGCGCTCCGCGCCCGGACGCAGGTCATCATCCTCTCCGATACCTTCGAACAGTTCGCCCAGCCGCTGCTCCGTCAGATGGGCTGGCCGACGATCTGGTGCCACCGCTTGGTAGTGGAGAACGAGCGCATCGCGGGGTACCGCCTGCGACTCCCCGACCAGAAGCGCCGCGCCGTCAGCGCCCTTCAGTCGCTCAACTACCGGGTCATCGCCGCCGGGGATTCCTATAACGACACGACGATGCTCGGCCAGGCCGACCTCGGGTTCCTCTTCCACGCCCCGGAGAACGTCGTGCGCGAGTTCCCCCGCTTCCCCGCGCTCAACTCCTACGGCGACCTACTCGCGCGGATCACGGCCTGTCTCTGAACCGGCGTGGACCGGCGCCGCCCGCAGGGGCGCGCCGGATCACAGCCTGGCCCGCAGACGCTCCAGCCGGGCGCGGACGCGCTCCCGGCCGAGGACCCGCATCATCCCGGTGAGGCTCGGGCCCACGTTGGAGCCCGACACCGCCAACCGCACCACCGCCTGGTAGTCGCCAAAGGCCAGCCCTCCGCGGGCAGCGAGCGCCTTGATCCCCTCCTCCAGCGCCCCGTCGGTGCCGAAATCGAGCCCCGGCAGCGCCGCGAGGACCTCGTCCAACCGCGCCCGCGGGTCGCCCTTGGCCAGCACCTTCTCGCGCACCTTGGCATCCAGCGGAAACTCCTCGGTGAAGAAGTGCGCCGCGTAAGCCGGCAACTCCTCCAATCCCTTGAGCTTCGGCTGGCAGAGCAACGCCACGTCGCGAAAGTACCCCGCCTCCGCCGCCAACCCGGCCGCGCCCGTCGCGGTCGGCCGCGTGTGCTGCTCCCGCGCCCGCGCCACGAAGGCGTCCGCCGGCAGCTCAAGGAGGTAAGTCTGGTTCATATGCGCGAGCTTCCGGTCATCGAAGCGCGCATTACTCTGGTTCACGCCCGGCAGATCGAACAGCCGCACGATCTCGGCCAGCGGCATTTTCTCCCGGTCATCGCCCGGGTTCCAACCCAGCAGGCAGAGGAAGTTTACCAGCGCCTCCGGCAGGTAGCCGCGGCGCTGGTACTCCTCAATCAGCGCGCCCTGGTCGCGCTTCGACATCTTGCCCGGGCCATTCTGCTTCAGGATCAGCGGGATATGGGCGAACACCGGCGGCGGCACGCCGAACCCTTGGTACAGGTGCACGTGCTTGCTCGTGTTCGAAAGATGGTCCTCGCCGCGAATCACGTGGGTGACCCGCATCGCGATGTCGTCGACCACGTTCACGAGGTGGAAGACCGGGTTCCCGTCCGAACGCACGATCACGAAATCCTCGTCCTCGACCCGCTCCACCCGGCCGCGGATCCGGTCCTCGATCACCACCGGCGCCGCCGCCACCTTGGTGACCGTCTTGCCCCGGTGCTCGTCGAACACCTCGCGCCGCTCGCCCTCGAGCCGGAACCAGATGGCCCCGTCCTTCTCGTAGGCCCGGCCGAGGTCGCGCAGGCGGTTGACGTGCTGGCGGTAGATCTCCGCGCGCTCGCTCTGCCGGTAGGGGCCGCAGTCCCCGCCGCCACTGGCCCCGAAACGTGGGCCCTCGTCCCAGTTCAAGCCCAGCCAGGTCAGGCTCTCGTAGATCAACCGCAGGTACTCGTCGCTGTTCCGCTCCTTGTCCGTGTCCTCGATGCGCAGGATGAACGTCCCGCCGGTGTGGCGGGCGTAGAGCCAGTTGAACAGCGCGGTGCGGGCGCTCCCGATATGGAAGAAGCCGGTCGGACTGGGCGCGAAGCGGACGCGGACGGGAGACATGATGGTCAAGGAAGGCCGGCGCCCGGAAAAGGCGACAGGCACGGGCATTTCCCGCCACCCTCGACCGGGGCTCAATGCCGAAATCGCCGGAATTTCACTTGTCGCCGCCACCGGATTGGGGAACCCGTGTCCGATTGCCGATGAAGCCGCTCAAGCTTGTCCTCCTCATCCTTGGTGCCGGAATCCTGCTTGCCGCCGGACTCGTCGCCCTCGCGCTGCAGCCGTCCGTCCAGACTTGGGCGACCCGGCGGGCCCTGGAGGGCTCCCCCGTGGCGATCGATCGCGTCGCCGCCAGTCCCGGCGCGGCACGGCTGGAGGGCATCACCTTCCGCCAGCCCGGCCTCGTCGTCCGGGTCGGTTCCCTCGAGACCACGCATTCGCTCGGCGCGTGGCTCGGTTCCCGCCGCTTGGAGGTCGAGGAAATCAACCTCCGGGATGTGGTGGTGGAACTCACCCCCGCGCCCGCGGCGACCGCCCCCGCGGCCAACCAGCCCAGCCCGGCAGCCCCGGCGCCCGGTTCCGCGACCCCGCCCGCGGCCGGCAAGGCCGAGGCGCCCCCCAAGGCCTTCGCCGGCCTGCTCGACCCGGC
>Ga0194134_10004246_pt1 | contig 14601 bp, 11 predicted proteins | sample TA2KigOff0mmetaG_FD_148602 | JGI IMG/M metagenome (GOLD analysis project Ga0194134, IMG submission 148602) | Freshwater microbial communities from Lake Tanganyika, Tanzania - TA2015056 Kigoma Offshore 0m | ecosystem: Environmental > Aquatic > Freshwater > Lake | place: Tanzania: Lake Tanganyika... | reverse complement strand
ACCTTCTTAGCAATCTTGGCAACTGTATTTGCCAGAGTTGTGATCTGTGCCTTTAGGGCCGCCATCAAGGTTGCAACCTCAGTAGCAAGAGCTTCGACAGCAGCGGTTGCAGCATCAGCGGCATCACGTGCCTCTTCAGCAGCAACAGTTGCAGCATCAGCAGCTTCTGCAGCTAAGTTTGCAGCATCGGTTGCTGCGTTTGCAGCATCAATTGCCTCAAGTGCAGCATCGGTTGCAGCATCAGCAGCAGCTTGTGCAACTGCGATAGCTGTTGCGTTTGGATCAACGACTTTCGCAGTTGCTGTGACATCCACTGGCGCAACATCAACCCCAAATCCTGGAATTCTGACTGTGTAGGAGACGTCAGCTCCATAAGACGGCATTGTAACTACACGAGTTTCAACACCCGTGTCGTTGTATCCCAGGAAGGTTGTGTCGGTGTAATTAGTACCCTGCGTTCCCGCCTGTGAGGCTGCAGTTATCTGACTGAGAACCGGAGTGGATATAACTGCACTCAGGCGACCAGTGTCACTAGCTCTCGTTGCAAGCGCTTTGCCCGCAGCATCAGTCGCAGTTAAGGTGAGAATTGCCTTTTCACCCGGCGCATAAGATGCCTTATCAAAAGCAACCTTTATTCCCTTGACCACATTTCCGCGGATATCAACAGTTACCTCACCTGAGGTCCAGGTTGATGCAGTTACGGTCCAGGAATCACGAAGCGTTAGAGTCGCAGTTCCTGTATCCCTTAGCAATACGGGACAGGTCAGTCTCTTAGTTGTGGTATTCCAAGAATCGGAATTATTACCGCAACGGTGACCAGTCTGATACGAGGTTGCACCTGTACTTGTAGGCACATTACCCGCAACTGCGGTATCCGAGCTGAAGACGTAGAAAGTACCCGATGTAATCAGGTTACCACCCGAGTCTTTAATTTGAGCAACAAGGTTAGTTGTTCCCAAGCTTGCGATAGTCACACCAGTTCCCGCGAGAGGCGTGATTGTATCGGAGAGCGAAACAGTGCCCGATGCACCACTACCAACAAAGGTTACTGTCATTGTTGTAATCGCTGCACCATTTGCAGACCTGGTAACAGTAATTGTTCCAGTGCCTGCAGTTCCGTTGCTATAGATAACGATCGTTTCACCACCTGCAACTTCTGTGACGCTTCTCGAGTTGAGTGTTGAAATGGACGATGTAGGCGAGGTGCTTGTGCCTTGAGCGATTGCACCAGCACCAGTCATTGTCACTGTCAATGACTCATCAACAGATCTCCAACTTGAACCAGCGGCAACTCGAGTGTCACCTGCAGAGTTGGCGGTCGTAACAAATGCATAGCCAACTATTGCTGGGGAGGACGCTGAACCGGCCGGAGCCACAATTGCAGAATCTGTAGAGGCAGCCAGCGCCTTTTTAGCGTACTGGGCTGTCTGAGCATCTGCTGAAATGTATTTCCTGTAGAGAGCTGTTCCAGCAGTGTTTAGCGCTGAGACAGTTACAGTCCAGGTTACCGTTGTGCCTCCTGCGGATAACGACAAGATTGTATTCGCCGCAGTCTCAAGGTTGCCATTGGAGCCCAAGGCATTTTGACGTGGGGTCACATAGAACGAGTACACGTAAGTTCCCGCAGTTGTGAAGTCCTCTGCCTTGATATTGACCGTGGAACGCAACTCAAGACTTGCAGTGTTTACGCTCTCACTCCAACCGCTTGAACTTATATCTGTCCATGCATTTAGACGGGCCGCATCCCTAGGAAGGGTTCCTGCGGTGTCCGAGGTATCTGTCTGATTTGCCTTGATCGCTGGACATGATGAGACGCCAGACGGAGCAGAACAGGTATACCGCACGGTGTACGAGTCTCCCGCCGAGTTTGTGGCAACGGCTTGAGTTGCCGATGCCTTCAGCTGGAAGGTCGTAGATGCCGTGTCATTTATGTTTGCTGTCCCCGTTGCTGAACCCAACGTTAACGACGTTGAGACCCTCACCGCGGAAGCTTGGGGGACCGAGAGTAACCCGACTCCCAGCGCCGCAACTAGCCCTAGGGCAAGTCGCTTAAAAAATGTCTGTTTTGACATTTATTTCCTTTCATAAGTCGATTTGGAGACGGTCTCTAAATCGGCCTGAACGAGATAACGAGACTCGTTCGCGTGATGCAATGCACGTGCTACTGCACCACATTCTTTATCATGTATCCGGACACGATAAAGAAAACTAAAGCGGGAGCCGGTCATGCGCTTGCTCCCTTTTCAATTACATAAACCGCCTGAGCTAAAACTTGAGTTCTATTCGAGTCGAGCACTAGCCGGGTGATGAGCCTCTTTGGTGCCTCAGCCAGGTCGCGACCATTTGCCGCCGACTTAATGCTCAACGCTGTCTCAAGTTCCGATTCTACCGCAATATATGCGGTCAGCAGGTAGTTCCCGTTTGTTTGGGGGGACAAAGAAGTCGATGTGACCTTAACCTCGAGCGGAACCCAGATTCCTGCGCGACCAAAAGAGACTATCGGGTTATACCGCGCCTTGTTGCCCTCGAAGTCAAGGGTCTGGGAGATAAGCACATTCGCCGCCCCCGATTGCGTCTTGAGAACTTGTCCGCTTGCCAAGCTGAGATCTGTCGATATTGCCGGGCGCTCTCTGAAGTAGACGATCCCTGACCCGCCAGCGGAATCAGCAGCAGTAAAGCCAACAGGGACTCCTGCTTTGTTGAGACCCGGGAATGAGAGTGCGGCCTCAATTTTCTCCTCGCTGACCTTTCTTTCACCCGAATCAACATTGTTAACAGGGGTTGACGGTTCTAAGTTTGGTGCTTGGGGCTCGATTGAAAATGGTGGGATGGCACCTACATCCTCAGTAATTTCTTGGTTAGTTAAATTTGAGATTCCAATATCTGGTTGCAGGGAGTTAAAGCCTATAAATGCGAAGAGGACCAAGATAAGAGATAGCGATATTTTCCCAGTGTTCTTTGCCATTTTCGAGGCTTTTCTATAGGGGAGCGCCAAGAGATCCAGGGCCGTAAACCCACGAACTTCGTCAAGGACCAACTCAGAGAGCACGCGACGCAAAGATGACCGAGCACGCGAAACCGTGTGCCGAACAGTGCGAGGATTCACGCCGAGCTCAACGGCAATCTCACTTGAGGACCGGCCTTCGACCTCCCACATGACAAGAGCCGCCCTCTCCGCGGGCGACAACAGAGCTAACGCTTGTCTAACGATCGCGGCATCTTCTACCCTCGTAAGTTCCTCAACAAAATCATCACTGTGGGTCCAGCTTGTATCAATCTCGGCGGAAACGTCATCAAGTAACACAAGGTTTGGGCGACGGCCCTCATGCCGAAATATGTCTATACAGAGATTCTCAATAGTGCGGTGCAAGTAAGCCAGAGCATGCTCTTTCGAACTGAGTTCGGGAGCTCCCAACATCACTTTTATTAGGGCCTCTTGGATTACCTCTTCTGCTTTTGCGCTGTCCTTAAGGACTCTTAAGGCATGTGAGTAGAGTTCGTGCCGGTATTCGACGTAGAAGGACCCAAGGTTCTCGACGGACAGAAAACTCGACCTTGCGAATCTAGCCTTCCCCGCACCCTTCAAGAGTTTGCGGCTCTTACCCCCGAATCGCATGTTTTTTTGCGCAGAACTAGTCGACGTGACGTTCACATCCCTTCTACGACAACGAAGCCTATATGTCGCGGAAAAGCAACAAATCGGACATTTACACTATATGCAATTGGCGCGGAGTTTCGAATCCACAAGGTCCACCGAGGGTTGAGTGAGTCCAGCGAATCCCTTCACGGACATATCGTCTTCAATACCCCAGCCTCGGAGAAGTTCTGCTTGTTGATCTAGGGGTAGTTTTTTCAGGAGATCGAGCATCGCCCCGGGCATAGCTGGAGCCAGACAGAGGGCAGCATGGGGATCTATTCCGCGAAGTCTCTCTCTCGCCTCCATCCGTTCTGCATCGCTAAAAGGGGGGGATGAGAGTCGCATGGTCCACGCGTAGTAATTTCTCGGGTACCTATCGATAAATATTTCTGAAATGGTCCTGGCGGGATCATTTAATTGGCTATTCAAGGTCGCTGAAGCAAATTGAGACAAAAAGAAAGATGATGTAATTGGACTATTCGCCCTCTCCAATACCTTGCTCAGTTCCCCTTTGTTGATTGCTCGTCTTGACAAATGATCACTCTGCGCTGGGAGAAAGGAAAGGGCGAGACCCAGGCACGCAAGTATCCCGCCCGCCAGCGCTGATGAGGCTGGAATTTCAACTCTTAATTTTGCCTTCGTTTCCGTCTTTGTTCGGTGTGCGCGGTCTGATGCCGCGCCCTCTTTTTCCTTTGTCGGCATCCGAAAATATCCAAGGATTATGCCAGAGAGAATCCATCCCCAGACTCCGACTCCGATTTGATTGATACTTACCGAAGCTTGTATCTGATATGCAACCCATGCAGATACGGCAGCGGTGAACGTCAAATCCGCAAAATAACCCTTTTTATATGCTTTACAAATGGTGATCAGAACTAAGCCCATTAAGCATATGTAAGACAGAAAAAGCGGAACCCCACCGCCAGCCCCCAGGTCTAGTGCAACGTTGTGCGCAGTATTCGAAGTGCGATTAAAGGCGGTTCTGAAGGCAGAAATTGTTCCGCGCTGATAGCGATACCAGTCATCGTAGGAGTCGATGCCGACCCCAAACAAGGGTTTATCCATCATCATCTTTATGCCGGCATGCATGTAGTCTCCACGAAAATTTATTGTGACTTGATAGACCAGCGAAGCCAGTGGACCCTTGTTAAATAAAGCAAAAGTCAAGAGAGTTAATGTCACAAGCGATACCATCAAGGTGGGAATTAGGTACTTCCAACCCCTTGTTGTCGCCTTCATCAAAAGCAGCGCGCCAACACCACCGGCAAAGGCAATAGGACCTTGAATCGAGTCGGTCGAATAGGCGATAAATACGCTGTAAAACACAAAAATTAAGGCCACTATTCGAAGCTTCCAGTCCACTTCTGAGGACAAACAAGCGGCGCTTAATGCGGCGCACGAGATACCGAGAAAACCTGATAGGAAGTTAACATTTCCCAGCGTTCCAAAAGCCGAGCTGAAACTCCACTCAATTGGGTCAAGACCAAGTAGTTGCAGCGATGCATATCCAGTTTCAAGTACACCAACTAAGACCAACCAGTTTACTATCCTTCTGTAGGATACGGAATTTTGGATCGACACAACAATCAATAGTGCAAAAATCAAAGAAACATAGGTAAGGACTCCCGTGTTCCGTCCAAAAACACCCCAAAATTGCTGCGCGGATGGGGCTCCACTAAAAATAAATGATGACAAGAGGGATAATAAAAACAACAGACAGACAATCCAAATTGCTTTACCCGTCGAAGTTATTATTTGGCCAATGTTTGGGACCAAATACCCGAAGCCAAAAAACGCAAGGAGTGAGAGCACTAATACTTTGCCCGGATTTATTGGATCGTAATTCCACAAAGGAGTAACTGTTAGAGTAACAGCGGGTCCCATAAGAACCGCAAGCTTTGAAACTCTACGGAAGACAGCCTCATTCATAATTCTCAAGACTACTCTCTGTGTTGGCACAACCGGATTTTGAGAGACAAAGTGGGCCCTGTCGGGATCGAACCGACGACCCACGGATTAAAAGTCCGTTGCTCTACCGACTGAGCTAAAGGCCCGCAACTACCTAAGCCTACGGGCTGGAATTGTCATGTTGGGTGGCTCCATAAATACAGGATAAACTTTTTTCCCCTAGTCCCCATCGTCTAGGGGCCTAGGACATCGCCCTTTCACGGCGGTAACACGGGTTCAAATCCCGTTGGGGACGCCAAGGCCCAGTAGCGCAGTTGGTTAGCGCGCCGCCCTGTCACGGCGGAGGTCGCGGGTTCAAGTCCCGTCTGGGTCGCCAATTTTATTAATCGCCAAAGGAGAGAACTTTGGATAAGTCACGAAATCTCTTGATTGTTGGCCTTGCACGCAATGTGGAAGAAGTCCTACCTAGAGGAATCAGTCGACTAAGCAGCGTGCTCTCAACCTATTATGGGGCGGTCGAGTTTCATATTGTTGAATCAGACTCAACAGACCAAACTGTTTTGGTTCTACGGGAATTGTCTTCAAAAATACCCGGCCTTTCCTATGAATGTCTTGGTGATTTGCAGAGGAAGATTCCCGATCGAATTGAACGACTTAGATATTGCAGAAACAGATACATCGATTTTTACCGGAAAAATCCAAAAAGATTCTCTGAAATCATGGTTGTAGATTTTGACATTCAAAATAACAGGTTAAAGAAAGATTCGATTATAAAAGTCTTTAGTGATGAGCTGAGCTGGGACGCTCTCTTTGCAAATCAAACGGGACGTTACTTTGATATCTTTGCACTACGTGAAGAAGAATGGTGCCCCAGGGATTGTATGGCTGAAGTATGGGAACTAGTTGAATCGGGAACAAGCAAGGAAAGAGCAAAAGAAATTGCAATATGGAGCAGAATGAAGAGGATTCCAAAGACGAGTAAGGCGATTGAAGTTGATTCCGCTTTTGGAGGATTGGCAATCTATAAGAGTTGGATCTTCGATCAATTTGATTATTCGACGGAAATGACTCCGATTGGCCCACAAGAGAGTGAACATGTCCCTCTACACTACAAAGTCAGAAGGGCAGGTGGACATCTCTACATTCATCCACGGTTAAACAATTTTGCTTGGAATCCTCACAATCTCTCTTCTTTCAAGGCCTTGCGCAGACTAGACCAATTGAGCAATTCAGCGCTTCTCCAAGGATTTCGCAGCAGATTCCGACGCCTACTAGGCTAAGGACCTCGGCTGGGTAGCTCAGTTGGTATGAGCGTGCGACTGAAAATCGTGAGGTCGACGGTTCGATCCCGTCCCCAGCCACTTTTTACAATAACTAAGAGTCTTTTGTCCGAGCAAACAATAGAAAAATCACAAGCCAAACAAAAAATCCAATTGTTGAAATTAATCCCTCTAAAGAAAAGTTTGCATGAGATATCACGAGTGCTATCAAGCAAAAGAAGACAGTAAGTAACCATAAAGACATTACGGATTGTCTCTTTGTAAGTCCAGCTCTCATTAAGCGATGGGATAAGTGATCACAGCCCCCTTGGAATGGAGAAATTCTTCTGACCAACCTTTTAGTTACTACCACAGTGGTGTCCATAATAGGAACGGCCATTAGAAAGAATGGAACTGAGAATCCGGCAAATCGATTTATAGGGTTAGGGTCAAATCGTATAGTTAGAGAAGCGATGAGCAAGCCAAGGAAGAGTGCACCGGCATCTCCCATGTAAATTCTTGCCGGAGGGCGATTCCAGAGCAAAAATCCAATAGTTCCCCCAGTTAATACAAGAGCAAAAGCAGCAATGGAATATTGAGATCCCTGTAAAGCTAATATAAATAAGAAAAAAGCTGATATCGCTGCTGTTCCGGAGGCGCCGCCATCAATGTTATCAAAGAAATTCAGAGCATTTGTAAGACCAACAATCCACAACATCGTAATAAGAAAGTCAACGAATGCATTTTCTGTTGGGCTACCCACAGTTTGAGTAGCTATGAGAATCTGGGTCGAGACGAATGCAATCGCATTTTGAGCAACAAATCGAGCGAGAGGAGTAAGTTTCTTAACATCATCCACCAGGCCAATTGCTCCCACAAGTAGCGCTGGAATAAGTATAGAGCTTGCCAAGGCAACTTTCGATAGCGAGAAGCCACCAACAAACAAGGCAAGGTAAGACACAAGTGTCACTCCAATGACAATGGCGACCCCTCCCAAATAAGGGATTGGGTTTGAGTGGGTCTTGTGAGATTCGTTTGGTTTATCAACAATCTGCTTCTTAATGGCAATTCTTCGCATCAGGGGAGTTAATGCGCCAACGTAAAGTAAACTTGAGGAGAAGAGAATCAAGTACTGAACAGAAGAAAGTTGCACCTTTCAATTTACCTATCGCGGATTAGCGAAAGTTAGCCGTTTCCAGATTTTCGACGAAACATTCTTTTCCCACCGACTGGGCCTTGATGCAGTGACTGGGTTCCATCCTTTGGTGAATCAGAGTCAGACTTGAATGAATTTGATTTCTTTCGCGCAAGAGCCTCTCGAAACTTCGCCTTGGCATCATCACTCGAATTTGAACTCTTCTCAGCCATTATTGGATGCGCCTTTCAAGAGAACTTCTACTTCGCTCTTTCGATAACGCCGATGGCCTCCGAGGGTTCTAATAGGGGTCAACTTTCCAGCCTTCGCCCAGCGGGTGACGGTCTTTGGGTCTACCCGAAATAGGGCGGCTACCTCAGATGGCGTAAGCAGCACTTCAACTTCTTGCCCGCGTAACATGGAGAACTCCCTATCAATTCGCCCAATTTGTCGGATTAAGTATTCTAGCGATGTCCTCATGATTCAAGTGCCCAGGGAAATTACTTCAATTTGCATGCTCGAGTGCAGAAACACCCCGCCATCGGCTCATCAGCCGCTCGTACGCAGACCCCGCACGCAGGCCATCGCCGACTTCTAGGGCTTCTAAAGATTCCCAAACATCTCTAGCGGAATTTTCGCCCTCTATTCCCGAGTCGCCCGATGCGAGAAGCGACCTATCAAGCAAATCTGCTAGACCGCCATAATCAAGTTCTAGAAGTGACTTTGAGTCAAATGATGAAATCCAGTTCATCAATTCCTCGACCTCTTCAGTTAAAGGTCCGGCACCAAACGACTTTCTAATTATTGCAAGGGCTCTATTGCCTTTCATAAGAGCAGACTCAAGGCTGGTTCGATAAATAACAAACTTTTTCTCGTGTCTGATTCCAAGTAGGCGATCTTCTTTTGCAAAGAGCGAGAACCATCTAGGAGGTATAAGCCAAGTTTCTGTGAGGAGATAAGTCTTGGAGAAATTGTTACTATCTCTTCCAGTTTCAATTAGATCTTCGATTACAGGTAACGAAAAGAGCTTTCTCATAGGCAGCGAGTAGCTATCGTAAATAAGGGCAAGCGACTCCCTTACGCGTAAAGATGTATTCCAAGGACAGTAAAAATTAACTCCGTTGTTTGTAATTAGAAAGGCCCGATTGAGTCCATCATCGTCTTTCTCTGAAGTTACAGACTTTCTTAGATTGTGAAGCTCTTCTTTGGCAAACCCTTCTAAAGTGGCTGGGTAAGAAACCAAGTTATCGAGGAATCTCTTCGAAAAAGCATCCGCGGGCTCGTAAACTCTTAGAGATGCGACATAGGGAGTGGGTCTCCCGCCGATTATCACTTGCGCTTTATGTAATTACCCTCGGCAAAAGGGTCGTAATCATCACCTTCATTTGAGTTGTCGACTTCACCGTGCAGCTCTTTTGCCAACTTCTCAACATCGATATCTTGAGAGCTGTATTTCAAGTCCCTAGCAACTCTTGTTTGTTTTGCTTTCGATCGGCCACGCCCCATAGCGAGACCCCCTTACTTATCTACCCGTTATGGGGCGGAAGATTATCGGCTTCCTTCCGCCGTTTCCAATGTAGTCCAGCCCAGCTAACTTCAATCGGGTTTCCTCGGTAACGATCTCGATTCTTGAGGAAAAGGCCGATAAAACCAACCGTTTGCAGGAGCAGGCTCGCCCCCATGCTTGGAATCCGGAAACGGTGGTCTCCGATTGTGAGGATAGTAATCAGCCAGTTCACAGTCACGACTGCGAAAACCGTTAGACCAATTAATCGCTCGAGGTGTCCGGCACGGTAGAGACTTCTCAGTCCCAAGATCATAAGGACCAAGGTTGCAATCATCCAAATCCATGAAACTAACTTGCCCGTGTTTCCATAGACAAGGTTGAAGCCTTCTTCGGTCTTAACGGTCTCGTTAATCGGATGATTTATTCGCCAAGGGTTACGCGCCATGGTGCCATTCGCAGCCGGACCCACCCATGGTGACCAGAAGTAAACGGACTTGTTCCAAAATAAAGAAATTGCTTTTGATGGGTTACTCAGATACCAATTCAGTACACAACTAACTCGAGCTGAATCTTGTTCAGCAGGTGTTCCCTCGACCGGTGGACATTCCACCCCAGTCGCTTGGTTTGTATAGCCACCTGTCGACTTAGGCCCAGCACCGATGTTCATTGTGGTCCCAAGATTTGTGGAAATTGTTGGCATTCCATTTGAATTCACATTTCTTGCAATCATCAAGGCAGGCGCGAGTGCCACAATTGAAAGCGACAAAACCAAAAAGGCTGCTGCAGATTTCTTTCCAAATTGAGCAACAGCCCAGAGCAGGAAGATTACTGCGGCAAATGCGATTAAACGAGGCTGCATCAGTGTCGCTAGCGATAAAGAAAATGCGGCAAGAATCGATTCTTTCGAGAACACACTTGATCTTCCGTTCCTAAAGAAACGCAACATAAGTGCCAAGGCGAGTATCAATAGCGAAGCGGTCGGTAATTCATAGCCAATCGCAATTGTGTTGAGGGCAAGAGTTGGATTTAGAGTAAGTACCAACAACAGTGGGAATGAGAACTTGGCTAGCCGGCCCAATCTCATCTCTACTGCTAGGAGCCAAGTAGCGAATGCGTAAAGTGCACTTTGAAGAATTGCAACGACCGCGAAGAACCAACCACCAAAAGTCATTCCAACCAACCATAAAAGTAAGGGATATCCGGCCGGCCAATAACTGAGAATTCCAGCATCTGAGAGGAATCCATCTTTGGCTAGCGCCTCAACACCTCTTAAGTAATTCTCACCATCTGCGCCATACCAAGCGTATTGGGGGATGTACTTTCCATCGAGCAAATTTGTAATTCCCGCCGAAAAATTCCCGTTCGCTGCCTTAAACCAGTCATACCCTTCAATATTTAAAATTATCAAGATCTTTACAAAGAGCGCTCCAAAAGGCAGAAAAGCAAGGTTTCGCATCGCCTTCGACTTTTGAATTGAAGTGCGTTTCGAATCCCTTGCCCGCTTAGCCATAGTCCAATTGTAGATTCCTATATGGATTGCTTTGGTCGATATTCAGCCGCGCCACTCACTTTTGCAACCAAAGAGTTAATTTCAGCAAGGACTACGTCACATTGGGAAGTTGCTAGACCTGTGAGCGGCATGGGGTTTGAAAGAACTCCCAGAAGATCCTTTTCGCTCAAGAGTGAGTCAGATTTTGAAGTAAGAGCGCTGATCAAGCCTTCTCTGTAGTTACTTCCGTTTTCCCTGTAATTTCGCAAGGCCTCTCCTAGCAATTTATGGGCAGCCTCCCTTGATCCTCCCCTCTCAACCATAAGCATTAGGTAGGCGCTACTAGCAATCAAAGGCATTTCTTCATTCAATTCATTCGCGATAGAAACTTTTGAGACGGCAAGACCATTCACTACATCAATCGCAGTATCAATAATCCCATCGAGGACAAGAAATGATCCAGAGATAGCAGCTCTCCTAGTCGCACTACAAGAAACATCGCCCTCGTTCCATTGATCACCGACCAAGTTTTCAATCATGGAAAGGTAACCTTTCAAAACTGAGAATAGAGAGTTGATTCGTTCACTTAGCCTTGGATTCATCTTGTGAGGCATAGCGCTTGAGCCGACTTGTGATTTTGAAAAGGACTCATGAACATGGCCCAGCCCTGCGAGAAGTCGAACATTCAGCGCCACATTATTTGCGGCTGCCGCTGATTGCACCAAAGTAGCTACAACTTCGAAATCTATCGAGCGCGGATAGACCTGCGAGGATGAATTTAGAACTTGGCTATCTTGAAAATAGAGCAGAAATTCCTCATCAAAAGTTGATAAGGATTCCCCGAGAAGTAAGCGCATGTCGCTTGTGGTTCCAACAGCTCCCTTAACGCCCCTATAGGGAAGGCGCTTGATTAATTCATTCAAGTGTTTGAGCGCAAAGATTTGCTCGTCTGCCCATACCGAGAACTTCTTTCCTAAGGTCGTTACTTGAGCAGGAACATTGTGCGTCCGCGCTACCATCGGTAGTTCTTTATGCTCAACAATTCTCTTTCCCAGAGCAGAAAGGAAGGCGACTGATTTAAAGCGAATAAGGCCTAGTGACTCTTTCATCAACTCTATTTCAATATTTTCAGTCACATCGCGACTCGTCAATCCAAGATGAATGTATTCGTACCCAGCGAGATGATTAAATTCTTCAATCCGCGATTTCACATCATGTTTGAGTAATTTCTCTCGGTTCGAGATAGCTTCGAGATCTATAAGTGAAATCTTCGACTCGTAGCTCTCAATGGCTTCCCTCGGAATCTTGACGCCAGCTCTTGCCTGCGCGCGCATTAAAGCGACCCAAAGTTGGCGCTCTCGAATGTATTTATTTTCCGCCGACCAGATTTTAAGCATTTCTGGGCTCGCGTAACGTTTGTGGAAGTCAGACTCCAATTCCGTATTTCCTTTCGGCCGCCCAAGCTGAATCAATCATCTCTTCAAGGCTAGCTTTTGGTTTCCATCCGAGTTCATTTTCTATCTTTCTCGTTGAGGCAATTAGCCTTGGAGTATCCCCGTCTCTTCTTCCGACAACTTTGGGATTCAATTCAGTACCAATGGTTCTTGAAATTTGTTTAATCATCTCAAGTACCGAATAGCCACTACCCGAACCTACGTTGTAGACCTTCGCAATTTGGCCACTTTCCACCGCTTTTAAAGCTGATAAATGGGCTTCGGCTATATCTTCTACATGTATGTAATCCCGTATACATGTTCCATCGGGCGTTGGATAATCATCACCATAAATTTCTGGGCTTTCACCCCGAGCGATTGCCGCAAAAACCTTGGGCACGAGATTGTCTTTTGAATTGTCGCCAAACTCTGGCTTTGAAGAGCCAACTACATTGAAATACCTAAGTGAAACCGATGACATTTCCTCAGCCTTAGAAACTTCCCTTATCAAATTCTCAGAGAGTAATTTTGTTGCTCCATATGGCGACAGGGGTTCGGTTCCATCTTCTTCAGCTATCGAGTCGTTTTGACTTGGCGAATACACAGCAGCCGTTGATGAGAAAACTAACTTCTTTACTCCTTTAAGTGACATGGCCGATAACAAATTCAGAGTTCCGCCAACATTGTGCTGGTAATACTTCAAAGGGTTTGTAACCGACTCCCCGACGGCCTTCTTGGCAGCTAGATGAATCACAGAATCAATCTCGCTCAGGGCGCCAATTATTGATTCCCTATCCAAAACATCGCCAACGATTACATCATCAAATATTCCGTCAACCCTGCGCCTTAGTCCATTAGAGAAGTCGTCAAAGATCCGCACTTTGTAGCCCGAATTTTGCAGAACCCAAGAAACATGAGCTCCGATGTAGCCAGCGCCACCTACAACAAGAACTCGTTTCATTGCAGTAAATCTCTCACAACTACGGTCTGATCTCGACCAGGACCAACTCCGATTGCGCTCATAGGGGCATTTGAAACTTCCTCAAGGAATTTCACATAAGACCTTGCATTTTCAGGAAGATCCTTCATTGATCGCGCTTGAGAAATGTCTTCGCTCCAGCCTGGAAGATATTCGTAGATCGGCTTTGCGCGATGGAACTCAGATTGGGAAGCTGGAAGTTCTTCTACGCGCTTACCATCAATCTCATATGCAACACATACTGGAATTTTCTCCCATCCAGTAAGAACATCAAGTTTTGTAAGGAAGAAGTCGGTCAAGCCGTTAATTCGCACGGCATAACGTGCAATGAGAGCGTCATACCAACCAGTTCTACGTGATCTTCCGGTAGTGGTTCCAAACTCGCCACCAATACTTCGTAACTTCTCGCCATCCTCATCAAAAAGCTCAGTCGGAAAAGGTCCAGAGCCAACCCTTGTCGTATAAGCCTTAACGATTCCAATCGCTCTCGTGATTTTTGTGGGGCCAATTCCTGACCCAGTCGACGCGCCACCAGCAGTTGGATTAGATGATGTGACAAATGGATAAGTTCCGTGATCAACATCAAGGAGTGTTCCCTGTGAACCTTCTAGTAGGACGACCTCGCCACGACCAAGTGCATCATTAAGTAAGAGTGAGGAATCAACGATGTATGGACGAAGTGCCTCGGCATATTCGAGATACTCCTTAAGAACTTCATCAACTTCTATTCCTTTGCGATTGAAAACCTTTATGAGGACTTGATTCTTATCTCGAAGGGCTCCTTCAAGTTTCTTACGGAGAATTGGTTCATCAAACAAATCTTGAACTCTAATTCCAATTCGATTTATCTTGTCTGCATAGGCCGGACCAATCCCGCGACCCGTTGTTCCAATCTTTGATTTACCTAAGAAGCGCTCTGTGACTTTATCAATTGTTCTGTGATACGGCGTGATCAAGTGGGCATTAGTTGAAATCTTTAACTTTGAGGTATCAACGCCGCGTTCATTCAAACCACGAATCTCTTCTAATAGAACCGCTGGATCAATCACAACACCGTTACCGATAACTGGGATACAGCTTGGAGTAAGAATTCCGGAAGGAAGTAAGTGAAGTGCGTATTTCTCTTGGCCAATTACAACGGTGTGGCCGGCGTTGTTGCCACCTTGGTATCGAACTACGTATTTGACCTTATCGCCAAGGAGATCAGTTGCTTTTCCCTTGCCCTCATCGCCCCATTGAGCACCAAGCAGAACT
>Ga0194134_10004231_pt1 | contig 14652 bp, 14 predicted proteins | sample TA2KigOff0mmetaG_FD_148602 | JGI IMG/M metagenome (GOLD analysis project Ga0194134, IMG submission 148602) | Freshwater microbial communities from Lake Tanganyika, Tanzania - TA2015056 Kigoma Offshore 0m | ecosystem: Environmental > Aquatic > Freshwater > Lake | place: Tanzania: Lake Tanganyika... | reverse complement strand
AACGGATTATAAGAAGTATTCCTTTATCAGATATTGTAAAACAAATAACAGATACAGAGAAATCCCTTTTGATATGGTCGTTAGTTTTATCAATATCCAAGAGAATTTGAATTAAAACTAGAAATTATGAACTTTAAAGAAGAAATACTTCACGCAGTATACCGAAAGATTGTTAATGAATTAAACAATGGTATAAATTCAAATTTCAATGAATATCTTTTAACATACAACCGAATCAATAAAGGTCACCAAGATTCATTGGAGGAAATAAAAAAATCATTCTATCAAATGGCATTTTGTATTGAAGTTAGAAAAACTACGTTATTCCGTGACATAGAAAGAGGGGAGTGTGATGTTTGGTATGATGCATTTGAAACCTCAAGAATTAAGTAAATCAATTTTTCAATTGAATATTCTTATCCACCCAATTTGATGAGTTGATATTTAAAAAACAACTAGATTAAAACCTAAAAAAATAAAAATCTAACATTTATCGATCTGTAGTTTCGTTAATTCTGATTTAACGAAACTAAACTACTTTTTTTTATTTTTTTGGTCCTATTTTTGGTCCTATAAATTTAATTTCAATAAAAAACCCCTGATTTACAGGGGTTTACGAGGTTTTCTTGAGGTCTCAAGCAGATTCGAACTGCTGTAGACGGTTTTGCAGACCGGTGCCTAACCGCTCGGCCATGAGACCATTTATGAATTGCGAAAATACGAATTTTTCGGAAGAAAATTATCGGCAGCTAAAATTATTCGAGCAAAGAGTTAAAAGCATGCTTTGGTTGGACTAGTATACCGTTGTCAATAAATCAAATAATTTAGGTTGAACAGTTAAATTAGATTTTTTATTATTCTTGCTTTTTTTATCCTCAACAATATAATCTTCTTGATTTCTTGTCCTGCTTCGCGATGAATCTTTGCCTGTCGTAACAATTGTTCCGCTGTCTGAAGCAGAAGACGCAGAAGAAAGAAAATTAGTCGTAGTTGTTGATGTTGAAATGGCTGTTGATGAATAATCAGCCTCACTTACGGAGGTAGAACCAGCATTAGTTGCTGTAATCGTTTCATCATTTCTGGGTTGAAAAACTGAACCGTTATCGTTTTTTTGAGGTTCATTATTCCTAGCCAGATCAGAATTTTTCTTCACCTTTTGACCATAATTAATCTCTTCTTTAGGAATATTTTCAGACGCTTTTGATTTCTCTTCAACTTTTGGTTTATTTTTTACAATTGGTTTTTCAACGATAGCAATTTGTGGGGTGTTGACCGAATCTGTAGAAGTAAATTGAAAAATTAGAAATACGATTACAATAAGTGCAGCTATTTGAACCAGTGGAGATAAATAAATGGGTTTATTAGGAGGAAAGAGTTTAACCAAAATTCCTTGTTTCGCATATTTCTTCTCAAAAACTTCATTTAGACTACCTTTTGTCATGTAATGCGGATCATAGCTTTGGGTAGACTTGTATTTATCCAATTGACTAAAAAACAACTGCATATTTTTGTATTCCTCCCGAGAATCACACAATCCATTAAATTCACGCAATTCGTCCTCTGTCAATTCAGAATACGCTTTAGTCTTAAGGAGATATTCTAATTTTTCGTTCATAGCTTATGTATTAACCGTGTTAAATTCTTTTAACTTATCTGCCAATTGTTTTGTGGCATAAAACAAACGCGACTTCACTGTCCCTTCATTTATCTCTAATACCTCTGCAATCTCTTTTATTGATAAATCATCCATGTGGCGCAAAGAAAATACTTCTTGGTGCTCTGTTTTCAATTCGGCTAAATATTTTTCAAATTGAGATCCAAAATGACTCATTTGCACCTCATTGAGCACATCAACACCTTTATCAGAAATCGAATAAAATTGATCAATTCCAGTGCTTGTTCCTTTGCGAACTTCCTGCTTTTTATATTCGTTTTTACACATGTTACAAGCTACTGAGTACAACCACGTTTTGAAAGATCTATTCGAATCAAAGGATTCTGGATTATGTATGATTTTCACAAAAAGGTCATGCACAAAATCTTCGGATTTACTTTCATTTTTCCAGAGCATTCGCATAAAGTAACCTTTGAGCGCTTTTGCATATCTGTCATACAGTTCATCAAAGGCACGTTTATCCCCCTTTGATAGAGCCAACATAAGTTTTTCATCTGAAAATGAACTGTATGAAGGATTGAATAGCTGCATGAAATTTATTCCTTCAATTGTTTAAGTTGATCTGAAACATTTGTTTTTTTGCCAATTTTTGTAATCCAATCCTCTACCTCTCGCTTTTTCTCCCAAAGGTTTTTACTTTGGTATAGTTGCCTTAATTCTAAAAGCAGAGGCAAGTAATTTTTTGATAATCGATTTCCTAATTCTGTTTTAGAGTCAAGTACTTTTTTAGTTAATTGATTTTCCCAGAGCATTTGATTGACTGATTCTCTATTTTCGCCATTACTTGGTATGAAAACGAGACCACAAATTTCTAATGTTTGCGATTGATTCAGAAAATAATCTTTTGGAAGTGTCATTGAAAGCGCAATTTTTTTAGATGGATTCAGGGTAACTAAATCAGCTAAAAATTTCGTATCAATCGTTCCAGTGTAATTAAGTTGATACCCTTTTTTTAATAATGATTCTCGGTATTCTTTACTTTGACAAAAATCTAAATTAATAATCGTTACATCCTTTCGCTCATCCAGATTTAATTGATGAAATAAAACCGAGTAGGTATCGTCGAAACTATGAGTGATTAACGTTGAATTTTGTGGGGAAGAATGCAAAAGATCTGCTGCGTAATCAATAAACTCTGGCACAATTTGGTTATTTTTTACCTGATTTTCAAGCGTTGATTGAATTTTTAACGTATCTGTTGTGATGACGTAATAAGCAAGTAATTGTTTTTGCAAATCTGGATGAGTAGTGTTAAATTCATTCGCTTTGTTTAAATGATACTGATTTTTCACATCGTAATTACCTGCTTTAACTTTCATCATGTGATAATCAAATGAAGTTGAATCAATAGCTTGAGCCGATTTAAGAGTTTGGTTCAATTTTTCTTGTTGTTCAATTGTTGGATTTCGCTGATTTCCTTGAATGCGTGTCTCATCATAAACGACTGAAAAATTTTGATTCAAGGCATCCATTGCAGAAACGCTTTCTTCCTTTTTCTCCGTACTTATTTTATCTTTTGACGCTGATGCGGGAACTTGTTGTTTTTTGGTTTTTACTTTTTTAAGCTCCTGATTTTTATCGCTTTCTAAATAGCCGTCATCATCGTTGGAATTAAACTGAACCGAATCCTGAATCGAAGGATCAGAAGAATTTGAATTTGTTATGGTATTCATTTCAAATAGGGTAGGAGCGGCGTTTGAATTTGAATGGTTCGTAGCATTTTCTACTTTGCCTTGAGCAGTACTAAATTGAATGGTTCCAATGAAAATTGAGAATAAAACTATAAATCGCATAAAAGATTTTTTTCCTGCTTACAGCTATTGACGTAAAACGTTCAATAAAATTCGTAAAAAAAGTTGGGATATTTTCTTAATTATCCAATTCAGGAGCGAAGAGGAATTTATTAGGGACAACTAAGTTTGTCTTTACTGCATACATGACAATTCCTGCAGTATTCTTAACTCCAATTTTAGCAAAAATATTTTTTCGATGCGTATTAACAGTATGGCTACTTAAAAAAAGTTGATTTGCAATTTGATGATTTGTATTTCCTTCGGCAATTAATTTTATTATTTCATTTTCTCGGTCTGAGAGCACAATCGGTTCACAAGAGAAGGAGTCGAAATCAATGTCGTTAACGTCAATATTTGCTCGTTGTATTGTGTCTAAAATTTGTCCACAAAAAAACTTGTTTCCATTGTAGGTTTCCTCCAACGAATTAATAATTTCAGAAATTTCGCAGTCTTTTTTAACATAACTCGAGACACCAGATTTGAGGGCGTCAACAAGTGTTTGTGCTGATTGATCCGGCGTTAGTGCAACAAATTTGACGTTTTTATACTTTGTCAAAATTTTAGAAATGATTGAAATATCGAAACCTGCTGCTGAATAATCAATCAATACAACTGCATCTCCAAAGGTGTGTATAATTTCTTCTAATTCTTCATTATTTTTTGCCTCTCCAACGATTTCCCAACTAGAGTTTGAACATATGATTGTACGTAAACCTAATCGAATTAATTCATTACTATCAGCTAAAATGATGCGCATTTATTTAGAAAGATTATAAATAAGACAAAAATAGTTAATTTCAGTCTGTCAAATTATCTTTTTCAGAAAAGTTATTAACTTAATTTGTATAACCTTAAAAAGTAGAAATAGTTCAATATCTGGTCAAATTTATCGATTGAAAATTTAAATGTTTCCGAGTAAATAATAGTTATCTTTGGAAACCAAAAAAAGAGTATGTACGGAAAAATCAAGACACATTTATCCAATGAATTGACTGAAATTAGGGAAGCAGGAATATTTAAAAGGGAGAGGGTTATAACTACACCGCAAGGTGCAAATGTGCACGTTAATACGGGTGAAGATGTTGTAATCATGTGCGCAAATAATTATTTGGGATTATCATCTCACCCTGAGGTCGTTCATGCAGCAAAAGAAGCTTTAGACACTCACGGTTTTGGAATGTCATCTGTTCGATTTATTTGTGGAACCCAGGATATTCACAAAACACTCGAGGAGAAAATAGCAAAATTTTATGGTACAGAAGATACAATTTTATATGCGGCTGCTTTTGATGCGAACGGTGGTGTTTTCGAACCCCTTTTTAGTGAAGAGGATGCAATTATATCGGATGAATTAAATCACGCTTCAATCATTGACGGTATAAGACTATGTAAGGCTCAGCGTTATCGATACAAGCACTCTGATATGGCAGATTTGGAAGAGCAATTAAAAAAAGCCCAGGGTCAGCGCCATCGAATTATTGTTACAGATGGTGTTTTTTCCATGGATGGGGATATTGCAAAAATGGATCAAATTTGTGATTTAGCCGATAAATACGACGCTTTGGTTATGACAGATGAGTGCCACTCTGCCGGATTTATTGGTAAAACGGGTAGGGGAGTTCCTGAATATTGTGGTGTAATGGATCGAGTAGATATAATTACAGGAACCTTAGGCAAGGCACTCGGTGGTGCAATGGGTGGATACACAACTGGTAAGAAAGAAATTATTGAAATGTTACGTCAACGTTCTCGTCCCTATTTATTTTCGAATTCACTGGCTCCTTCAATCGTCGGTGCTGGAATTAAAGTATTTGACTTGTTGTCTTCAACAACCGAATTACGCGATAAATTAGAGGAAAACACCAATTATTTCAAAGAAAAAATCAAAGCAGCTGGTTTTGATATTAAGCCAGGCGATTCACCGATTGTTCCAATTATGCTTTATGATGCAGCTTTGTCCCAAAAATTTGCTGATAGGTTACTGCAAGAAGGAGTGTATGCAATTGGGTTCTTCTATCCAGTTGTTGCAAAGGGACAAGCTAGGATTAGAACACAAATTTCTGCAGCTCATTCTAAAGAGCACTTAGATAAAGCGATAGCGGCCTTTATTAAGGTTGGTCGTGAACTAAATGTGATAAAATAACTCTGCTTTAGTTAATTAAAAGTGAATGTTATTCCATTTACGGTAACGCTAAACGTAAAATCACAAGTGCCTTGACCATAATCAACGGTTCGAACAGGTTTATTTTGTGGAATCACTTTTAGTGTTCCACTAACAGGAAAGGGGCAGCCAACTTTTACCAACAAAGGGTTAGTTATTTCAGCAGTATATCCACCACCGTTTGAAAAAGTAGCATTCGCATTTCCTGAAATTGAATATTCATCATCAAATCGATTCAATAGAGTATTAAACCCTTGAACCCACGTACGAACTCGAGTGGAAGTATAGGTAATGACTTCCCCATCGGTGTTGGTTGCTGAACCATTAATTTGGACATTGAAATACGGCTGACCGCTTCCATTTAATCCCATATTAGTTACCGTTTTAGTACCTTCGTATTTGATATCGTTCACGTAGTAATCAACGGGAGTATGTGTAATTACAGTTCCTGGAGCAATGTATTGCCCCGTGAAAGTTGTTACAATTTTTCCTCTTCTTGTTTTACCGTCATTGCATTCACAATTGGTTGATCCATAATCGACCGTTACTATTTTAAAGGCATTTAGAGTGTCAATTGTTATAATTACATTACAAGGGGCTTTAAGCGTTAATGGCTTATCTCCAGGTTGCGTTGTTACAACTTCACCTGATTTATAGTAAACCATGTTGCCAGTGATGGCTTGATCCGATATGTTAGTCATTTCATCAAACGCCGTTTCAATTTTGTAATTCATTAAAGCAGATTGATCGTTATCGAACCGTTTTCTACAGGAGGAGAATACCAACGTAAGTAATGTGCTGAGGATTAAAATTTTTGTTTTCACGGTTGTAATTAGAATTTTTATATTTTGGTTAACGAAAATAAATACATATTGTTTCTTTTCGTATGATTTGAGGTCCACTACTTTAGTTAAATGTTCCGGGGCTAAAATTTGCTTTCACTTCGCCGGGTATGGCATCCTTGTGGACGAAAATATTTATCGTTTTGTATTTGAAATAAGCTTCTGAAACATACAAATAACCTTTTGGATAATTCGAGGTTCCCCACGAGTTTTTTACTAAAAAATAACGAGTGCCGTTTTGGTCCGTGTAAAGACCAACAATGTGCATTCCATGATCGTCGGTAGTTGTTTTATTATCGTACCCGTATTGTCGAACCTCCTGTGTGATTTTCATCTCCTTTACAGGGGATAAAAAAGCATTTCCCATTCTGTTTGCTCCTGCATCGTTGAAATTACGGTTGTCTTTTCCAGAAACTTCAATCGTTGCTGAATTTTCCGGAACAATGGCAATTCCATTCTTAAAACTAAATCCTTTCTCAGAAACATCCGCCCCCCAAGCTAAGGTATACCCTTTATTCAGGGCCTCGATAGTGATAGTCACCAAATCTTGAAGTGGAACATTGTAACTTTTCCCCCAGGCCCAATTATCCGGGATTTCCAGCATACACGGCTTATTAAATTCATGGTTTGAAAAAGAAGTTATAGATACATAATCATCCATTTTTAATCCGAGCATGTTTGCGTATATTTTTGGATCATATTTTTGATTATTTACTGTGAACGCGCTTGGCTCAGGACCAAGATATTTGTCTAAAATAGCTGCTATTTTATTTTTATAATCTGAATTCACACCCTCTTCTGTACCAATTTTGGACAAAACAAGCTTCATCTCACGGTCAAGATCCTTAAACATTTCGCTGTGGTTGTAAGATTTTGCTCCGTTCAAGCCATCGTATGCAGAGTAGGGAACAATTCCGTATTTATCTACAACCAGCGGAATATCATGAAATGCTCCGCCCTCCGAGAAATTTACTTTTCCGTCCATTCTCAGGTATTTTTCAGCTTTCATCTCGTAGGCTTTACGAACGATATACATTTCGGAAAGGGGTTCTATATTTTTTTGTCCTTTTCTAATCAGTTCTGACTCCAAAAATGAGAGCGCTGAGAAACTCCAGCAGGTACCCGTCATCCCTTGACTTTGTACCGGTGTTGCGTCATAAGAAACTATTTTAGAAAATTGATATTTACTTCCTTCAACATTAGTAACTTCTTGAGCCGAAGTAGCCCATGTAAGGAAAAGACTAAATCCAATAATGAGATTTTTGTACATAATGAATTATTTGAGAATCCAGGTATTATAACCCAAACTCGAAGCTTTTAGAATAGTTGGTTGTAAGGAATCAATACTTGATGATTCTTCAATACTAAGGCGGTACAGACCATTACTGTAGTCAAGAAAACTCGCATTTATACCTTTTGCACCCAATTCTTGAACGTAGTTTTTAGCATTATTTATATCTGCAAAACATCCAATGATGGCATATTTTTTACCTGTTTTAATCCCCGTGAATGAGATGTCTGCTGTAGCTTGTGGCAGTGTCTGTATGTTTGTATTTGGTATCGAAATAACGGGGTTTTGGATAATAACCGGACTTACAAGAACAGGGGGTATTGCTGGTTGAATACTTTGTTTTTTTAATGGTATTGTGTAAAATGTTGAATCATCCCACTTGTATGAAAAGGATTCTGCTGATGAATCTAATTGTTTGATTTGTTGTTCAAGTTCATTATCCTCATAGAGTCGTTCTGGATTTGAAATAACTTTTGACTTGTATTTGGATTGGTGAGTTTCTGAAAAAGGATTAAAATCTTGAATCGCAAATACACCTGATTCAAAAGCAGTAGTTTTTACGGGTAGCCAGTAAGAGTAGAATGCAATTGGAAGGATACAAGCAGCGGTAAGGGCAATCTTCCAGCGAGAAGATTTTTGCTTTGAGGCTGGATGATCGATGATTAAAATATCCTCATCCTCTTGATCTTTTTCCAACACCGTTGTCTTTTCTTCAACCTTTTCTTTAATATCCTCATTGATCGATTCTTCTTCCTCTAAAACTACAGGTAAGAATTTCACCGAACCAAGGCCAAAAGAAGAAAGTAAAAGATTGAAAAATCGATCTTGTACAAATTGCAAGCTATCGTTTTCTCCTAATTTGAGGGTGCCCACTTTTTCAATGCAAATAGTTTTTCCTGCTTTGAGTTCTTCTTTCCAAAGAGAAATTATTTGTGTGATTTTTTGCTGTGACTCGGTAAAAGTCATGTTATTCGTAAGTGCATATTCACTTATCAAAAGACCATCACTGATTGTTAGTTGTTGATTAAAAAGTATGGATTTTTTTGGGGGGTAAATTACACCTCGAATCTCATCAATCTCCGAAGGTTTGACGCGAGCAACAAAACCCCCAAAGTTTGGAAGGATAACACAGTTGTACCGCAGTAACAATTTTGAAATATTTTCAGCAAAGGTTTCCACAAATCAAAAGTAAATAATTCATTCGATTAATCAAAGGTGTTTCAATACTTTTTCAAGGTCTTCAGGAGAATCTATATTGGGGCTCTCAAAGTCAGTTAAAACAACTCTTATCCTTTTGCCATTATACAGCCATCTCAATTGCTCGAGCGACTCTAATTCCTCTAGTTCAGTTTTTGGAAAGTTACATACTTCAGTAAGAACCTGTAATTTAAAAGCATAGAGACCAATATGTCGCAGAAATGAATATGTATTTGACTTATTTTGCTCGTAAGGTATTTTACTTCTGCTAAAATACAAGGCATTGTCCTGGCAATCGGTAACGATTTTAATTCGGTTTGGATTTTCAAGCTCTTCAATTTCATTCGTTCGTATCCCAAGTGTGGCTATTTCAATACTTTCATCATTGAAGACCTCGATTAAAGAATCTAATTGTTTAAAATTAACCAAGGGCTCATCTCCTTGTATGTTTATAACAATATCAAAATCTGGATAATTTGCAAGAACCTCATTGCAGCGTGATGTTCCATTGGGGTGATCAATTGATGTCATCATCGCCTCACCGCCAAATCGTTTCACCTCATTCAAAATTCGTTCATCATCTGTGGCAACGATGAGTCTGTTAATTTTTTTCGATTTTAAAGCACCTTCATATACACGTTGAATCATCGATTTACCTTTCAAATCGATTAGAGGTTTTCCAGGAAATCGACTTGAAGAATAACGAGCGGGTATGATTCCGAGTACTTTCAATTAAAATTTAATTTGTGCTTGAAGAGCAAAGTTTCGAGGAGGTTGGATATCACCCGGACGCGATGTATATTCAGCATTCAAAATATTATTACCAATCAAGCTTAAGCGTACCTTTTCATTCAACTTAAAAGCAAATCGAGCGTCAAAAACGAGGTTTCCTTTATTGTATTTTTTTCGGTATTCTTTACAACCAGGTAAAATATAGGTGTCACCCGCAATAGGTTCTTCAAAAACTTTATCAACGTTGGCCATATTGCTATTGTACCTGCATGAAATACCGACGCTGTACTTTTCATAATTAACCTCAATATCCGCTTTTGCCAAATGTCTAAACCGATATTTTAACATCCCTGATACTGTATCACTGAACGTAGATAAGTATTGCGGGTCATTATTTAAACTAATTGGATTCATGTAAGTATAACCGATTAAGGATATAATTTCTACATTTCCAATTTCCCCCATGCTATTAAACGAAAGATCGAACCCACTAATCTGTGCGGCTTCGGCATTATTGGCCCTAAAGCCTACCCATTTGTTGATGTATCCAGGATCATTTGGATCAGTTGAAAGTTGGATGGATGGGGGGTTATAAAACCCAAATGTAAATTCGATCATATTTTGGTACCGATTGATAAACCAAGCAGCATCAAACATTCCCTTCCATTCGCCAATTTTAACTCCTTGCTTTATCCCAATTTCTCCTGCCCATCCTTTTTCAGGTGTTAAAGTGGCATTAGGAAAAATATTCAATGCTCCAACTGACGTTTGCGTGTAGCGTTCGGCTACTGCAGGGTATCTAATTCCTTGCCCAGCACTTATTCTAAAATGAGTATACTTTGCGATTTCATAGTGTAATCCTGTGCGAAGAATAGGATAAACCGGAATATAATGAGGGTCTAAATATTCAAAACGAGAATCTACAGGCATAGTATCTAGCTTATAATACTCTAATCGCATTCCCGCTGTTAAATCTAGTTTGTCTGTTACTTTATGCTCATACTGCGTGTAGGCAGCAAAGTTATTTGAGGTGTGGTCTCCAAATAGATTGGAGAAAACTACATTGTAAATATTTGAGAGTCCCGAAGTTAGGGTAATGCCATTGTCCCACTGCTTTTGAAATTGATAATCAGTAAAGTAAATTATTGCTCCATTACTTTGACTTACATTATTCAGATTTGTATTTTGAGCGTAATACATCCGTGTTTTTAAGCTGTGCTTATTATCGTTTTTATCAGTATATTTTATGTAGGGATCGATGAATAGTCGATGTCCTAAGTTGTAAGTTAAGGTAGATGACGCATTTGAGGTGTCTGTCCCTCCGCTCGGAGTGTAGCCCAAGGTATCGCTCTGCCAGATTATGAACGATCCTGTTTTCTGAATTTGGTAATTATACCCTATTCCCATTTTTGTTCGTTTCCAACTTTCAGGTCTTATATAAACTGTACCACTAACACGCCCTCTCATTTCGCCCTCCCCATCGCGGTAGCCATCGTTTCTAAATAATGTTGTTGATAGTGTATATCCTGCTTTTCGATACATCTGGCTTCTGTAAAATTCAATTTGTTGGTACATCGGATTGAATTTTTGTGTGGGGTGATTACTTCCCCACCATTTGAGAGATTCTCTTTGTGGATTATCGTAGATTCCAGTTTGAATTTTTATTTTCATTTCTGGATCTGATTTTGGTTCCTTTTCAAGAAGTGAAATTACACCATTAAGCGCTCCACTGCCGTACAAAACGGATGATGCACCTTTCATAACTTCAATTTGGTCTGCCTGTTCCATTGGGATGGCATTCCATTGTGTATCACCTGCATATCCTGAAAGAAGAGGCATTCCATTCCACAGTAATAAAACTCTACTACCTGTCCCATACGCAAAGCCAGAACCTCCACGAATACTTACTTGACCATCCATCGTAAAGATACCTGGACTTTGGTCAACCGCCTGTTCTAAGTCAGTTACCCCCTTATTATCGATAAGTTGCGGTTTAATTATTTCCATTGATACGGGAACCTCTTCGACGGCCTGTTTTCTCTTTCCTGCGGAAATAACAACTGTCTGAAAATTGGTAACTGTTTCACTCATCACGATTGTTATTGCTCCCGGTCCTTTAACAACTGTTGTATCATTAGTGAATTGAATAGCTGAACTCACAATTTCAACGGGGTATTTTTTCGGAGTAAATGAAAATTCCCCATCCAAATTTGACTTGTAAACTGTTCCGTCTGATAAAGAGAGTTTTACACCGGGAATTGGTTCTTTCGTTTTCGCATCAATTATTATTCCTGTTACCTGACAAAATAAAGAATGAGACAAAGTACAGAGAACGATTACTAGTAATTGTTTAAACATATGTAAAATTTGATAATTCAATATTAACAAATTTTTACAAACTAAACGTTTTACAAGCCACAGATTGACGATAAAATTTTCAACAAGACTTTCAAAAAATAACGCGTATTTGATTGATGAATTTGAAATTCAGATTCTATTTCCAAACACCCATTTGGCAAAACTTTTCTATGCGATTATCGATTCTTTGCTCGGGTGAAATCTCATCGAGCTCTTTAAGATATTTTTTTATCGATTTTTTTACTATTTCAAACATTTCATCTTGTTTTCGGTGAGCACCGCCGTGCGGTTCCTTTATAACATCATCTACTAATTTTAGCTTTTTCATATCTGATGAGGTCAGTTTGAGAGCCTCGGCGGCTCTTTCTTTAAATTCCCATGAGCGCCAAAGAATAGACGAACAGGATTCCGGAGAGATAACTGAATACCAGGTATTTTCAAGCATTACTACCTTATCACCAACGCCAATTCCCAGTGCACCCCCTGAGGCCCCTTCTCCAATTATAACACATATTACAGGGACTTTCAAACGCATCATTTCATAGATATTTCGTGCGATAGCCTCACCCTGTCCACGTTCTTCTGCTTCCAGCCCTGGAAATGCTCCCGGTGTATCGATAAATGTGACAATGGGCTTGTTAAATTTTTCTGCTAACTTCATCAGTCGTAAAGCTTTGCGATAACCCTCTGGATTTGCCATTCCAAAATTTCGATACTGACGCATTTTAGTATTGATTCCTTTTTGTTGACCGATAAACATTACGGAACGATCATCCATTAATCCAAAACCACCAACCATTGCTGGATCATCTTTCACACTTCTATCTCCATGTAATTCTTGGAAAGTTCCCTTTGTTAAAGATTGAATGTATGCGAGGGTATAGGGTCTATCGGGATGTCTAGAAAGCTGAACTCGTTGCCACGGAGTTAGGTTCTCTAAAATTTCTTTTGTTTTATCCTCTAATTTTCGAGTAAGCTCACTGATTTTATCAGTCATTTCAACACCGGTATTTTCACCCAATTCTATGGCTTGTTCAATCTTTAGTTCAAGATCTTTGATTGGCTCTTCAAAATCTAAATAGGTCTTCATAAAATTGAAATTAGTTTAGCAAAATTAGTAATAATGCTCGGTTGTTGTACCTTTGTTTTATGATAATCTTTCCACAAGCTAAAATAAACTTAGGATTGCACGTATTGAAAAAACGCGAGGATTGTTATCATGAGGTAGAAACGTGCATGTATTCAATTCCACTTTTTGATATTTTGGAAATTTTACCTGCAGATGAATTCAGTTTTAAGCAAACTGGATTGAACATTGATGCAAATATCGAATCAAATCTATGCGTAAAGGGATTTCGATTGATTCAAAATGAATTTAAAATCCCGAATGTTTACATGCATTTGAGAAAGCAAATCCCAATGGGAGCTGGCTTGGGAGGTGGGTCGTCTGATGCAGCTAATGTTATTAATGGTTTAAACGAATTATTCTCTCTAGACATTCCTCAATCTCAAAAAGAAAATTTGGCTGCACAGCTTGGAAGTGATTGTGCATTTTTTATTCAAAGTTCACCAAAATTGGCTACCGGAAGAGGGGAGAAGTTAAGTGAAATATCTGTTGACTTGAAAGGAAAACATTTGCTTTTGATTTATCCGGATATCCATGTGGGAACGGCTGAAGCTTATGCCAGCGTTGATTTTTACAAAGGATCTAAATCTGTGGTGGAAATACTTGGTTTATCATTAACTGAATGGCAAGGTCAATTGGAGAACAGTTTTGAAAAAACGATTTTCAGTAAATATCCTATTTTGTCTATGATCAAAAACAAAATGCTGACTCGTGGCGCTCAGTTTGCTGCCATGTCGGGAAGTGGTTCTTCAATTTTTGGAATTTTTGAAAATAAACCCGAAAAATTGGAGTTGCCTACATCAAATCGACAATTTCTTTTAGAACTGTAGAAAATTGAATTTTTGATATTCAAATTGGATAAATTTTCTATATTTGCACTCCAATTTTGAAAAATGTTTCAAAATTTAGGAGAAAAAAAGGCGAGATAGCTCAGTTGGTTAGAGCGTAGGATTCATAACCCTAAGGTCCCGAGTTCAACTCTCGGTCTCGCTACAAAGAAACCCTGGCATAACTGTTGGGGTTTTGTTTTTTAGAGATGTTTTATACCTATATTTTATATTCCAAGAAACTAAATTCTTTTTACAAAGGAGAGACTGGTAATATTACCGATCGACTAAATCGTCACAATAGTGGTTATGAAAAAGCAACCCAGACGGGAGTTCCATGGATACTTGTCTGGAAAGGTGAGAAAGCGACTAAATCCGAAGCGAAATTACTAGAACGCAAATTGAAGAATTTGTCTGTCAAAAGAACCATTGAATTTATCTTAAAATACGATGAAGGTGTCCCGAGCTCTGACGAACTTTTGCTTGTTCAAAAGTTATCAGAATGCTGACTTGGACGTCAGCATTCAACTCTCGGTCTCGCTACAAAGAAACCCTGGCATAACTGTTGGGGTTTTGTTTTTTAGAGATGTTTTATACCTATATTTTATATTCCAAGAAACTAAATTCTTTTTACAAAGGAGAGACTGGTA
>Ga0194134_10004211_pt1 | contig 14688 bp, 12 predicted proteins | sample TA2KigOff0mmetaG_FD_148602 | JGI IMG/M metagenome (GOLD analysis project Ga0194134, IMG submission 148602) | Freshwater microbial communities from Lake Tanganyika, Tanzania - TA2015056 Kigoma Offshore 0m | ecosystem: Environmental > Aquatic > Freshwater > Lake | place: Tanzania: Lake Tanganyika... | reverse complement strand
TGCCAGAGTTGGGATGGGCCATTTGGCTGCCGCGGGCGTGAAACAGCTTCCGCCACCACGATTCGCGCCGTTTCCACGGCGGGGGGTTGGGCGTCACGCGGCTTGGGTGCGTCGGCTTTCCTTTCGATGATGTCGTTACGGTCGCTGGCGACGACGGGCTGAATCGGCTGGTTGGCGACTGGTTTGGCAACCGCCGGGGAAGCCGCGGCTTCCGGCCGCGCCGGGCGCGATGAGGCCATGCTTCCGTCGATGGCCCTTCGCCCGTCGGCCGTGACGAGGGTAACCATGCGGCCTTCGCGCATCATCGGGGACACGCGGAGGTCGTTGCGAACGGCGACGACGCCGGCGAGCTTTTTCAGGGCGCGGCTGATCTCCACCTTGTCCTCCATGGAGAGCGCCAATCCACTGACCTCGAGCATCCCGGGTTCCGCCGATTCCACCTGGATGGCGGCCGCCTGGGAGGGGGCGATTTCCTTCACCCGGCGCGCGGCCATCTTCTGGAGGGCGGCGGATTGCATCGGCTTCCTGGGTTGGAATGGGATCACCGCGATGCTGGTGAGGTCGCGGAGGGCGCCCTTGTGCTCGCGGGCAAGGACGGCCAGCGCCGCCCGACGAGCCGCGACGCTTTCGCAGGTGCCGCGAACCTCGAGCGTGTCCCCGGTCTTCCGCAGCGACAGGCGCGTCTCGCCGATCGCCGGGTCGGCGAGGACCAGGCACTCGAGCCGCAACTCGTGGAATGAATCCATCGGGTCGACGACGGCGGCGGCCGGTGGCGACTCGGCCCATGCCGGCTCACGGGACAAGGTTGCTCCGGCGACGAGTAGGCCGGCTGCGATTCGCCACATGCGCGCCATGGTGGATCTCCGAAAACGGGAGGGGCGCGTCCCGGGCTGCCGTCCCTGGCATCCCGCGGGACGCGCCCCGTGTGCGGTCAGTAGTTGACCAGGTCCTTGGTGACCGACTTCTGCACCTCGGGGTCGTTGCCCACATAGAGGTGCAGGTGGTCCTTGTCGATGTACACCACCTCGACGCGCGGCCGTGTCACCTTCACCGGGAAGGGATAGCCCGACTCGATCGTTTCCTTGTAGTAGACGGTGCACTTGAAGTGACAGTGATGAAGCTGGGCCGGCCCGATCAGCGGGAAGAACCGCGGCGGATCGATCTTGTCGACGAGCTTTTCAACCACGACGGTCATATCGTCGCGGAACTCCTCGTAGAAGAACGGAACCCCCCGGGTCACCCTGGGCAGCGCCCGGATCACCTGGGCGTCATCGGGCGGGTCGTCGCAGGTCGGCAGGGGGAAGCCCTCGCGGATCGGCGGCAACACCGGTGTCCGGCTGTCGTTCTTGAAGGCGTACTTGTCCTCCATCCGCTCGGTCACCCAAGGCGGCACCGGGATGGGGGTGAATATGCCCATGGACAACGGGGCGCAGCCGGAAAGGACCGGCAGGATCGCTGATAGAAGACCCAAACCAAGGCACTGGTACCATTTCATGCCCGCACCCCCGCTCGACCAGGCAACCCGCGGTTGATGCGGCAGGTCGCCATGGTCCAAGACCATGTGTGATGGTGGTATCGGTTGTTCCGGTTGGCCGACTTGAGCGGATATGCGGGCGTTTCCCGATTATTTCAGGTTTAACGGCGCCATCACATGCGGTCGAGGGTGTCGATCCAGTCAACAAGCGACTCGAGGCTGGCATCGTCGAGGTAAACGCCGCCCGACTCGCCCATGAGGCGAAGAATGGTCGGAAACCTTTTATCCACAAGCTTTTGGCGCGTTTGTTCAACCGCTTCACGCGCGGGATCCCTGTCGCCCGCCGCAAGGAAAAACGCCAGGGGTTGGCCCGGGGCCCGGTCCCGGGGAGCCGATCCCATCGGCGCCCCTACTGTGGCGACTCCACGGATTAGGTCGCGCTTATGAAATCCGAGGTAGTAAGCCATCAGGCCGCCGGCACCCATGCCGTGGGCGACGATGCGGCGCTTGTCAATCGCGAGGCTGTCCCTCGTTTCGGCGATCGCCTGGGCGATCCACTCCCCGTCGCCGGGGGTCCACCCGGCCTCGCCCTCCCCCTGGGGGGCGATCATGATGATGTTCCTCTTGGCGCAAAAACGCTCCCAGTAGAGCAGCAGCGCCTCAAGTTCCCTGTCTTTTCCCTTGTTGGCCGGATGCAGCCAGACCACTAGCGCATGCGCGACATCGGGGCGGTAGGTTTCGGGAACAAGGAGTAGGTATTTTCCTTCCCCCGAAGCGGTGGATTTCCGCGTGACTCCCAGTTCCAACTTTTCGGGGGGTTTGCCGGCGGGCGTGGTACCCTTCACCGAGGGAACCCCATCGGCCTTGGGAGCCAGGTCACCCGGGAACGCCCCAAGAGCGACCTTCACCGCCTTGGGCTTCGCTTCCTTCGGTTCGCCCGCCGGGCGAATCATCAGGCTGATCTCAGACCCGGCCAGTTGGCCCTCGAGGAACTGGGAGAAGCTGTCGCGGTTTTGCACGGGCAACGGCGCCGGACCGCCGCGGCTGACGCCGACAATGCGATCGCCGGCCTTGATGCCGGCCTTTTCCGCCGGTCCACCGGCGCTGACGGCCCGGACCAGGACCCCCTGTTCAGGATCGTCCCTGGACGGAAGGATGCCCAACCAAGGTGGGGCGGTCGCCGCCGCGGGCCCCCCGAGTTCCACGGCGGGCAACTGGAGGTCGGCCATCTCGCGGCGGACCGAAACGGGAATCTTGTCGCCCTGATAGAGGCGCCCCAGGGCGTGCAGCATGCGGGCCGGGGTATCCACGGCTTTGCCATGGATCGCCGTGATCAAATCACCCGCCTTGATGCCGGCCTTGTCGGCCGCGCCGCCGGGCGCGACCGTGGCGACCTTCACCGGTCCGACATGCTGGTCTCCCGGTGCCAGGGTGATGCCTAGCACGCCCTTTTCAAGGTCACGGCCGCCCTTGAGCCTGTCCACGGCCGCCATCACATCGTCGAAATAGACCGCGAACCCGATGCCCGAGTCATACCACTCGAATCCGGCGGTCTCACCCTCGCCTTGGGGCGACGCGGGAACCAGGATGCCCAACACCCGGCCTTCGAGGTCGACCAGCGGACCGCCATAGTTGACCGGCGAGACCTTGGCGTCGGTCTGCAGCGCCTTGCCCCACACGCGGTCCAGGGCGCTGACGATTCCCAAGCTCACCGAGGGCAATGATTCGAGTCCGGGCGACAGGGTGCGCCCCACCGCCAGGGCTGATTGCCCGACGCGCATTTCGGCGCGGGGAACCGCCGCGGGAACGGGAAGGCCGGCGGCCTCGATCTTGAGCAGGGTCACCATCCGCGTGCGGTCGGTGGCGACAAGCCTCGCCACATGCCTCTTGCCCTGCGCCGCCACCAGGATGGATGTGGGTTTGTTGGCGAAGTTGAAGGCGCTTGAAACTATCCAGCCGTCGGTACCGACCACGACGCCGGTGGTGGGGCCGAGGCCCCGCCTGACGGCCGGGCCGCCGGGCCTTCCCGGGGCCCCGGGCGAACCTCCCACCAGTTCGGTTCCCCCTGAAGTCTCGATGGTCACCACCGAGGGGGCGACGCGGCCGATGGCGGCGCGGGCGGCGGAGTCCCGCCTGTCCTCGATGTCGACTGCTTGGGCCAGGATCAGCGCGATGATGGCGATCATGAAGTCGTTCCGTCAGCGAGGGGGATTGGCGGGGGGCTTGGGAGGCGGTTCCAGTTCCACGACAAGCGTCTGGAGGCGGTCCTGCCGGCGGACCTCCACCTGCACCTTGTCACCAGGCCGGTACTTCTCAAGAATGTCGCGGAGCGCGGCGATGGTGGGAACCGGTGTTCCATCGACATACACGATGAGGTCGTCGGGCCGGGCGCCGGCGCGGGATGCGGGCGAGTTCGCCTCCACCTCCTCGATGAACGGCGGCGTCCGGTCGATCACCTGGGGCACCAGGATCCATCCGGCCCTCACATTCCAGTCACCAGAACGGCCGGCGCGGTCGGGGCGCCCCGAGGGACGGTATTTCTCCTTTTTTTCGAGCAGCTCGGCCAGGCTCAGCATCCGGCCCTGGGTTCCTCGCGAGGCCACGGTGGCGCCCAGCGGCACGGCGTAGTTGATCCATGTCTGGGTTTGGTCGTTGCGCAGTTCGCGGCCGATGATTCCGACAAGGTCGCCCTTGCGGTTCGTGAGCGCGCCCCCGGCGGCCCCCGGGTTGTTGGTGATCGCGTCGATCACATAAACGGAACCGGAATACGGAGCCTCGAAGACCCCGATTCGTCCCTGGAGTGTGGTGATGGCGGCGACGACGCCGCGCTGCACGGTGAGTGGTTCGTCGCGGGTGGCGATCTGGAACTGGTTGCTGAAGGCCAGCACGCCGGTGCCCGGAGCCAGGAGCGGCGCCTTGGAGGCCTTGGCGATGTCGAAGTGGGGAAGTTCGCCCGCGGCCGTCTTGTCGTCGATTTTCAGAAGCGCGGCATCCAACTCGGGTTCCGACGCCACCACCTTCGCCGACAGCCGCGTGCCGTCGGCAAGGTGAACCCTCAGGTCGGAACTGTCGGGCAGGTGGTTGGCCGCCGTCAGGATGTGGCCTTCCGGGGAGACAAGGATGCCCGTGCCGTATCCCGGAAGCCCCTTCACTCCACCCGAACCGTAAATCTTCACCAGGCGGGCGTTGACCTTGGAGGCGACTTCACCGAGCGTCTCCTCGGCGGGCGACACCAGGAGAAGGGCGGCCGCCAGGAGCGTCACTTCAGGTCCCACGACTGCACCTCCAGCCGGCAGTACGGTCGGCCTCCATGAAACACGGAGATTTTGAAAGGCAGCGACTTGCCGCCCGCCTCACGGTAATCGTCGAAATGGATCTCGCAAGGATCCTCCTCCTTGTCGAGGACCGACTCCATGCCGGCGAGCCTCGTGCCCCCCTGGCCCGTCGTGAACTGGAACCGCGTGTCCACTCCCCCAAGGGAGGCGCGGATGATCTCGGCGTCGAGGCGAGCCTTGAACAAGTCGTCGGGTTCCTTCTCGAGCGGCGGGTAATACGGCTCGACACCACCATGGCTGGATTCCCCGACGAATCCCGACTTTCCCTTGAGCATGAGTTGCCGGAAGTGGTAAAGCGCCGTGAGCATGCCGCCGCTTCCGGGGGGATCGCGCAGCGACGCGGCGGGCAGGTCGGTTTTCAGCGGTTCGAGCGTGAAGTCGACCCCGTCGATCAGCGCCATGACCCGGTCGGGCATGCCTTCGGTGCCCGCGGCCCAGCGGATGACGGCGGTGCCTTCCCTTCCCTTTTCGCCAAGCTTGGCGTTGGCCCTCACCACCCAGTCGCCGGTGGTGGATGACAGGTCGGTTTTGGCGGTCAGTCCGGCCAGGAGTCGGTCGCGGGCTAACTTGTTGAAGTGCCAGTTGGCGAATCCCGGCCGGGCTTCGAACAGCTTCATCGCGGGGCTGTCGGCGGCGGGCTTGCCTCCATCGGGATTGCCCGGCGGTTTCGGGCGGCCGGGGGCGGGGGGCTTCGGCGCCTCCCCCTGTACCTGCCGCTCATACCCCATCAGCCTGACGAGCATCTGGCGCGTCTCGGTTCCGCCGCCCTCGCGTTCGCGGCGCACCGTCATGGGCACGCGCCATCCCTTCGGATACAGCCCCAGCACATTCTTGAATTGGTTGACCGTGCCCACGGGCCGGCCGGCGAACCGGGTCAACTCGTCGCCAAGTTGCAGGCCGCGGCGCTCGGCGTCGGAGGAGATGAGCCCCGAGACCAGCACCCTTGGCCTCGATCCCTCCTCCTCGGGACTGGATGACACCACCGCCCCCAGGGAGGCGTGGTCAACCTGGAGGCCGGCGCGCAAATGGCCGAGGAAATTCTTGATCTGGTTGATGGAGATGGCGTAGCCGACGCCGGAGTTCACGCGACCGCGCTTGTCGAATGATCCCCGGCCGTTGATGCCGATCAGTTCCCCCCTCGTGTTGAAAAGGGGCCCGCCCGAGTTGCCCGGATTGATGCTCGTGTCGGATTGGATGCAGTCGGTGTACTCGAACATGCCTCTTTCAGGATACTGATAGCGATGAATGCCGCTGACCAGGCCGAAGGTCACCGTGGGCGTGAAGTCGGTCGCGAGCAGGAACGGATTCCCGAGCGCCAGCGACCAGTCGCCCACCTTGACGGTGTCGCTGTCGCCCATGACGGCGTGGGGGAACTTGGCGCCGGCCTCGCGGGGCAGCAGCTTGATGAGGGCGACATCGCCGATGCGGTCGAGGCCGACGACGACGGCGTCGTAAAGGTTGCCGTCGGGAAGCCCGCACCTCAGGGCCGGTCCCTGTCCGCCGACGACATGGTAATTGGTGAGGGCGTAGCCGTCCTCGCTGATCAGCACGCCGGAACCGCCGCCGGTCACCACCGCCACGACGGCGGGGCTGATGCGGGCGACGGTTTTCACCCGTTCCCGGTCCTCGGAGTCCACGGCCGGGTCGGCGGCATGGATCGGCAGCGCGGCCGCCAGAAGGACAAGCAGGGAGCGCGTACCCGCCGCCATGATGTGTGGTCTCCTCGGGGGGTCAGCGGGTCAGCCGGGCATCGCCCAGGTGCAGGTGCCGGCCATAGGCGATGTCGGAGGGGTCGGAGGGTTCCACCGTGATCGTCAGGCGGCGGACATCCTTCACGGGAACGACGAACGGGGCCGAGACCTTGCGGCCTTGTCGGGCCACCGTTTGCCTGAGCAGTTCCTTGCCATCGCCGTCGATCCGAAGGAGCACCGGTCCGCCCCCGCCCACGGCGTCGTCGAAACCGGCGACGAGTCGGAATTCACGGTATTCGCCGCCGAGGTCGTATTCCAGTTCCGTCGTGGCGGATAGGCCCAAGCCCTTGGAGAACGGGGTGCCACCCATGCGGATCGGGCCCAGGTCGAGGTTCTTGTCAAGGGTGGGCCCGGCGCGGAAGCGGAAGGTGTCGGCGGCGGAGGGGTCGGTCGCCCGCATCCATTTCAGGTCGGACAAGTAAACAACCTTGCCCCGGCTCATGTCGATGCGCACGGGGGGCTTTTCGGGGGTGAACGCCTTAGTGATCCCGCCGGAGGTTTTCAAGGACCAGCGCGTGCCGTCGAATCCCGCCTCCGCCGCGAGCCAAACGCTTCCGCCCGCGTCGGTGACGCGGGCCGCGACGGGGGCGAGGCTGGCGTCGGGAAGCCTCTCAAAGACGATTCCGTGGATGTTGGCGAAGGGGACCGGCACGGTGCGGTCGGTTCCGGCGGGGGTGAAGGGCATCGCCTTGCCCTCGGCGTCGGGTTCGCCAAGCGTTCCTTCGAGCGCGTTCACGGCATCCTGCCTGATGATGGCGAGGATGTCCTTGCGCCGCTTCTGGGCCAGCCGGGTGGTCCAGTCCTTGCGCCAATCATCCCGGTGTGCCGGAAACAGGATGTTCTGGATGGAACCGAGCGGAAAGGTGATCTCGCCGCCGCCGGAGAGTTCCGCCTTGGCCGAGTCCTTGGCGAACACGATGCGCGTGGCGCGAAGGATGCTGCCGTCGGTCAGTTCGACATCGCTCCACGCCTCGGAGGGATTGCGGGCGGGCGCGGGCGCGGGGTCGATTCGGGCGACCTGGTCGAGGGGATGGCGCGACTCTCCGCCAGAGGCATCCTTCCAGGCGATTCCCTGGGCGTCCATGCGGACGGCGGTTCCCGAGAGGACTTTTCCGTCCACCAGCCGCAACTCGGCCGCCGTCGCGCCCGAAAGCGCGCATGCCATGCAGGCGAGCGCGACCGTGCCGAAACGCGTCATCAGCGCACGGGCTTTGCCGGGCCCGCCTCATTGAGCTTCTTGAAATAGATCTCGAGTGTTTCCCGGTATTTGGCCGGGGCCCGGGCCGCGAGGTCGCGCATGGCCTGGGCGCGCTCACGGTCGGGCAGCTTGCCCCACACCTCGGCGATTTCAACGGCTTTCTTGCCGTCGACATCGCCCTTGCCACCACCTTGGCCGCCGATGCTGTCCTGCTGCGGGCTGGAGGGCTGGACCGTGTTTCCGGGCTGCCCTTCCTGCTGGCCGCCGTTGGGGCAATTGCCGCCGTTGCTGCCGGACTGGTTCTTTTGCTGATTCTCCAGTTCCTTGATCATCTCATCGAGGCGGAGGACAACTTCCTTCTGGATCTTCTGGGTTTGCTTTCCGCCGCGGAGGTTGTCGAGCCGGCGGGTGATCTGTTCCATCTTGCGGGAGACCCAGCCGAGGTCCTTGTCGCGCCAGGTCTGCACATCGAGCGCCATCAGCGAGCCGAGGGCCCGGTATCGCTCGGGCAACTCGGGCATGTCGCCCAGCAGCCTTTCGAGGGTCGCGGAGGCCTCGGCCTTCATCACCAACGCATGTTCGGAAACGGCCCGGTGGAACAAATAGGTCGCGGGATCGGCCACCTGTTCAGGCTTGAAAGGCTTGAGGGCCTCCAGGGCATCCTCATGGATGCGGCGGTTGGACAGGGCCCGGGCGTAGGCGACGGCCACATTCGCGCGAGCGGCCAGGGGCACCTTCTCATCCTTGAGCCATGCGGGCTGGGCTGAAGGCGCTGGTCCGTTCCCCCGCGCCACGGCGAGCAGGCGCGCGGCCTCGGGATGGCCAAGCGAGATGGTGTCGGCGACCTCATCCGCCAGGATCCTGTCCTCGCGCCACAAGGACTGCACTTTGGCCGGGTCGGGCTGAGCGCCGCCGATGCGGGCCAATTCCTCCGCCTTCGCCCGGGCCGCGGCGGCATCCTGGGCCTTGAGCACGCCGAACCCGAGGTCGGGCGCGGCCGGAATGACGAGCGGTCCGTTGTCGGCGGCCATCGCCCCCAGGGCGGCACCCGCGAGCAATCCAAGCGCTTTTCCGTTCATGAATCCACGCATCGCCATGATCCTCCCGGTTTCATTGCCCCTTGTTTCGTCCCAACGAAATGTCCCGGGCCACCTTGCCGATCTTGTCCTGTCGGCGGCCAAGGTCCCTGATCTCCTTGAGCACCTGCTCGGCCTGCGCCTTTGAGCGCGCGTCGGGCACCACGGACGGGTCCGGCGCCTGCTCGCCTTCAAACTTGCGTCCGTATGATTCGGTCCGTTTGTTGATTTGCAGCTGCATCGACCGGATCATCTTCAACTCCGATATCTGGTCGATCAGGCGCTGGTCCTGTTGGCCCGGATTCGGCTGGCCGGGTTGGCCGGGCATGGGCGGTTTCTTGTTCTTGTTGTCCTGCTGGGCCTTTTTCAGGCTCTCGATCATTTCACGCAGGGTCGCGATGATGTCATCCTCGATCCGCACGGTTTCCTCGCCGACATCGGCAAGTTTCAGGCGGTCGCGGACATTCGACATGTCATCGCCCACCTGCCTGAAAACCTCGGCGAAGGCGACCGCTGATCCTTCCGACTCGATCAGCCTCAGGGCATCGGCGGCCTTACGGACAATCTGGGCCTCGCGGTCGTGCCATTCGAGGGCCTTCTGCTCATGCACGCGGTCGGGTTTCTTGTCCGGACGAGCCATCACCGAAGCCTGGAGTTCAGCGGTGCCGGCCCTCACCTCCATCTGGAGCCTGAGCATTTCAACGCACCGGGCCTGCAACTGGACCAGCACGCGATCGATTTCCTCCTCGCGCAATTGCTTGAGCAGTTCCTCAAGTTTTTTCTGGGCTTCCTTCAGCTTGTCGAGGGCATCCCCCTGCTTTTCCGAAGCGGCTTTCTTTTCATCCTTGGCGATCTTTTTTTCCGACTCCTTCTGGAATTCAGTAGCCTCCTGAATGCGCTTGCGGGCTTGGTCTTTTTCCTGGGGCAACGGCTGCTGGGATGAATCAGCTGACTCATCGCCGCCGGAATCCTTGTTCATGCCATCCTGGGGTTGCCCGTCCTTGCCCATGCCATCCTTGCCGTCCTTGCCCTTTCCGTCCTTGGGGTCACCATCCTTTCCTTTGCCGTCCTTGCCCATTCCGTCCTTGGGGTCACCATCCTTTCCTTTGCCGTCCTTGCCCATTCCGTCCTTGGGGTCGCCATCCTTACCTTTGCCGTCCTTGCCCATTCCGTCCTTGGGGTCGCCATCCTTACCTTTGCCGTCCTTGCCCATTCCGTCCTTGGGGTCGCCATCCTTTGGAGAGTTCTTTTTTCCTTCGATGAGATTCTTGAGTTCCTTGGTTTCCTGAGTCACCTTGGCCTGCGCCTTTTCGAGTTCCTCCTTGCTCATGCGACCCTGTTCAGTGTTGCCGCGCACGCGTTCCTGCTTGCCGATGACATCCTTGAGTTTTTCAAGCACCTTTTTCGCTTCCTCGCGCTGCCGACGCAGTTCGGCTTCGGGGTCGCGATTGAGGGCGTCGATGAGCCGCGCCAGGTCCTCGGCCAGATCCTTGTTGCGGTCGACAAGTCCTTGCAGCTTGTCGGTGCTCTTGAACAACTCCTGCTTGCGGAGATCCTGCAGGATGTTCTCGAACTTGGAGTCGGTTGATTTTTCCTCGATCAGCTTGAGGGCTTCCCGAATGGAAGCGACGCGAAGCTTGTCATCGGGCTTGCCCGACTTTTCCAACCGTTGCTCAAGCAGCTTCAAGGCAAGCTTGAATTCCTGGAATTCGCGTTGAAGACGCGCCTGTGTTCCGGCTGATTCGCCGGAAACGGAGCCGCCTTGCGCGGGCTGGGGCGGCTTGGATTGGCTTAATGCCGGCAACACGAGGAGTCCGGCGACCAGAAGCACCATCAACCCCAACCCGGTCCGGCGCATCGTCCCACTCCTTGCTTGATTCAGTTGGGGGGCAGTTTGCCACCCTCCCCATGACATCCAGACGAATCAGAAGAATCCGGGGACTGAATTACCTCTAATGCTAACGCACGGCTTTCAATTCATCGACCCTTTCCACGAAGTTCTCATGAAGAAAACCTCCCCGTGGGCTGTCGGGGAGGTAAAGCATCATTCATTTTTAATTTAACCGGCCACCCATGAGCTATCCGTTGGATTCCATGAGGTCAGTTCCTCCGGCTTGAACCACAACTCGATTTCAGCCTTGGCGTTGTCAACGCTGTCCGAGCCATGGACAAGGTTGTTCTGAATGCTGATGGCATAGTCGCCGCGAATCGTTCCCGGGGGTGATTTCACCCCGTCGGTGAGGCCCATGAGTCCTCGCACGGCCGCGACGGCCTCGCGCCCTTCCAAGGCGATCGCCACGGTGGGACCGGAGGTGAGGAAACTGATCAGGCTTTGGTAAAACGGCCTCGCCGCATGCACGGAGTAGTGCTTTTCCGCCAGATCCTTGGAAGCTTGCAGCATCTTCAGCCCGACGATGGTCAGGCCCTTGCGTTCGAAACGGGAGATGAGTTCCCCGGCAAGCCTGCGTTGAACCGCGTCGGGCTTGAGCAGGACCAGAGTGCGCTCCATTAAGATGTTCTCCTTACTTCTTCATCAGCCAGATGTTCCGGTACTGCACCGGGTTTCCATGATCCTGCAGCAGCAGGGGGCCCGGAGTCGAGGGATCTCCACCGAGGCCCGAGGTGGTGTTGTCCTTGGTGATGGTGACATTTTCGTGGATCAGCACGCCGTTGAGGGTCACCGAGATGACGCCGGGCTTGGACTTCTTTCCCCCCTCGAAGACCGGGGGAGTGAAATCGATGTCGTAGGCCTGCCAGGCCAAGGGAGCCTTGCAGGCATTGGTTTTGGGCTTGGCAATCCCGTAAATGCCCCCGCAATCGCCTTCCCCGGGCTTTTCAATCCCGTAGCTGTCGAGAACCTGCACCTCGTAGCGGCCCTGCAGATAAACCCCGCTGTTGCCACGGCCTTGGCCCTTGCTGCCGGGCATCCAAGGGGTGCGGAATTCGACATGCAACCGGACGGGGCTATCGATCATGTGCTTGCTGAGCAGGTCGCTGGTGCCTGGAACCACCTCCACGGCGCCCCCGGAAGCCAGTTTCCAGGCAGCGGCCTTGCCGCCATTCCTGTGGGTCCATCCTTCAAGCGACTTACCATCGAGCAGCACGATGGCTCCGGCGGGCGCGGGCGTGGAAGGGGTGTCGACCCCATCCTCGGGCTTGGCCAGTTTCAGGCCTTCCGGCTTGGCGGGAAACGGATCGGCGCTTGGGCACAGCAGCGAGACGGCAACGCATAGGGAGGGCAACATATGAAAAACTCCGTTCATAACGGGCAAGGATCCTTGGGAAATCTATGTCCATCGCGTCCGATGGCCCATGCCGCTTCAATGAAAAGGGCGTGAAAACATTCATCATGCGGTAAATTGCATATTGCGGGACCATGGGCGGTGACGCCATGCTTAGGAACATCATGGATGAATCGCCCGACAGCGAGAAGGTGCCAGTTCTCCCCGAGCGCCTGACGGAACACCGACCGGCCGCGGCGTCGTTCGCCCCACTATCCCTCGCGGAACTGGATGCCGAGGGATTGCTCATCCGCCACGACACCAAGTTCCTGATCGCCGAGCCGCGCCTGCCGGGATTGCTCTCGAGGCTGGCGCCGTTTTGCCGGATTCTTGATATCGGGGGAAGAAGGTCCTTCGGTTACGACAGCCTGTATCTCGACACACCTAGGCGCGACCTGTTCCGCTCCCATCACCAAGGCAAGGTCCGTCGTCTCAAGGCCAGGTGGCGGGTGTACCGCGACACCGGGGCCTGCTTTTTCGAGGTGAAGAACAAGGTTTCGCCGGAAACAACCGTCAAGAAACGGACCGGGGCCCCCGGCGGACCCACCTTATATCTGGCGCCAGCCCTCAGGGCCATGCTGGGAAACCTTTCGGGAATGCCCCTCGAACCGGTCCTTTGGGTCCGCTACGACAGGATGACGCTGGTTTCGACGGACCATTCCGTGAAGTTCACCATCGACACCGGCTTGGAGTTCCTCGGACGGAGTTCGGTTCATTCGCTTCCCGGGTTGGTGGTCGCCGAGGCCAAGACACGAAGCCCGAGGCCCCGGGGGCCGGTGGGGGAAATCCTTGCCGGGATGCATGCCCGGCCGGAGCGGTTCAGCAAGTATTGCGCCGGCGCCATCGCCTTGGGCGAGCACCACTGCCATTTCCTGCGCCCCGCCTGGCGCCATGCCGAAAGGATATCGCTCCATGCCCGCGCCGGTTGATCCGAGCCTAGTCGCGCAACAGGCGCACGCGGCCATTTTTCTCGCGCGCATCGCTGCCGATGCCCTATCCGTCTTTGTGCTGGTGCGGCTGCTTTATTACCCGAGGCACCGGAACAAGGATTTTGTTTTCTCGTTCAGCCTGTTCAACGCCATCAATTTCCTGATCTGCCACCTGCTGGGAAACAACAACATCGAGGTTGGCTTCGCCTTCGGGTTGTTCGCCATCTTCAGCATCCTTCGCTACCGCACCGTGGCGGTGCCGATCCGCGAGATGGCCTACCTGCTGGTTTCAGTCACGCTGGGACTCATCAACGCGCTGGCCTCGCTCCCCTCGGGCTGGATCGAGCTGGTGGTGGCTAACGCCGGCCTGCTCGCCCTGGTGGCGATCCTCGACCGAGACGGCACCCTGCCCCATGAGAATGCCATCGTCATCCTTTACGACAAGCCGGAACTTCTCGTGCCCGCCCGGAACGAGGAGCTTCTGGCCGACCTTCGCCAGCGAACAGGCTTGCAGGTGCATCGGGCGCAGGTGGACCGGTTCGACTTGGTGAGGGACATGGCGCGCATCAGGGCATTTCATTACACCACCACGACAATCGGCGCGGCACTCGACGGGGCCGGTGATGGGGACTAGCCCACTCGGTTTGACTTGCGCGGTCGATCGTGATATCAACAAGTAGCATTGCCCGATGGTGTAACGGTAGCACAACTGACTCTGGATCAGTTTGTCTAGGTTCGAATCCTAGTCGGGCAGTCCGAGTTCACGGGGTGTAGCTCAGCCTGGCTAGAGCGCCTGGTTTGGGACCAGGAAGTCGCAGGTTCGAATCCTGTCACCCCGAATTCCATGGAAAATCGGCCAAGGCTACCCAAGCTGCCCGCCAAGCGCCCATCGACAGCATCGGCCGGCTTGCGGACGGAGCGGAACGATCAATGCCCGGCGATTGGCATGTGATGTCCGGCGGGAAAAAACGGGGCCCGCTGACCGAAGACCAGTTGCGGCGGTTCGCCGAAAGGGGAACCATCACGCCCGACTCCGCCGCGTCCCGTGGTCCCGACGGGCCATGGTTCCCCGCCGGCAGGATCCCGGGCCTCTTTGCCGGCGCGCCCGGTTTCACGGTTCCCGCGCCTCCCCCAATACCCGTGGCGACGGCCGTGCCCGACCATCGGGACGGCCCGCTGGAGCCTGGCCCGCCCTCCCCGCGGCAGGATGAGGGGGAGCGCCTGCTTTGGCAAGGAAGGCCCTCGCAGGTCGTCAACCTCGGCAAATACATCCTGTGCGGGCTGTTCTTCTGGCTGGTGATTCCGGTGTTCATCGCGCTGTGGCGGTGGCTCGAGGTGCGCTGCGTGCTGTACGAGGTGACCGACCAGAGATTCCGGATCACCCATGGTGTCCTCAACAGGCGGATGGATGAGCTGGAACTCTACCGGGTCAAGGACACGGTTTTCGAGCAGCCCTTTTTCCTAAGGATTTTCTCACTCGCCAACATCCTGATCGCAAGTTCCGACATCGCGACGCCTCGCGCCGCCATTTTGGCGTTGCCGGCGGACGAGGCGCGGCGCTTGCGCGAGACGATCAGGGACCGCGTCGAGCGGCTCAGGGACAGGAAAAGGGTGCGTGAGGTGGATTACCACTAGGCCGCCCGC
>Ga0194134_10004208_pt1 | contig 14701 bp, 17 predicted proteins | sample TA2KigOff0mmetaG_FD_148602 | JGI IMG/M metagenome (GOLD analysis project Ga0194134, IMG submission 148602) | Freshwater microbial communities from Lake Tanganyika, Tanzania - TA2015056 Kigoma Offshore 0m | ecosystem: Environmental > Aquatic > Freshwater > Lake | place: Tanzania: Lake Tanganyika... | reverse complement strand
ATTGCAGCCGTAATTGGTAAAGGTGGTGCAACAATTAGAGAAATTGTTGAAAAATCAGGTGCTAAAGTTGATATCAATGACGAAGGTATAGTGACAGTTGCTGCACCAGATGAAGAGTCTAGAAATGCAGCCATGCAAATGATTAAAGATATTACAGCAAAAGCTGAAATGAATAAAATCTATAATGGAAAAGTTATGAAAATTATGGAATTTGGTGCATTGTAAATTTTTTGGGAAAACAAGATGGATTGGTACATATTTCAGAACTTTCTGAAAAAAGAGTTGCTAGAGTTTCGGATATTATTAAAGAAGGTGATGAGGTAAAAGTCAAAGTGATTGGATTTGATAGAGGTAAAGTTAAGCTTTCCATAAAACAAGCATTAGCTTAAGTAAAATAACAGCAATTTAATTGTTACTTATTGATAGTAGAGTGGCTTGCTTTAAATAATTTATATTCAATATTAATAAAATAAATTATTTAATTTTCAGTTATTTTTGTACTATATTTTTTGGATCTGGCATACCAACCTTATTATAGCCAGCATCTACGTAGTGAATTTCACCAGTAACGCCTCCAGCAAGGTTACTTAACAAATACAAAGCTGAGTTTCCAATATCATTAATATCAACATTTTTTTTTAAAAAAGAATGATCCTCATTCCATTTGTATAAAAATTTTGCATCTCCAATAGCAGAAGCTGCTAACGTCTTAATGGGTCCGGCGCTAATTGCATTTACCCTCAAATTTTTTTTACCTAAATCTCTTGCAAGATATTTAACACTTGCCTCAAGAGCTGCTTTACAGACTCCCATAACATTATAATTTGGAATAGTTCTGATAGACTCATAACTTAAGGTTAATAAACTGCCATTAGTTTTCATTATTTTTGATGCTTCTTTTGCAACTTCAGTAAACGAGAAGCACGAGATTAACATACTTTTTAAAAAGTTTTCTCTAGTTGTATTAAGGTATTCACCAGATAATTCTGATTTATCTGAAAAGGCTATAGCATGGACCACAAAATCAATTTGATCCCAATGTAATTTGATATTTTCAAAAAGTTTAATAGTTTCATCTTTTTTTTCAACATCGCAACTAAATGTTAGTTTTGAATTTAATTTTTCAGCAAGGGGAATAACTCTTTTTTTTAATGCATCACCAAGATAAGTAAATGCAAGTTCAGCTCCAGCTTCAAAAAGTTTTTGTGAGATCCCCCAAGCGATAGATCTTTCATTGGCAACTCCCATGATTAATCCTTTTTTACCTTTCATTAAACTCATAATTATACTTTTTCAAAAATTAAAGATGCGTTTGTTCCACCAAAACCAAAACTATTAGACATAACAGCATTTAAAGCAACGCTTTTTTCCACTTTAGTAATAATTGGATATTTTTTAGCTTCATCATCCATTTCATTAATATTAACCGATGCAGTAATAAAATTATTTTTCATCATTATTAAACAATAAATAGCTTCGTGTACTGAGGCAGCACCCAAAGGATGACCAGATAAAGATTTTGTTGAGCTAATTTTAGGTATTTGATTTTTAAAAACTTCTCCAATCGCTTTTAATTCAGTAATATCACCTACTGGTGTGGATGTTCCATGAGTATTGATATAGTCAATTTTGTTTTTTGTAGTAGCTAAAGCCATTTTCATACATCTTTCGGCACCCTCACCAGATGGAGCAACCATATCGTGTCCGTCAGAAGTCGCTCCATATCCTGTTAATTCAGCGTATATTTTAGCACCTCTTGCTTTTGCATGTTCATATTCTTCAAGTACCAAAACACCACCACCACCAGCAATTACGAAGCCATCTCGAGTTTTATCATATGCTCTTGAAGCTTTTTCAGGAGTGCTATTATATTTTGAGGATAATGCTGTCATGGCATCGAACATTGCAGTCATTGCCCAGTGAAGCTCCTCGCTTCCACCTGCAAAAACAATATCTTGTTTTTTCATTTGAATCAGTTCCATTGAGTGACCTATACAGTGACCGCTCGTTGCACATGCTGAACTCATGGTATAATTTACACCTTTAATTTTAAAAGGCACCGCTAGAGTAGCAGAGGAGGTGCTTGCCATAGTTCTTGGAACGATGAAAGGTCCCATAAGTTTCGGAGTTTTAGCTCTAGTTTTATCAACTGAGGTAACAACGTTTTCAATTGATGGACCACCTGAACCCATTACAATTCCAGTTTTAAAATTACTCACTTCACTATTCTCTAGACCAGAGTCTTTGATGGCTTCTTTCATCGCGATATAATTATAGGCAGAGCCAGAACCCATAAATCTAATAGTTTTTCTATCTATGTGATCCTCAAGCTTTATATTTGGTTTTCCATGAATGGTACTTTTTAAATTAAGTTCTTTATATTCCTCAGAAAAAGATATGCCTGATTTAGAGTCAATCAATGATTTATAAACTTCTTGTTGATTATTTCCTAAACAAGAAACAATTCCAATACCTGTAATAACTACTCTTCTCATTACTTAATTCATTATTTAAACAAACCTACTTTTAAACTATCAGCCGAATATATTTTTTTATTGTCTGCCATAACAATACCGTTTGCAAGACCTACGGTAGTTCCACCTGGTGAGATTATTTTTTTCATATTAATTTCATATTGAATTTTTTTAACATTTCTTAAAACCTCTCCAATAAATTTCACAGTTCCAACCCCTAAAGCTCTTCCTTTTCCAGGATTTCCAAGCCATCCTAGATAAAATCCGACTAACTGCCACATCGCATCAAGCCCCAAACAACCGGGCATAACAGGGTCATCTTTAAAGTGACAATTAAAAAACCAAAGATTAGCTTTAATGTCCAATTCTGCTTTTACAAATCCTTTGTTAAAAGCTCCATTATTGTCCCTAATTTCAATTATTCTATCAAACATGAGCATAGGTGGAAGGGGTAACTTGGCATTGCCTGGACCAAAAAGTCCACCATTCCCACAATTTATAAGTTCATCATACGAATATGAGTTTTTTTTCATAAAATTTGAGTAATCTTAATACTTGATTTAAAATAAATAAAATATAGAAATACTTTAGAATCGTTATAAAAAAAGGATAATTGTGAATTTTGAGGACAAATTAAGGGCTTCTGGACTGAGGCCTACCAAACAAAGATTAAGAATTTGCAAAATATTGTTTGATAGAGATAAAACTTTTCATTTTTTAGTTAAAGATTTGGTCGAGACATTAAATCAAAAATATGACGAAAAAAAAATATCAGTCGCAACAGTTTATAACACTGTTCATGCATTTAAAAAATCTGGTTATTTAAAACAACTGAATATCGACACAATTCATCATTATTATGATACTAATGTTTCCCATCATCACCATTTTTTTGATGAGTCTACAAAAGAACTTATCGATCTAAATAATGATCAAGTTGAAAAAATAGAAATAAAAAAAACTTTACCAGGAAAGACTATAAGCTCTGTTGAAATTCTTGTAAAAATTGAAAATAAATAATTTTTTATCAATTTTTGGAATTTTACTCTTGATTTCTTTTTTAGAATGATTATAAACTAGATATAACAATAAAATTCATTTAAATGAGTAGTGAAATAAGAAACGAGATTAGCAAATGCCCATATCACGGAGAAGGCATTCCTCAAAAGAGTCCTACTGGCAAAGGTCAAACTAATAGAGATTGGTGGCCTAATAGCTTAAATTTAAAAATTCTAAGTCAACATTCCGAACTTGTTAATCCGTTTGATAAAAAATTTGATTATAAAAAAGAATTTAAAAAAATAAATTATAAATCTTTAAAAAGAGATATTGAAAAGTTATTAACCAACTCACAAAGCTGGTGGCCTGCAGATTATGGTCATTACGGTCCATTGATGGTGCGTCTTGCGTGGCATGCAGCAGGCACTTACAGAACCGGCGATGGTAGAGGTGGTGCTGGAACTGGTAATCAAAGGTTTGCTCCATTAAATAGCTGGCCAGATAACGTTAACTTAGACAAAGCAAGATTATTACTTTGGCCTATTAAGAAAAAATATGGAAGAGGAATTTCTTGGGCTGACTTATTTATATTAGTTGGAAATGTTGCGATTGAATCTATGGGACTCAAGACTTTTGGTTTTGGGGCTGGAAGAGAAGATATATGGGAACCAGAAGATGATATTTATTGGGGTTCGGAAAAACAATGGTTAGCCAATAATCGATACAACAATAAAAGAGAACTTGAAAACCCATTAGGTGCAGTTCAAATGGGCCTCATTTACGTTAACCCGCAAGGACCTGACGGTAATCCAGATCCTATAAAGTCTGCAAGAGATATTAGAGAAACTTTTGGTAGAATGGCGATGAATGATTACGAAATAGTCGCATTAGTTGCAGGGGGACATACTTTTGGTAAATCTCATGGTGCAGCGCCAGAGTTTCATAAAGGGCCTGAGCCTGAAGGATCAAAAATTCAAGATCAAGCAACTGGGTGGAATAGCAACTATAAAAGTGGATTAGGAGCTGACACTATTAGCAGCGGAATAGAGGGAGCTTGGACCTCCAATCCTATTCAATGGGACATGGGTTATTTTGATAATTTATTTGGATATCAATGGGAATTAACAAAAAGCCCAGCAGGTGCATATCAATGGAGACCAAAAAAAAATGGTAAAGATATAGAAATGACACCGGATGCTCATATTAAGGGCAAGCAAAATCTTCCAATGATGCAAACAACAGATCTTTCCTTAAAAATGGATCCAAATTTTGAAAAAATTTCAAGACACTTCCACCAAAACCCAGATGAGTTTGCAGATGCATTTACAAGAGCTTGGTTTAAATTAACTCACAGAGACATGGGTCCTAAAGTAAATTATTTAGGTCCTGAAGTTCCAAAAGAAAATTTAATTTGGCAAGATCCTATTCCAGAAACAAAATATAAACTTAAAAATAATGATATTAAATTCTTAAAGAAAAAAATTGAAAATTCAGGGTTGTCCGTATCAGAGCTTGTTTCTATAGCATGGGCTTCAGCGTCAACTTTTAGAGGCTCAGATAAAAGAGGTGGAGCAAATGGTGCTCGTATAAGATTGTTGCCAATGAAGAATTGGAAAGTTAACAATCCGCCTTCATTATTAAAAGTGATTAATACTTACGAGAAAATACAAAAGTCATTTAACATTAAATCAAAATATGTATCATTAGCTGATTTAATTGTTTTAGGTGGATCGGTAGGGATCGAAAAAGCAGCAAAAGCTGCTGGTAAAAAAGTAAATGTCCCTTTTAAGCCAGGAAGAGGAGATGCTGAGCAAGACCAAACTGATATTCATTCGTTTAGCTTACTCGAACCTCTTGCAGATGGCTTTAGAAATTATGCAAATGGTGATAAGTCAGCCGTGGCTGAGGAATTGTTAATTGATAAAGCTCAATTATTAAAACTAACAGCTCCTGAGATGACAGTTTTAGTTGGTGGGATGAGAGTTTTAGGAACTAATTTTGATAACTCAGATCATGGAGTATTTACAAAAAATCCAGGTAAGCTTACAAATGATTTTTTTGTTAATTTACTTGATATGAATATTAAATGGGAAGAGACTTCGAAAAAAGAGGAAATTTTCCATGGTAAAGATCGAAAAACTAATAAAGTTAAATGGAGCGGTACAAGAGTTGATTTAATATTTGGATCTAACTCTCAACTTAGAGCTTTAGCTGAAGTTTACGCTACTGATGATGCGTATGATAAATTTTTAAATGATTTTATCTTAGCTTGGACTAAAGTCATGAATTCAGATCGTTTTGATCTTCATTAAAAAAAAATTAAATCATGACCCAAGTTTCTTTTGATGATTTTTATCAAGTACCAAACCTTTTGTTTGATATAAAAAGACTAAGGTCTGACCTAGAAATAATATTAAAAAAAAAAAAATTTAACTCTCCAGGCATAACCCATTTTGGTGCCATACCTTTAAATCAAATACCTAATGACGAAGAATCCATAAAGGGTCATAATATCAGAGGAAAATATTGGACAATTCCTGATGAAACTGGAAAAGAAGTATCTAGAGATTTTGATATAGATGAGTCTAAATATACTCAATTAATACCCGAATTCCATAACACTTATTTTAAAGAAGTATATGATACGATAAGTAAGAGATTTAAACTTGGTAGAGTGAGATTGTTGCTAAAGGAACCAAGATCTACTCTTAGTTGGCATAAAGATCCAGAGCCCAGATTGCATATCCCAATTATCACCAATTTAGGATGTTCTATGGTGATCGAAAATATTGCTAAACATCTGCCAGCTGATGGAACTGTCACTATTACTAATACTACTAAATACCATAATTTTTTTAATGGCGGTGAGCAGGATAGAATACACTTAGTTGCGTGTATGCTAGAAAATCCGTTTAAATAAAAATTAATTATTAACTAAACCCCAAATATTGATGGTATCAACCCATCCATTCAAATCGTCAGATTTAATTTTGCACCATTTTTTTTCACATTTTTGAACTACTAATAAGCGTCCTTTTTTTATTTGTGCAATTGGTTTTGAAAATTTTGAGGGTTTTTTAAATAGAATTTTATCTTGAGTTGCGATGATTGAGTTAGATTGCTGCAATTGTGATATATGTATCCATCCACTATTATTTTTAAAATCTATTATTCTTCTAAAATTTTCTTTTTTATCAAGTTGTTTTACAGGAAGATTTTTTTTATTATAAATGTACTTAACCTCAAATTCAAAACCTGGGCCATATCGGACATTAACTTTATTTTTTTTTAATGAATAAAAAATTTCTTCACAAAAACTATTAGCAGAAAAAAAAAATGAAAAAAAAATTATTAACATACTTTTAAGAATTAGTTGCATAAACATTTTTTTTTCTTCATTAATCTTACTTTTCTAAAGTTTAGATTAAGTAAATCTAAAATTAAAATAAAGCCATTAAGATTTTGGCCTATATTTAATATCTGTTTTAATACTTCATTAGCTTGCATGGTTCCAACTATTCCAGCTACTGTTCCCAATACTCCATCAAATTCACAATTAAAAATATCATTTGAAATTTTCTCTTCCTGATAAAAACATCTTAAACATGGACTGCTCTTTTTTAGAAAATTAAATGAAAAAATATGTCCATCAAATTTGCTAATAGCACCTGTTATAAGATTTTTTTTAAACCTTAAACTAAAATCATTTATTAAAAATTTGGTTTCAAAATTATCAGATCCATCAACTATATATTCATAGTTTTGAATAATTTTACTAAAGTTTTTATAATTTATTTTTTGCTTATAAATATTAATTTTTACTTGAGAATTTATTAATTTTAATTTTTCTTGCGAAACTTTCACTTTCAATTTTTCTAAATCTTTTTCATTATAGAGACTCTGTCTATGAATATTAGAGAGGTTTACTAAATCATAATCAATTATACCTATCGTACCAACCCCAGCTCTTGTTAAAAATTCCGCTACAGAACAACCTAATCCACCTGCGCCTATAATTAATACTTTGGAATTTAAAATCTTTCTTTGACCAACTATTCCAATATTTTTCAAAACTATTTGTCTCGAAAATCTTTCAATTAAAACTTTATTTAGTTCAAAGCTCATCTTCCAGTTGAACCAAAACCACCCTCTCCTCTTATCGTTTCAGGTAGATTTTCAACTTCTTCAAATTGCATTTTGAATACTGGAACTAAAATCATTTGAGCAATTCTATCTTTGTTTTGGATTAAAAATATTTTATTTCCTTGATTGAAAAGTATTACTTTAATCTCTCCTCGATAATCACTATCTATTGTCCCAGGTGAGTTTAAGACACAGATATTATTTTTAGCCGCTAGTCCAGATCTAGATCTAATTTGTATTTCAAAATCTTTAGAAAAAGCTACAGAAATTCCAGTTGGTACTAGGCAAGATGAGTTAGGTTTTAATCTTACAGGTTCTTTAAGATACGCCATTAAATCCACACCGGAGGCCCCATTAGTTTTATAAGTAGGTATTTTGACAGAAGGATATAGTTTTTTAATAAGTACCTTTGTCATGAATTTAATTGATTGATTATTCTATCAACTATTTCCTCTGATATTTCAGATTTTTTTTTGTAGGTTAGGTTTTCTTTTTTTATTTTTTGGTTTTTATAAAAGATTGTAACTTCATTAAAATCTGAGTTGAAACCAATTGAATTATTTAATACATCATTAGCAATAATCCAATCACAATTTTTTTCAGATAACTTTTTTTCAGCATTTTTTTCTAGATCGTTTGTTTCAGCTGCAAATCCGATAGTAAGTTTTGGTCGCATAGAATTATGATTTGAAACATACTTTAATATATCAACATTTTTTTCTAGTTTTAAGTTTAGCCCATCTCGTTTTTTAATTTTATATTTATACTTCTCAGAGATTTTAAAATCAGCAACGGCAGCTGAAAAAATTGCAACATCAACTGGCAAATTTTTTTGTGTCTCAGTAAACATTTCATCTGCAGTTTCAACTTTAATTAAATTAATATTTTCATCAACGCTTAGAATTGATGGACCAGAAATAAGAGTTGTTTGAAAACCTTTCCTGGAAAGAGAATTTGCAATTTCATAACCCTGTTTGCCACTTGATTTATTGGTTATAAACCTTATTGGATCAATATATTCATACGTTGGACCAGCAGTAACCAAGGCTTTAAATTTTTTATTTTTATTTTTTTCAAAAAAATATCTATTAATTTCATCCACAATTTTTGAAGGATCTGACATTTTACCTCTACCATATTCTCCACATGCCATTTCTCCTATTTCTGGTCCAATAATTTTATATCCATAATGTTTTAATTTTTCGGTATTTTGCTTGGTAGATGAATGTTCCCACATTCTTACATTCATAGCTGGCACTAAATACACTTGCTTATTTGATGCAAGAATTACCGTAGAAGCTAAGTCATCAGACGATCCTTGAGCTAATTTTGAGATAGTATTTGCAGTTGCAGGAGCAGTAATAATCACATCTGCCCATCTTGAAAGAGCGATATGACTCATTTCTGTCTCATTTTCTACATTAAAAAGATCATCATATACTTTTCCTTTTGATAAAGATGCTACAGAAAGAGGTGTAATAAACTCTTTGGCACTCTTGGTTAAAATGGTTTTGATTTCATAATTATTTTTTTTTAGTAATCTTATTGTTTCAAGTGATTTATATGCAGAGATGCCACCGCATATTATAAATAATATTTTTTTATTAGATAAATTTTTCATTTTGAGAATTAAAATACTAATAGTCCGAAAATTACAAGAATTAATAAACCAATAATAGATTGATTTCTAAAAGCAATTATTTCAGTTTTTTTATTATTTAGAGCGGTATAAGAATTAGAATTTTGAGGAATTTGTCCACTTGCTAAAAATGTTAATGCTTGATTTGCTTTATCCATGATTTCAGGAAAGTCTGGTAGTTTTTTCATAACTTCAGTAGTTTTGGAGATTGTTTCGTTTAATGTATTAATTGGATTTTTGTTTTCTCTTAACCAGTTTTCAAGTACAGGTTTAGATGTGATCCAGATGTTTGTATCGGGATTTAATCTTCTTGCTACTCCTTCTACTACTACCATTGTTTTTTGCAACATTAAAAGCTGAGGCTGTGTTTGCATATTAAATTTTTCTGTAACATCAAACAATTGTTTTAATAATTTTCCTCCAGAAATATCTTTTACGGCTTGACCAAAAATTGGCTCTCCAATTGACCTCAACGCTTGTGCAAGATCATCGATAGAGACTTCTTTAGGCACTAAACCTGCAAGTAGATGAACTTCAGCAACTTTTTTATAATCTCTTTGAATAAATCCAAATAATATTTCTGCTAAAAATCTTTTACTTATTTTATCGAGACGACCCATTATACCAAAGTCTATTGGCACAATTTGACCATTCGAATCAATAAAAATATTTCCTTGATGCATGTCAGCATGAAAAAAACCATCTCTTACTGCATGTCTTAAAAAATGTTGTATAATTTCTTCAGCTATAGTGTTGGTATCTAAATTCTTTTTTTTTAATTCTTCGGTTTCTCTAATTGAGACACCATCGATCCAATCAAGTGTCATGACACTTTCACTAGTAAAATTCCAGTAAATTTTAGGAACTCTAAAACCCGCATCATTCTTAGTATTTTCGGCGTATTCACTAGCCGCGGCCGCTTCAAACCTTAAATCCATTTCAAGATTAGTTATTTCTTTTAATAAAAAAATAACTTCAATTAATTTTAATCTTCTTGTTTTTTTGATAAATGACTCAATAAAGTAAGCAAATAACATCAATGCATCTATCTCTTCATTAAAAATTTTTTTAATATTTGGTCTTAAAATTTTAATTGCAACATCTTTAATTATTCCATTGTCTTTAATCTGGGCTTTATGAACTTGAGCTATTGAAGCAGCAGCAATTGGTTCGCTTAGATTAATTATAGAATTATAGGAGTTTAGACCAAGGTTTTGTTTGATAATTTCTTTTGCCTCGTAAATTGAAAATGGAGGTAATCGATCTTGCAAGTTCTCTAAATTTTTTGATAAATTTTCGCCAATTATATCAGGTCGAGTTGCCAAAAACTGTCCCAGTTTTATGAATGTAGTTCCCATAGACTGAAGCGAGCTTGAAAGTTTTTCACCTTCAGTTTTGTTTAAATCACAGTCTTTTTTTTCAAAAAAAGAAGTAGATAATAATTTAAATAAAATAGTTATCGAAATTGGTAATTTTTGAAAGTTTGATATAATATTTATAATATCTGATTTTCCAACTTTTCTTCCTAATTTAAATAATATATATAATTTTTTAAACACTAAAACTTCCATCCACTATGTATAGAAACTAATCCACCACTTAAGTTTCTAAATGAACATTTTTTAAAATTACTTTTTTGCATTAATATAATAAGTTCTTCTTGATTAATAAAATCTTCAATACTATTAATTAAATATTTATAAGGTTGACTATTACCAGTTATAAATTTTCCAACTAAAGGAATAATCTTAGAGTAGTTTTTGTAAATAAAATTTAAATTAGAATTTTGTATTTTTGAAAATTCTAAACATAAATATCTTCCCCCAGGTTTTAAAACTCGATATGCCTCCGTTAGAGCTTGATTTAAATTTTTTACATTTCTTAAACCAAAGCTAATAGTATAGTAATCAAATGAATTATCATTAAAAGGGAGATTTTCAGCGTTGGAAATTTTCCATTGAATATTTTTATAATTAGATAATTTTTGTTTGGCCTTATTTATCATGTTACGGTTTGGGTCTACACATGTAACTTGACAAGTCTTTTTAGTATTATCTAAAAAAAGTTTTCCTATATCCCCTGTACCGCACGCGACATCAATTAATTTTTTATTCAAAGAAGATGGGTTCATAATATTTATGAGAGTTTTTTTCCAGATTTTATGAATACCTAATGAAATAAAATCATTCATTAGATCATATTTATCGTAGACCTGGTTAAATACATTTTGCACTAATCCTTTTTTATTTTGAAGATGTTGTTGCATAAATTTTTTTTTATTATCAATATAGTGACAAATGCCAGAATTACCAGAAGTAGAAATTGTTAGACAATCTCTTAATAAGAAAATAAAACACAAAAAGATTTTGAGAGTAATTATAAGAAATAGAAATTTAAGATTTAAAATACCATTAAATTTTGAGAGTTATTTAAAAAAAAAAAAAAAAAAAAAAAAAAAAAAAAAATAAAAAAAAAAAATTTAAAATTAAAAATAACATTAAATTTTGAGAGTTATTTAAAAAAAAAAAAAATAATCAAGGTAGATAGATATTCAAAATACTTAATTTTAAATATTTCTGACAATAGTTTTTGCATGATTCATTTAGGAATGTCAGGAACTATTCACATAATAGATAAAAAAAAATTATCAAGACTTACAAATACTAGTTTTTACAAATCACCATTTTTACCCAAAAAGCATAATCACGTGGAAATTATATTTAATAATTTTAGAGTAATTTATAATGATCCAAGGCGTTTTGGTTTTATTCAAATTATTAAAAATAAAGAAGAACTAAAAAAAAGATTTAAATATTTAGGTCCAGAACCTTTTGATAATAAATTTAATACAGATTATGTTTATAATTATTTTAATAAAAGAAAAAAAAATATTAAAAATTTTTTAATTGATCAAAATTTTGTTTCAGGTATTGGAAATATTTATGCAAACGAAATTTTATTTTTAAGCAAAATAAATCCTTCAAAGAATGCAAATTTGTTAAGTAAACCAGATTGTAATAGAATTATTTATTATTCTAGAAAAGTTTTATTAAAAGCTATTGAAAAAGGTGGATCAAGTATACAAAATTTTAAAAATACATCTGGCGTTGAGGGAAACTTTCAAAAAAATTTTAATGTTTATCAAAGAGAGGGATTAGTTTGTAAAACTAACGGATGTACTAATTTAATTTCAAAAAATATTATTTCAAAAAGATCAACTTTTTTTTGTAATTCTTGTCAAAAATAATTAATTATTTGATTGACCGAAATAAATTCTCAAGTTATACCCCCTGCTATTATGGCGAACACCAAATCAGCAATTAAAACAATTAGAAAAATAGCTAAGCAGACAATTGTTAATAAAGTAAGGAAAAGTAGATATAAAAATGCTTTAAAAAAAATGAAAGTTTTAATTGAGTCCAAAAAAAAGGATGAAGCTTTAAAATTTTTACCAAGCTTCAATTCAGAGCTTATGAAGATTGCTAAAACAGGTATTATAAAAAAAAAAAACGCTTCTAGGAATATTTCTAGAATTACAAAAAAAATTTTTGCGATATAGTTTCTAAATTTAAGTCGCTTATTAAAATACAACTTATAAAGGTAAGAAATTTCAACTCTTAAATATACCTGATATATAATTTTTTTTTATTTACTCGCTATATATAGACTTAGTAAATAAAAAAAAAAAAATTCAATTATAAATTTTATTTTTTAAATTTTAATTTTAAAATTGTGTGAGAAATTTCAATCTATGATTTTATTAATTAAATTTTTATTTTCCCTCCTAATTTGTAATTATAAAAAAAATTACAATCTGAGATTTTATTTTTTAAATTTATTTTTTTTATAATTTCTTGCAAAATTTAAAAATTGGGTCTAATAAATATTTCTCAAAAAATTTATGAATAACTCAATAAATAATAATTTAAATTCACTTAAAGTAGCGGATTTTGATTGGAATATTATTCAAACAGATTTAAAAAACAAATTAGGGATAAATATTTATGAAAGCTGGCTTAAAAAAATAAGTTTTTTAGATGAATTTAATAATTATATTCTTCTGTCAGTTCCTACAAGATTCATTCGCGATTGGATTACATCAAGATATTTAGATCAAATTTTACAAATAATAAAAAAATATAAAAAAGATATTATTAGAATAGAGTTCAAAATTTCTGAGCAAAACTCACCTGCTAATAATTTTGAAAAAATTAATTTAAAAACAATAGATAGTAGTGAAAATATTGCGTTTATTAAAGACTCCTATTTACAATATAACAGAATTGACCCTAACAAGAGATTTGACAATTTCATAACTGGATCAAGTAATAAACTAGCATATGAAGCGTCATTAAAAGTTGTAGAGGATACGTCTCATTACAATCCACTTTATATTTATAGTGGTGTTGGAATGGGTAAGACTCATCTTTTAAATGCCATTGGTTTTGAATTAAAAAAAAATAGCAAAGTAATGTTTATTTCAGCTGAACGTTTTATGTATCAATTTGTTAAATCAATAAAATCAAATGATATGGTTAAGTTTAAAGATTATTTTAGAAATACTGATGTTTTGTTAATAGACGATATTCAGTTTATTAGTGGCAAAGAAGCAATGCAGGAGGAGTTTTTTCATACATTTAATGCGTTGTTGGATAAAGGTTCACAAATAATTGTATCTGCCGATAGGGCGCCTAATAAATTATCAAGAATTCAAGATCGAATTAAATCGAGATTTTCGGGAGGTTTAGTAGTTGATATCCAAAACCCTGATAACGATTTAAGAAAAAAAATTGTTGAGAGTAAAGTTGAAGATTTTAATAGTTTAAATTCTGACCAATTTAAAATTTCTAGAGAAATTCAGGACTTTATAAGCAACGAGATAAAAGCAAGCGTAAGGGAATTAGTTGGAGCGATAAATCGAATAATCTCATTTTCAAGAATTTATAACAAGGTGCCAAATTTAACTGAAACTAAAATAATACTTAGGGATTTATTAAATTTAGGTGAAAATAAAGTTACAATCGATTTGATACAAACTTTAGTTTGTAAATACTTTAAAATTAGTAAAAACGAAATGTTGTCTTCAAGAAGATCTAGGTATCTTGTTAGACCAAGGCAAATAGCTATCTATCTAACTAAAATTTTAACTTCTAAATCCTTGCCAGAGATAGGTCGAGAATTTTCTAACAGAGATCATACTACCATCATACACTCAGTTAAAACGATTGAAAAATTAAAAGAACGTAATCTTGATATGGTTGATAGTATTAATAATTTAAAAAACCAAATACTTTATAATAATAAAGAAAATGAAATTTAACGTTAATCAGCAAGATTTTCAACAAGCATTAAATTATTGTCAAGGAGTTATAGAAAAAAGAAGCACTCTTCCAATTTTGTCAAATATATTATTAGATGCAAATAATTCTAAACTAACAATAACAGC
>Ga0194134_10004203_pt1 | contig 14713 bp, 10 predicted proteins | sample TA2KigOff0mmetaG_FD_148602 | JGI IMG/M metagenome (GOLD analysis project Ga0194134, IMG submission 148602) | Freshwater microbial communities from Lake Tanganyika, Tanzania - TA2015056 Kigoma Offshore 0m | ecosystem: Environmental > Aquatic > Freshwater > Lake | place: Tanzania: Lake Tanganyika... | reverse complement strand
GGCCAGCTTGTCAGTCGCCACCTGCGGCGTGCCCACCTTCATGGTCCGGAACTTGGGCATCTGGAAGATGCGCCCATGGCGGCCGACGCGGGGGGACCAGTAGAGGATGGGGCCCGGGGAGGTGGCGCGGATCACCAAGGTAAGAGCAACAGCCGGCACGATGAAGATCGCGCCCGCGAACAGTGTGATCAGAAGGTCAAGCGCGCGTTTCACGGGCGGCCCTCCTGATTGCATCTCGAGTATCGACGACTGGCTGCCACCCAAGCACGTTCCGCGCCAGGGAAGCATCCACCTGAAGCGATCCGAGCAGTCTTCGTGCCAAGGCGCCCCTACCGATACACCGCAGCCCGGACTCAAGAGCACGCGTGTGCAGCGGGAACAAACGCGCCTTTCTGCCGACACCTGCCGCGATCTCGCGAATGAGCTCCGGCGTGGAGAGGTCTTGCCCGTCCGAGAGCACGAGGGTCCTTCTTGCCGCCGAGGGGCATGCGAGGCAGCACCGGATCGCACTCACAAGATTCTCGCGGGCGATGAAGCTCCTGCTGTTCCGGATCGACCCGAGGGGAAGCGGCAGTCCGGAACGGACAAGGCTCACCAATCTGCCGAAGTTCCCGGGCGCTCCCGGGCCGTACACCATGGTGGGACGCAGGATCGTGACTGCCGTTGCCGTCCCAGCGGTCGCGTCAAGCGTCACGGCCTCGCCTTCGGCTTTCGAGCGCGTGTAGGCGTCGTATGGGCAGAGCGGGTCCTGTTCCGCAAGGGGCTTCCCGGGAAGGCTCTTGTCTCCGTGCACGCCGATCGTGCTCACAAGCACGAAGTGTCCCACGCCTGCACCAACTGATTGCTCTACGAGCCGCCGTGTCGCATCGCGGTTCACGGCTATGAACTCCCGTTCCGGATCGGGTGACGACTCCTGCAGCACGTGCGCCCGTCCGGCAAGGTGTACGACGATGTCAACGCCATCAAGCGATGGTCGCCAGTCAAATTCAGGACAGAAGTCGGATGAATTGACCCAAGTCAGCCGCCGGCCGGCAGCGATGGGCGAACGGCTTGCAGCACGAACATCGCATTGCTCGTTGCACGCCAGCTCGGCTACAAGGGCCCGACCGATGAACCCGTTGGCGCCGGTCACCAGCACTCTCATGCCGTCAAGTTCCTGAGTGCGCGGGCGTCGCAGGCCGCGGCTGCGCACGGCAGATTGCCCGGCAGGCGATCACCGTGCAACCGAAACGGGAGCGCTATCGCGAGTACTGACAAAGTGGGCGTGAAACCGTGCTGCACGTGGTGTTCGCGAGCTATCGCAAAGGCCGGCCCACAGACAAGGCCGTGCCGCCCAACATCTGGCTTCTGGTGGTTGATGCGATGTTTGCACTTGGGTCGACGCATCTGCTCAGGAATATAGAGGGACGGCACTCAGGTAGTCAGTGGCAATGGCGCGTCAGTGGCGTGTCGATCTCGATGGTGTTTCATGGGATTGGCGGCTCCTTGACGTTGGTAGTGATTTAGAAGCGCCAGGATCGTGAGTCAATTGATCATGACCTCAAAGGGTTGGCTGGAGGGAGTCTCCTGTCCGGCGTTTCGCCAGCTGGCCGGAATCCGATTGGTGCAAATGTTGAGAACGCTACAGAAGTCCCAGCGCGTTCTGCCATCTCCGCCGTGTCTGTCTTCGCAACCCCATTGGCGTTAGGCGGTGCACTAGCAGAGTGAGCATCAACGGCGTGGGCAGACCGTGTGCCCTACCCCGCGCGTCGATGGTCAATCAAGGACCTCGTGACGCGTGGTGGGTCCTGATGGTTAAGCGGATCTCCAGAGGCCCGGAGGACCGTCTGCAGGCCGGATCATCTCACTCGGGCCGATTGCAGAACTTGCCGGGGGGACGAGAGTGGTCAGACGCTTCAGACCTAGCCGGATCGGCGCGAGCGGCAGTGACAACCGCACCTCGGGCTAGACTTGATGGATGCCGAGATCTCGTATCCCGACCGCGCTAGCCGTGGAGTTTGTGAAGCGCATGCCCGTTCGGCGCGTCAAGCTGGTGTCAGCTGCCCGCGGGACGGAATTGGATTCGAACGTGTCTGTCAGGACGGTGTTGCCCATCGTTCGTTGGTGCGCCCCTCGCTCGCCGAGAAGGCCAAGCGGCACGAGCGGCAAGCCAGAGGAGTGTGCATGAGCGAAACCGTTGCTGTGGTCTTGGCGCATTATTCAGGCTATTCGCTGCAGTTCAGAGGTGCGCTGATCCGTGAGTTGGTAGGGCGTGGCTATCGAACGGTAGTCGCGGTTCCGGGCGTAACAGAACAGGTGCGCGATCGAGTCGCAGCGCTGGGAGCGGAGTGCCGGGAGATCAAGCTCTCGAGAACGGGGCTGAATCCAATCGCCGATCTTGCCTATGCTCAGCGAGTCGGGAGGCTCATGGGTGAGTTGCGGCCGGAATTGGTGATCGCAACGGGCATCAAGCCGATCCTCTACGGAATCCCTGTTGCGGAACGATGCGGATCTCACCGCCGTGTTGCATTGTTTGCCGGACTTGGTTCGATGTTGCGACCTGAGTCAGGTTTGCACTGCATGCTCTCGGTGGCGGTTCGGCCGCTGCTGCAGCGAGCTATCCGAAGCTCGACCCATGTTGTGACCCAGAATGATGACGATACCAGCGTCCTCCACGCACGCTTCGGATCGGCGTTGCGACGACCACCGATCACAACTGAAGGTTCGGGCCTCGATCTCGATCACTACCGATTTGCGCCAATGCCTGGACGAAAGCATGTACTCATGGTCGCCCGGATCGTGCCAGAAAAGGGAGTTGCGGAGTATCTGAGTGCAGCGCTTGCCATCCGCGCAACAGATCCCTCGGTCACGTTCTCGCTCGCGGGCTTCTGCGAGTCAACTAGTCGTGGCTACTCGCGCGCCTGGCTCGATGAGCAATGTCGAGTCTCCGGTGTTCGCTATGTTGGCCATGTCGATGATGTGAGGCCGCTGCTCGCCGAATCGACTGTCCTGGTGCTTCCGTCGTATGCGGAAGGTCGACCGAGATCGATCCAAGAAGCGCTTGCGATCGGACGGCCTGTCGTGACAACCGATGCCCCCGGCTGCCGGGACGCTATCGTCGATGGCGTTCATGGTCGCGTTGTTCCCGCACGTGATGCTCGCGCGCTGGCTGGAGCAATCGTGGACGTCCTCCAGCACGCTGGTGCGCCGAATGTCCCCATGCTGTGTCGGCAGTATGCCGAGCAGCGCTACTGCGCAACGAGGATCGCGGCCGATTTGCTTGCGAAACTAGGTGTCATTGACAGCATGTTTTTGCCAAGTGCCGAGTAGGACTCGACCAGATACCCTCCGCGGTGTTGAGGCCGGATCTGACGACATCCCTTCAGGGCCCGGCGTGCGCCCGAAGCCGCTGCGAAGCGGATCCACTGGCGATCGGCTCCCAACCGCGCGTAGCCGCGATCGTCTGCTGCCACAACCGGGTTTCCAAGACCTTGGCCTGCGTTCGCAGTTTTTTGGCGGCCGCCGGTCACTCTGGCGTTGGCGCAATCGTGTATCTGGTGGACGACGGATCGACGGATGGGAGTTCCGACGCGGTGCGTTCGGAGTTCGGCGAAAGCGTCAGAGTCATTCCGGGTCATGGCCACTTGTACTGGACGGGAGGGACATCACTTGCGGCGCGCCATGCGTTGGAAGCCGGGGAAGAGTGGTTGCTTCTTCTGAATGACGACACCATCCTGAGCCGGACGGCACTTGAAGTGTTGTTGAGCGACAGCCATCGAACTAGATCGATTGACACTGGCCGGAATGGGGTAATATCCGGAGCGCTTGCCGACGAAGATGGACGGTGCATCGCTTACGGGGGGGTGGTGCGGAGTTCGAGACTGTTTCCGCTTAGGTTTCGGCGGGCTGGGGTTTGCGGCACGCCCTTCCGATGCGCCACCATGAATGGAAATGTAGTCCTGCTCCAGGCGGGAACCTGGCGTGAGATCGGTGGTCTAGATGAGTGCATGCGACATCGTGCAGCCGACTTCGATCTCGGACTTCGCTTGAACCGGGCTGGGGTACCCGTTTTTCAGAGTTCACAGGTCGTGGGAATCTGTCCGCGGAACAGATACAGGGCTGGGCACGAGCCCGGGCTTTCGCTTGCGCAGCGATTCTCAAGGTCCTTTGGTATCAAGGGATCTTCGCCGCGCACCGTCCTACGGTACGCATTCCGGCACGGTGGTGCTCTCGCTCCCGTGTGGGCAATGCAGGAATTCGCCGCTGTCGCTGTGGGTGCCGTTCGTGCCCATTGTTTTCCGCAGACGAAAGCACGCGCTGCCACGCCGCCAGTGCACGTGTCGAAGATCATCTACTGCGTGGACTTCGAGCCGTCGCTGTCGGCAGGCAAGAACCGAGCGACCCAACACAAGGCTGATGCCTTGCGCAGGATTGGCGTAGAAGTTGACTTGCAATTTCCGAGGCCGATGAGATCGATGCCGCGAATTGTCCGGTCTGCGCTTTCAGAAGTTAGGGCGATGCACACAGTCTGGTCTTCGCCTTCGGAGACGACGGCACTGGTTGGGCGTGGTTCGTCGGGGATCTTGGCGCAGGGAATTGCATGGGCGCGAGGTATCGCGATTGTCCGTGAGATTCATGGATTGCCCACCGAAGAGGTTCGGCTGCTTGGTCGATCGGGCGTCTGGCGACTCGCCCATTGGCCACTTTTTCGACTTGCCAGCATGTTGGACGCTGGTGCGGATGTACGGATCTACAACAACGGCCTGTTGCTTCGCGCACTGGAGAGAGGGGGCAGCGTGGGACTGGCGGTCGTCGTGCCAAACGGCAGTCCGTTGTCTGCCCACGCCAGCTGCGACATGGTCGGTGCGCGGATGCAACTCGGAATCTCTCAGGATCGGCTTGTTCTTGCGTTCGTGGGCTCGGCTTCTCCATGGCATGGCGTAGAAGGCTTGGGACTGTTACAGCGCGAGTTCGACAAACAAGGGTTGCCGGTGAGCATCGTCTCAGGGGGAGGGCCGGTAGGTGGCTTGGGGCCTCATGGCCGTTCCATCTCCCCGCTTGATGAGGCTGGTTGCAATCTGCTCATTCGCGCCGCAAATGCGTGCTTGCTGCCCTCTGGGCACGAGCGAACTAGCCCAGGAAGCCCCTTGAAGCTGTACGACTACTTGGCGAATGGACGCGCCGTGATTGCGCAGGAAGGACTCGAGGGATATGGCGACCAAGTCGTACCCTTCGGTGTCGGGCTCGAGGTTGACTTTCGGGATCCGCATTCTGCAGCAAAGCGCATCTACGATTTCGTCTCGGCCTTGGATCTCGCCACTACTGAAGAGCGATGCTTGAGACTTGCAAGAAACGAGTACTCCTGGGAAACCAGAGTTCGTCAGTGGTGCCTCGCGATCGTGGCGTCTCGGGCATGATGCTTCGTGTCCGCAGTGTGAACAGTGCACGGGCTGCGTTGCCACCTTGCGTCGCCCGTGCCGTGAGCATGGTCGTAGTGTTGCTCGTGGTATTGCGCCCGCACCCTGAGACTGGTAACCCCTGGATCGATGTGTTCGCGTGCGACGCCGTACTGGCCCCGATCGTCGCTGGGTTGTGGGGGCTGCAGGTCGTCATCGGGGCGCTCAGTCTGTCGGCCGCCGTACCCATTGCACTTGCGGCTTCACTGACAGGTGTTCTCGCGTTCCAAGGCGATTTCGTGGGTGCCCAGCGCGTGGCGACGCTTGTCTACCTGGTGACGGCATTGCAGTCGTTGCTGTGGCTGTTCACCAGCCAGCCGCGCGTGGCTCTGCATTCTCGAACGATGCTCCACTTGGCTTTCGCGGGGTGCTTCATCCTTGCTGTGGCGCAGGCCCTTGAAATCGACCCGTTTGGTGCCGTGAGTTCTGCATTCGGGCAAGCCAAGCTGAAGACCTTGAGCTCAGCCAATCTTCGGGTGTTCGGAAGTTACTACAACGCCAATTGGGCAGGGTGTGCCGCCTGTTGCTGGCTCTCGCTGATTTGGCTCGAGGTGATTTCCAAGTCGAGCGGAGTACTGCTGTGGACGTTCCTTGGATGTGTTGCGCTGACTTGCGTTGCCATGACGGGGTCACGTAGCGCGGCGATATCAACGGCAGTGCTCCTGGCCTTCACACTGCTTTGGTTCGCCTGGAACCATGTCCGGTTCGTGCTTGTCGCGCTTTGCATTGTTGGACTAGTCAGTTCATTTCTACTGCTGTTTGATTCAGCCTGGATCATCGAGAGGATTGGCTCGACCCGTTTGGCCACCATCCTTGAATTCGAGGACCAGGCATCGTTTACCGAACGACTTGTTGCGTGGAAGGAGGCAATCGGTACATGGAAGTCATCACCATATGTCGGCGTCGGAAGGCTGCCCGAAGATCAGCTCCCCCACAACGCCCTGCTGAGCGTTCTGTGTGCCGTCGGTGCGATTGGCGCCTCAGCGGTGCTGGCATCCTTGGTCTTCATCGTGAGCCCGTATGTGATGGGCAGAGCCTCTCGACTCTGGTGGTTCGGTACCACGACCGCAATCGCAGTGATGTACTGCACTGGTGACTTCATCTGGTCGACGCAGGTCTCCCTGACCGCGATTCTGTTGGTTTGTTGCGGTGCGTCAGTTGTCCCATCGGGAGCCCGTGGAATCAGGTCACTTGAAAGTGAACTCAAGATCGATGCTCAAGCGGATTTGCCACGCGATCGGGTTCGTTGTTCGATACCTTCGTGATTCAATGCGGCGAATCCGTGTGCCTCGCTGACGCGTGAGCGCTGATCGGCTCCGCTCGCGCGAAGCGAGAATGGCCGTGAACTTGCTGCGATGGCTTTGGGAGAGCGGCTCAGGATCTTCGGTTTGACACGATCACGGGGCAGCTCGAGCAGGTACGTCCACGTAGAGAGCCTGAACGGCATCTGCGGGATGAGCGGTGGCATGGCCAGCGCTTTCAGACCTTGAACGGGTCATGAGTCTTGGTCGGGCAGGAGCACGACCGCTATGACCGACTGGATGCGCACAGTGCGCTTGAGGTATCAATGACTGAACTGGGGGCTATCGCTACTCGGCCATCGTCCGCTTCGCTCCTCGCTGTCCACGAGTTGCTTGGAGCACGAACGGTTCGTGCGTCAACTTTGCAATCTACAGCAGGGCAATATCAGTTTCAATCAAACTGCTATCTCATGCGAAAGCCACAAGGCCCTTGAACAACTTCAGCATCATCTGGCCAGGCTTGATGATCATGCCTGCGGGCGGTGACGCGCGACAAGCTCCTCACTTAGTGACGAAAGGCTCAAAGGAAGCCTGGAGCAGACGAAAATCGCTCGCGTATGTCGTGCGGGCTGGACAGCATCCCAGTCGAGCGGGAACTCCTCGTGGCGCGGCTGTGTGATCGGTACGTACACATGGCTGAAGCACGAGCGCAGCAGTTGGTATAGCCAGCGTCGCCCCGGCCTGCAGCCGAGTCCGTCAGCTGCCTGCGTGGGGTCACGCGCGTCCTCCGCGACGGCGTTCGGACCGTCGGACGATGGGTGCACCACCGTCTCCAACAGAAGCACTCCTTCGCAGCACGAGGACATGAACCGAATTGCCGATTCCGGGTCGCTCACGTGATAGAGCAGCCCGTATGCATGAACGACATCGAACCGTTCCTGTAACGTAGCGCCCCTCCCGCTGAGATCAAGCCGATCGATCCGGCAGTCCGGGAATCGCTGCCTCAGTGCACGCACATTCTCCTGGCGCGCGTCGGTGGCCAGCACACGGCAGCCGCGATCAAGGTAGAAGCCGGTGTGCTCGCCAATGCCAGCACCTAACTCCAGCACGCTCTTCCCGGCTAGTTCGAGGCCCAGAGACGCTAGGTGTTCCAGCCTCCGGGACGTATGACGGCGGTACGCATCCGTCTGGAAGCTGGGGATGGACGGGAGCCACGGCCGAAGCGATCTCGCGAACGAAGATTTGATGTAGTTGAGCAAGTCAAGCTCCACTCGAAGCACCATGCAAGCCTGACATGCCGATCGCAATCCTCGGTCATCCGGGCTCAGCCACGAACTGATGGTAACCCGGGCTCCCGAGCCGTGCGACGTCGAGCAACGCGCCGTCCATGGCCCTTACCGAATATCCCCACGACGCAAGGAGTTCGATCAGCGCGGCTGACGAACTCCCATGCGAGGCGAGGAGCGAGGGCACGATCTCAATCGAGATGTATGGACGCCACCGTGCAATCAGCCGTGATGCACCCTTGAGAACGTGTAGCTCGTGCCCCTCGGTGTCAAGTTTGATCAGTCGACAGCCCGTCAGGAGCGGCAATGCCACTCGGTCGAGCGAATCAACCTCGACCTGAGCGCGCGATCGTGGCCCGTCGCCTGCCGACGGATGAACGACATTGGCGAGCGATCCATACTCAGGCCTCCCGGCTGGAAGTTCAAGCATGGCCGAACCGGCGTGGTCAGAGACTGCAAGGTTGAATGCTCTGACATGCCCTAGGCCGTTGCGAGCCAGATTCGCGGTGAGAATCCGGAAGGTCGTGGGCTCTGGCTCGAATGCCAGGACGTATCCGGCAGGGCCGACCAGACGGGACAGCTCAAGTGATACCAAGCCTACATTGGCACCTACATCGATGCAGGCATCGCCCGCTCGTACCAGCGCGGATATGGCGCGGAAGTGGTCCACCTCAAAGCGACCGCGGGCCAGAAGGTCGAGCAGGTCGGAGCACAAGGGAACCTCGACCGAGCACTGCCCGGCTGGCACGGTGACTGACTGAATCGAACACGCAAGGCAGCGCCTGCGCAGTGCACGCATGTGCCATCGCAGCCGAATGTTCTTGAGACGATTGATGAAGCGCGTCATGAGTGCAGATCCAGGCCTTGAGGACCTCGGAGCGTCGCTTTGAGGCGAACGCGTCGTGCCAGAACCGGCATGCACGCTACCCATGCTGCCACGATCGGCACTGCGATGCGAAGCAGGTCGCCCGACCGCGAGTGCGAGCTGTTCAGCCAGAGGCTCGAGAGCCCCGCTGCCCCAAGGGCGGCGCACGCCGGAAGCCACGCTACGCCTGCGATCCAGCGCCATACGGATCGTCCGAATAGGGAGGAGAGCACGCGTGGAGCGAAGACGGTGAGGTACATCGAATAGATCACGATGTGGGCGACGCCGCCAGCTGCCGCCCCGAGGCGATCGATCAGCAGCGCCAGCACCATCCAGCAGGTGACGCACGCGCATGCGGCGAATCGCAGTCCTTGGGTGGTCCGTCCGGCTGCCAGTTCCAGCGCGTGCACTATCGCGGATAGCACGTTGAGGATGGCCGCGATGGACAGGGCGCGAAGGCTGGAGGCGCCCTGCACGGCGACCTCGTTGTTTGCGGTCCACGCGAACAGGAATCTGTCCGGCATAAGCGCAAGAATGAGCAGAGGAGGAATGAGAACGAAGCACAGCACGTGGGAAAAGCGGTCGAAGTGTTCCTGCGCGGACTCGCTACCCGGTTTCGCAAGATGGCGGGTCATCGATGGGGTGAAGGCCTGAAGCATCGGTCCGACGAACATCCCGCGCACGGAAAGCACAGCTGCCGCGATGCAGTAGGCGGCCATCTCAGACTCCGGAACTCGTCCCTGCAGGTAGATCCTGTCCATCTGGGTTGCGAGCACCCCCATGGCCGACGTGGCGAACGCTCCTGCGGCGAAGCGGCGCAAGCGGACGGACTGCGGGTCGTCCGACGGACCGACGGATCCGGCTCGTACAAGGGTCAAAAGTTGCATCATGGCGTTGGACGCAGATGCAACGAGGACGAGTGCGTTCCAGACGACGAATGCGGACAGATCCATGCCGGGAAGCTTCAGAAGGAGCGCCGCGCCGACAACACGCACGACGGCGAAGCCGGCGGCGAACATCGCCGAACGGGCCTGGAATCCCGCGGCAACCAACCCGCTACGGGCAACGCCCTCCGCCACACGGGATGCAAGGCACAGTCCGCTGAGGGCAGCAATGAGGCCGGGTGCTTCGGGGACGCGCGATCCAGCCGGGAAGAGCCAAGAAGCGAACGGTCCCCGCATCAGGATCCCCGCAGCAGCAATCGCCACCGAAACCAGGCTGGTCCAGAGCAGTAGCCGCCGCACGGAGGCCGCATCGTGCCCAGCTAGTCTGCCGGGCTCGGCGGCCGAAGCGATGCGCAGCGAAACGGCACTGCCCAGCCCGAAGTCCAGAGCCGACGCGAGCGCGAGCATCGAGGTGAGCAATCCGACATACGCCATGTTCTCGACGCCGAGCTGGCGGATGTACTCGGGCACGAACACGAAGCCGATCGACGCGTTGATCGCGTTGCACACCATCCCGACAACTGCGCCTCTGCGTCGCGCGGATTCAATCCACGTGGCGCGAATGCCTCGGCCAGTGGCCCGGGGGCTCACCCTCCGGCCTCGCGAACGGCCACAAAGTCTGCCTGCAGCATCCGGCCGGAGCGCATGTCGCTGAAGCCGGGGAGGACGGCCCAAACAGAGAATCCGTGGTGTTGGAGCAGGCCAAGCAGGCTGTCCCAGAGCTTCTGGCCGTGATACATCTCGATGAAAGACGCCTCTGCCTGAATGGCCACCAAGCCGGTCTGCCGGAGGTTGGTGGCAGCGAGGAGGTCAAACTCTAGGCCTTGAACATCGAGCTTCAGCCAGCATCGGGCCCCGCCAGTGCATGCTTCGGCCAGCAGCGTGTTGAGCGCAACGCCAGGGACATGTTCGGCGCCCACGGCAGTGGCCGATGGCGCGGCGCCCTGGCCGGCGGCACTCAGTTCCATGAGCGAACTCGATACGCCGTCAGCACTAATGCGGAGAGTTGCGGCTTCACCGGTCGGCGTCACGGCGCATCGTCGATACACGTTCCAATTGGAGTCCGAAGCCGCCCGCTTGGACAGCAGTCGGTGAGCATCCTCTAGCGGCTCGACGCTGAGGATTCGACCTGCGAACCCACCAGACCGGATCGAGCGTCCATAGCGCCCTGCGTTCGCCCCGACATCAACTACCGTTTCAATACGCAGCGAACGCATCATGCGCGCCAGGCGCAGGGAGTCGCTGCTCTTGACGTTGCGCCTGCGAACCTCAAGCCCGAGGGCCGTGAAGAGTTTCTTGAGCATCGATCAGGCGAACCTTTCCATTCAAAACAGAAGCTCCCAGAGCGACGGTCTTGCACTCGACAGTCCGATCGAAGGATAACTCCTGTACGGCAGTTTCACAGGACGAACTCGGCTGCGCAGCCGCGCTGGCTCACTCCGCCTCGCTCCACGGCGACGAGCACCTGGGACTACGGGGAGCAACGACGGAGTCGTTCGCGGAGTCGAGATCAGGGAGAGTTCAAGACCACAAGGTCGGGCTGGCATTGTTGCTCCGGTGCAATGCTTGGTCGCCGATCGACGCGGGTATCGTCTCGGCGTGATTGCGATGCGCCCACTTGGATTCTTCGCCGTCGTCGCTGCGGCAGGAGTCGTGGTGCTGCCGCTCGAAGTTGCACGTGCACCGAATGGGACGGCAAGCTCGGCGACACTCCATGCTGCACCATCCATCGCGCCGTGGACGAGCTCCTGCCTCGCCCCGCCCACCCTGTCGGCCACCCTCCGCGTCCACTGCCTTGATTGCCATGATGGCGCGCGCGGGAAGGGGGGCTTTGACCTGAACACCGTGCTCGATGGCGCGCAGCCATCGGCGCTGCGTGCGGTCCGCGCACGCTTGGTGCGGCAGGACATGCCGCCGATCGAGGAAGCCGAGCGACCGAGCGCTGGCGAGTACGCCGCGATGATCGCGGCGATCGATGCCGCCGTGCCACCCGCCCGCCGCGAAGTGCCGCTCGTGCGCCGCCTCAATCGCTGGCAGGTCGCCAACAGCATCCGCGACACGATCGGTTGTTTGGGCGCAGAACCAAGCGCCGCGACCGCATCATCCGAGAGCAATCCGACCAACGCAGTCGCGCGCACCGCTTCAAGCACCCCGCCGCCCGCCTTCGCGCAATCGCTGCGCGCCATCGCGCTCGCCACGCTGCCGGCCGATGATGTGGGCGAGGGCTTCGACACCACGGCGTCCACGCTCGCGCTGCCGCCGCTCTTGGTCGAGAAGTTCCTGGTGGCGGCCGAAGCAGTCGCCGCCGCCGCCGTGCCGCCGCCATCGCAGGAAACCACCCAAGACGCCGCACTCGGATCGCTCGAGCGCCGCGGGCAAGGCGGCCAGCACGATGGAGTGCAGGTTCTTGCCAGCAACGGGTCGCTGACGGCGAACTTCACGGTGACGCTGCCGGGTACCTATCGATTCGAGGCCACATGCTCGGCATCGCGCGCGGGCCCAGAGTTGGCGCAGGCGGCGGTGCTGGTGGATGACTCGACGGTCCTGAGCCAAGCGTGGGATCCCCCCGAACCCAACGGTGCTGCGGCAGGCCACGCATCCGGGAAGGGCACGACTCCAAGCGGGCGAGGTGCATCCGGTGGGACTGCTCCACCCGCTGCTGGAACGGCCAGCACAGCCATCCCGTTCGAGCGCGTCAGCCCCGGCACGCTGGTCTGGCAGGGACCGCTCGAACCCGGTGCGCATCGCATCGGCGTGGCGTTCCTGAACGACTACTACAACCCCACGGAGCCGAACCGCCTGGCGCGCGATCGCAACCTGCATCTGCACGCCATGCGCCTGATCGGCCCGCTCGAACCCACCACGCCCACGCCGTTCCAGCGGTGGGCCACGGAGATCGCCGGCAAGGGCTCGACCACACAGCAACTGCGACGCGTAGCGACCGCGCTAGCGACAGAGCTCTTTCGCGCGCCGGTCGAGGACCGCGACGGCCAAGCACTGGCGCGCACGGCGATCGAGGCCGCCGGCGGATCGAAGGCGCCCTTTGATGACCAGCTGCGCGCGCTCGTGACTGCGGTCTTGGTCGACCCACGATTCCTGCTGCGTGTGGAAGCGCCAACTGCCGCTGGGCGCTCCGTGCGCAACCTCTCCGGCAGTGAACTCGCGAGCCGCTTGGCGTTCTTCATCTGGGCAAGCGTGCCCGATCGCGCGCTGCGTGATGCCGCCAGCCGCGGCGAGCTCTCGAAGCCCGGCCCGCTGCGCGCGCAGATCCAGCGCATGCTGGCCGACCCGCGCGCCGATGCGCTCGCCGAGCGCTTCTTCACGCAGTGGCTCGGGATCGATGGGCTGGAGCTGCGGCAGTTCGATCCGGCGATCTATCCCGGGCTCGATGCGCGCATGCTCACGCTCATGCAGCAGGAGACGCGCGAACTCTGCGGGCGCGTCGTGCGCGGTGAGCTGCCAGTGCGCGCCCTGCTCGATTCAACGGAGTCCGCGGGCACGCAGGAGCTTCGAGTGTTCTATGAAGGAGCTGGTGCGCCGCGTCCTCCCGGAATCTTTGGCCACGGCAGCGTGCTCGCCGCCACCAGCAACCCCACCCGGACGAGTCCCGTCAAGCGTGGCAAGTGGGTGCTCGAGGCGCTGCTCGACCAGGCACCGCCACCGCCGCCGCCCGGCGTGCCGCAGCTGCCCGAGGGTGCCACGAACACCGAGCACCGCTCAATGCGTGAGCTGATGGCCATGCACCGCGCGAACCCCGACTGCGCAAGCTGCCACGTGCGCATGGATGCGATCGGGCTGGCGTTCGAGCGCTTCGACGCCAACGGCCGCACGCGCACGATGGTCGATGGTCACGCGGTCGAGGACACGACGGAGTTGCCCGGGGGCGCGACGATTGATGGCGTGCCGGGTGTGGCGACGATGGTCGGTGCGGGCACGGCCTTCGAGCGCTCGCTTGCACGGCGACTGCTCGTGTATGCGCTCGGGCGCGGGACCGCTGAGGCGGATGACCCGCTCGTGGCTGAACTGGCCGCGCGGCTCGCGCGCGACCGCTCGTTCGAGTCGCTCGTGATGGGCATCGCGATGAGTGATGCGTTCCAGCAGCGGCGGGGGGCACCTTCGACGAAGCCGCTTGAGGCCCCCAAGGTCACGCCGACTCAGCCCAAGCAGTGAGATGATCGAACTGACATGCGCTTCGGTCGCCTTCGTGCTGGCGTCCAGAGAGGTTCGGTGTACCGTTCACGCATGCGCCCCGGTTTCCTCGCAAGACGGACCGTGCTGCGTGGTGTGGGGGCCACGATCGCGCTGCCGTTCCTTGACGCGATGCTGCCGCGCGGGATCGGCCCGGCCGCGCACGCCGCGACGACGAGCGCCCTGGCACCAAAGAGCGCGCGTGCGATCTTCGTCTTCTTTCCCAACGGCGTGAACCCCGCCTCGTGGCGCCCGCAGATCGCGGCGAACGGCACCTGGTCGCCGTCGCCCGCGCTGGCACCGCTTGAATCGATGCGTCGCGAGATCACCGTGCACACCGGCCTGCGTCATCGGCACGCCGAAGCAAACGGCGACGGCCCCGGTGATCACGCGCGCAGTGCGGCGTGCTTCCTCACCGGCATGCAGCCGAAGAAGACCGCCGGCGATGACATCCGCGCGGGGCAATCGGTCGACCAGGCGATCGCCGATGCACTCGAACGCTCGGGTGCATCCACGCGATTCCGCTCGCTCGAACTTGGCACCGAGCCCGCGATGACCGCGGGCAACTGCGACAGCGGCTACTCCTGCGCCTACAGCGCGAACATTTCGTGGAAGGGCGAGAGCCTGCCCAACGGCAAGGAAACCGATGCGAAGGCCGCGTTCGACCGGCTCTTCGGTCGCGTGGGCCAGACTCCCGAGCAAGCCGCCGCGCAGGCGCGCTCGCGCCGCTCGATCCTGGATGGTGCGCTCGCGC
>Ga0194134_10004197_pt1 | contig 14725 bp, 14 predicted proteins | sample TA2KigOff0mmetaG_FD_148602 | JGI IMG/M metagenome (GOLD analysis project Ga0194134, IMG submission 148602) | Freshwater microbial communities from Lake Tanganyika, Tanzania - TA2015056 Kigoma Offshore 0m | ecosystem: Environmental > Aquatic > Freshwater > Lake | place: Tanzania: Lake Tanganyika... | reverse complement strand
GGGGTACCGGTGATCTTTGGGGTGCTCACCACCGACACCATGCAGCAGGCCCTGGAGCGGGCTGGCATCAAGAGCAACCTGGGCTGGAGCTACGGCCTGCAGGCGATCGAGATGGGCAGCCTGATGGCGGTGCTGCCGGGGTGACCCCCAGAGTTAGGGGGGCGTTCGGCTAACCGACCCCAAGGGTGGTGCTTTTTCCGCAGGCCTGTGGGAAAATCTGTCTATCTCCTCGGCCTAGGGCCTGATCACTTGTGATCAGGCCCTTTTTTCTGGGCCGGATTCCGGCCCAGCACTCCCCTCCATGGCAGCATCAAGCCAGGGCGATTCTGTGGCAGTGCAGCGCAAGGGCATCATCCTGGCCGGGGGCAGTGGCACCCGTCTGCATCCGATCACCCAGGCGGTGAGTAAGCAATTGCTGCCGGTGTACGACAAACCAATGGTGTATTACCCGCTCAGCACCCTGATGCTGGCGGGGATTCGACAGGTCTTGGTGATCACCACCCCTTACGATCGGGCCGCCTTTGAGCGGCTGCTGGGAGATGGCAGCGCTTGGGGTATGCAGATCCGCTACGCCGTGCAGCCCAGCCCGGATGGCTTGGCTCAGGCCTTTTTGATCGGGGCTGAGTTTTTAGCCGGCTCGCCCGCGGCCCTCGTGCTGGGCGACAACCTTTTCCATGGCCACGACCTCGTGCCCCAGCTCGGTGGGTGCGTCCCAGCGTCAGCCGGCGCCACGGTATTCGCCTATCCGGTCCGTGATCCCGAGCGCTACGGCGTGGTGGAATTTGCAGCCGATGGCCGGGTGCTCAGCATTGAAGAAAAGCCGGCCAAGCCCCGCTCCCGCTACGCCATTACCGGGTTGTATTTCTATGACCACACTGTGGTGGAGCGGGCCCGGCATGTGCAGCCATCGGCCCGGGGGGAACTCGAGATCACCGACTTGAATCGCCAATACCTCGAGGAGGGGTTGCTGCGGGTGGAGTTGATGGGGCGGGGCATGGCTTGGCTGGATACGGGCACCTGTGATTCCTTGCACGAGGCCTCTAGCTACATCCGCACACTGGAGCACCGCCAGAGCCTCAAGGTGGGCTGCCCGGAAGAGGTGGCCTGGCGCATGGGCTGGATCTCCGCGGATCAGCTGGTGGCCCTGGCTAACCCGCTGCGCAAAAGCGGCTACGGCAACTACTTGCTGCAGCTCCTGGAGCAACCCGATGCAGGTTGAACGGTTGTGCTCTCCCACCGGCCAGCCGGTCTTGGGGCCATTGTTGATCACCCCCCGACGCTTCGAGGATCAGCGCGGTTTTTTCTACGAAAGCTGGAACCAACGCCACTTTGCAGAGGCATTGGTCGCCGATGGCCAACCGGCACCAGAGGCTTTTGTGCAGGACAACCAGTCCCGATCCAGCCAGGGGGTCCTCCGGGGCTTGCACTACCAGCTGCCCCCCCATCCCCAGGGCAAATTGGTGCGTTGTGTGGTGGGGGAGATTGTTGATGTGGCCGTCGATCTGCGCCGTTCGTCGGCCACGTTTGGCCAGTGGGTGGGCGCATGTCTCAGTGCCGCTAATCACCAACAGCTCTGGGTGCCCGTGGGCTTTGCCCATGGCTTTCTCACCCTGAGCCCCCAGGCCGATGTGCTCTACAAATCCACCGAATTCTGGAGCCGTACTTGCGAGCGTTCCCTCCGCTGGGATGACCCTGCGCTCGCCATTGCCTGGCCCCCTCAGCCCGAGGAGGCTGGGCAGCCTCTGCTGGCGGACAAAGATGCCTGTGCCCCATTGCTGGCCGAGCTGAAGGCAGCCGATGCGCTCTTCCCCTAGCGCCCTGAACATCCCATGAAGGTGTTGCTCACCGGAGGCACTGGCCAGCTCGGACAAGCCCTGTTGGCAGCCGCCCCATCGCAGCTGGGAGGCCAGCAGTTGCAGGTGTGGGCCCCCGCCCGCACACAGGTGGATCTCAGTGACCCGCTCGCGTGTCGCAAAGCTGTGTTGGAGAGCAAGCCCGATTGGGTGGTGAACGCTGGTGCTTACACCGCAGTCGACCGTGCTGAGCAGGAACCCCAGCTTGCTGCAGCAATCAACCAGGAGGCACCAGCGTCCATGGCTGAGGCCTTGGACAGGATCCAGTCGCAAACCGGTCGACCGGCCCGGATGCTGCAGATCAGCACTGATTTTGTGTTTTCAGGCGATCGGGGTTCCCCCTACCCACCGGAGGCGCCCATCCAGCCCCTCAGCGTGTACGGCGCCACCAAAGCAGCTGGGGAGCGGGCCGTTTTGGAATGCTTAGGGGCCCATGGTTGCGCACATATCCTCCGCACCAGCTGGGTGTATGGCCCCGTGGGCCATAACTTTTGCCGCACCATGCTGCGGCTACATCGGGAACGCGCCATACGCGGTGAGCCCTTGGCCGTGGTTGCCGATCAGGTGGGCTGCCCGACCCATACGGCTGGCTTGGCGGAAGCCTGCTGGCGTGTGCTGGAGCTCAAAACATGGGGTGAGGTTCTGCCTTTGATTCTTCATTGGAGTGATGCGGGTGCTGCCAGCTGGTACGACTTTGCAGTGGCCATTGGTGAGCTCGGCATGGGGGCGGGTTTACTGGAGCGGCCTGCCGAGGTGGTGCCCATCAGCACAACGGACTACCCCACACCGGCCCGCCGACCCAGTTACTCCCTGCTCGATGCCGCTGCCACCCTGCAGGCCCTGGCCTTAGCACCGCAGCATTGGCGCCATGCCCTGAATGGGGTGTTGCAACAACTTGCAGCAACAGCCTGATTCCTGTGCAAGTTGTTCTATTTCACTACGGCATCTTCCAGCCCCTCTGGCAGCAGCCGGGTTTAATTCAGTGTGGGCCCCGGCTGGAGCATGGGCCCCATTCCATTGCCGTGTCACAGCCCCAAGTGGCGGCGATCCACGCCGGGCTGGCTGCGAGAGGTTGCCCCCAGGCAGGTGTGCTGATCCACTACACGGATCCCTTTTGCATCCGTGCTGCTGCGCTACAGGGAGTAGCCCAGTGGCGCGGACCCAAGCTCTTGGTGTGCGGTGATCTTCACCACGGCCCTGCGCCGATCGAGACCCTGGAGGCCTACCTCAAGCAGCAGTTTCACGATGCCGTGCTGCTCGCCTTCAACCCGATCCTTTGGGCTGATGTCCAGCGGCGTTTGCCCATCCCTGTGCACTGCTGCCCGCCTGGGTTCTTCCGTTATCCACGCGCCCAACGCGCGGCCGCTCCGATTCCCCAGCTGGTGCATGTCGGCAGCCTTGGCCCGCACCATCCCAAGCGCCGCGCCTTGGTGGAGGCGTTGCAGCGCAGAGGGTGCGTTCCTTTTCAGTCCTTCACCACCGCTACGCCCGAGCAGGCGGCTGAGGTGTATGCCGCCTATGCGTTGGTGCTCAACATTCCTCTGAACAACGACCTCAATCACCGTTTCTTTGAGGTGATGGCGGCTGGGGCTCCCCAGGTGGTGTTTGCCAAGTCCGAACTTGTCGGGCCGTTGCAGGGCCTTGCCCACCGCGCCGATCTGTTTTGGGTGGATCAGCTCGAGCCCCTGGAGCAGTTGGTGCTCGATCTTTTGGCGCAGCCCAGCCGCTGGACGCGGCCCGTGCAGCCACCCCCGGAGCTGCCGCTACCGCAGCTGTTGCGGCAGTGTCTCGGGCCCGTGCTGCCCATAGGCTGAGCCAAATCCCACGGCTCCATGACGGGCACTTGTCTTCCCTCCGGCATCAACCGGGTGTTGGTCACCGGTGGTGCCGGCTTCATCGGTGGTGCCTTGGTGCGGCGTCTGCTGCGTCACAGCAGCGCCACGGTGTTCAACCTCGACAAACTCGGTTACGCCAGCGATCTCACGGGCATCGACCAGTTGCCGGAGGCGGCTGAACGCCATCGCCTGCTGCGGGTGGATTTGGTGGATGCGGAGGCCACGGCGGCGGCGGTGAGCGAGGCCGACCCTGATCTGGTGTTCCATTTGGCGGCGGAAAGCCATGTGGACCGCTCTATTGATGGCCCAGCGGCGTTCCTCGACAGCAATGTGATCGGCACCTTTCAGTTGCTGCAGGCGATTCGCAGCCACTGGGAGCGCTTGCCCGCCGAGCGCCAGGAGCGGTTTCGTTTCCACCACATCAGCACCGATGAGGTGTTCGGCTCCCTTGGCTGCACAGGCCGTTTCAGTGAAGCCACCCCCTACGACCCCCGCAGCCCCTACTCCGCGAGTAAGGCCGCCAGTGATCACCTGGTGCGGGCCTGGCATCACACCTATGGCCTGCCGGTGGTGCTGACTAATTGCTCCAACAACTTCGGGCCCTGGCAGTTCCCGGAGAAGCTCATCCCCGTGGTGATCCTCAAGGCGCTCGCCGGCGAGCCGATCCCGCTGTATGGCGACGGCGCCAATGTGCGCGATTGGCTGTTTGTGGAAGATCACGTCGACGCCCTCGTGTTGGCAGCCACCTGCGGCCGCCTCGGGGAGAGCTACTGCGTTGGGGGTCATGGTGAGCGCAGCAACCGTCAGGTGGTGGAGGCCATCTGCGCCCTGCTGGATCAGCACCAGCCCCAGGCAGCTCCCCATGCCCGCCTGATCACAGCCGTGGTCGATCGCCCGGGCCATGATCGCCGCTACGCCATCGACCCCTCCCGCATCAGCCGGGATCTCGGCTGGCAGCCACGCCATTCATTTGAAACGGCTTTGGCTTCCACCGTGGCTTGGTACCTGCAGCAGCAAGCGTGGTGCCAGGCGGTTTGTCGTCAGGCCGGTTTCACCGGCGAGCGGATGGGAGCCACAGGCGCCATGTGTCAAGAGACGACGACCAGCTGATCAGCTGTGGTTTCGCGGTGTCCTGAGCTGCGAAATCTCGGTAATATTAAACAACTTGCTGCCAAACATTGCCCTGGCGCAATCCGAGACGGGTTCTTTGGATCTGTGCAGGGCTCGATTTGGCTTCCGTCTTGGCGGCCCTGGGGCTGATCAATCTCCACACGGAGCCTGATCTCTGGCATCCCCCCCATGTGGTGATCGGGGTTGGCCTGCTCTATTGCCTGTTCTCGTGGCTCTTGGGTGGCTATACCCTGCTGCGCTGGCCCTGGTTGAAGGTTCGGCTGGTGCTCCAGCGTCTTCTGCTCACAGCCTTCGCCACCCTGTTCACCTTGGTGGTAGGGGCGTGGATCTTCGGCATCGGCGTTGAACAGCTGAGCCTGCTCAACCGAGCCGTGTTGCTGGAGTGGTTGAGCCTGCAGACAGGCCTGGCTGTGGCCTCTCGCCTGGGGATGCGTTGGTTGACTCGCTCCACCATCAGGCCGATCTGGCAGCTGGTGGCAGCACCTGAGCATCAGAAGCACGTGTTGCGTGAGTGGCAACGCAATCCTTTTGTGCGCCCTCCGAGGCTGCTCACGCCGAACAGCTTTGAGCCGGACCTGGCTGCAGCCATGCCCTTCACCCGTCAAGGGGGCTTGGCTTTGGCACCAGAGTTGACGATGAACCCTGGATTGACCACCGCTCTCGACGACCTGAGGTCGAGAGGGGTGATGGTTACAACCTTGGAGGATTTGGCTCAGCGTCAGTTGGAGCGTCTTCCTCCCACTTTGCTACCGACCAACTGGCTACATCTGGAGGATGTTCCCTGGAGTAATGAATTCAGCCTCCAGCGCAAGATCAAGCGTACTGCGGATGTTCTCGTTGCATTGCCTTTGCTGGTGATAGTTATGCCCTTGCTGGCCCTGTTGGGCATCGCCATCTGGCTCGAAGATCGAGGCCCTATATTTTATGTGCAGAACCGTACAGGTTGGAGAGCTCAGCCGTTCCAGCTGATCAAGTTACGCACCATGCGTCACTCCAAGCCTTGTGTCCCCACGCCTTGGACAACAAGGGCTGACTCCCGCGTAACCCGCGTTGGGTGCTGGTTGCGGAAAACCCGCTTGGATGAACTGCCCCAGTTGATGAATGTGCTGCGCGGCGAGATGAGCCTGATTGGTCCCCGTCCTGAGCAGCCTCATTTGGATGATCAATTGGCCGCGACCATACCGCATTATTTGAAGCGCTATTGGATGATGCCTGGTCTCAGTGGATGGGCCCAGGTGTGTGGCCCAGCCTACCCCAGTTCATTGGAGGAATCCGAACTCAAGCTCAGCTACGACCTCTATTACATCCGCAACTGGACCCTGCAGCTGGATTTACTCATCTTTGCCAAAACATTCAAGACACTGCTGAAGTTTCGCGGTCGCTGAGTGCTCTGAATGGGGCTAGGTGTTCTAGCGGTGCTGCGTGATGAGGCCCATCATCTTGATCGTTTCCTGGCTCTACTAGAGCTGCTGGGCCCAACCCAGCCCTGGGGCTCTGTGTTCTGTTCCTTCTATGAAAATGATTCTGAGGATGGAACCCCAGAAAGGCTCTCATCGTGGTTGCTGAGCCATCGTGGATCCCTCATTACGGAACGGTTGCACGAACCCAGACGCGTGGGCCGCGACCAACAGCGCACGGAGCGTTTGGCCGCAGCGCGAAATCGTGCCCTGGAGCCTCTGCTCGCTCAGGATCTTGACTGGCTGCTGGTGATCGATGCCGATCTGTGGATCCGCGTCGAGCAGGTGGTTGCCCTGTACAACCTTTCGCAGCAACATCGGCAGGCGGCGATGGTCTGTGCATCCGCTATCCAGAACGTCCCCGATGTGTTGGGGGAGGGATGTTGGTCGTATTACGACAGCTGGGCCCTCCGCGATCTTCGTGGCTCGGGCGGCATCACGTTCGCGGCTAATCCGTTTCGGCATCCACAAGATCGTTGGCGCTGGATGGCTGGCCTGCCGGTGTCTGTGGCATCCGCCTTTGGTGGCATGGCCCTGTTGCCGATGTCTGTCGTGCGCAGCCATCAGCTGCGCTGGCATGGCCACGAAGGATGTGAACACTGGGCTTTCTGTGAGGCTGCCCGTCGGGCGGGGCCAGTGCTGGCCTGCCCTACGGTGCAGCCACTGGTGCTTCACCCCAACCCTCCACAATGCAGTCCTGCCTATGCCGAACAGGTTCGCAGCCAGTTAGTGGCATAGCGCTTTACGGCTCTCCGCTGGTCAGTCTGTAGCTGCTGAATCACCTCCAGGGCTAACCGTTGGCCGGCTCTGGCGATCGCCGCGCATGCTGCCGGATGGCGCTGGCACCATCCCAGCACGGTCTCCAGATCGCTCAGATCAGCGGCGATCGGCACCACGTGCTCCCAGGATTGCAAGCGATGGTGATACCACTGGCGACGCTGGCTCTCCACCCGCAGGATGCAGCTCCCGCTGAGCAGTTTCCACAGCAGTCCCCAGGAGTTCACATTGCCATCGATCTCCACGATCCAGCGGTGAAGGGCCAGATTCCAGGGGCTCAGCTTCGGCGCCAGCAGGTCGCGGCCATGAAGCAACTGCTCCACTTGGGTCTTGGTCTTGGCATCCGGGGATTGCACGACTGCCGTGAAGCGGGCATCAAGCCAGTGGCGCAGCCCCAGGCTGCGTTGGCAGAGGCGAAAACGAGGATTGCCGGGAAGGCTGTCCAGATCCAGGAGGCGACTACCGGTACTTGAGCCGCGCCAGATTGCCAACGGCAGCCGTTCCTCCCAGGGCGGTAAAGCCTCGGTGGTGAACTGTCGCCGCAGACCGGCATATCCATGGGATCCGAGCACGTAGGGGTCAGGGATGAGCGGCCCCTTGCCGTCTTCATCTCGGGGTGCATCGAAGCGAAAGCAAAGCGGATCAGGGTCTTCGTCGTGCAGCTGTACTGCGAAGCGAGCTCGGCTGTGGCCCAGCCGTGGCAGCTCGGCCGCCGCGAGCTGGAGAAATGGTTGCAGGCAGGGCAGCCGGTGCTGGAGCAAACACTGTGTGTCGGCGTCTGGCGGGGATGGCAGGTTCAAGCCATAGCCGCCGCTGGCCAGCAGCTCCACCTGCAACACGCATCGGGCCCGATTCGTCATGCAGGATTCACTGCAGGAAGCTGGAGACCATGTACTACTACGTGGATCACACCAGCCGCTTTGCCGGTAACACCGGTATCCAGCGCTGTGTGCGGGCCATCGCCACTGCCCTGCTTTCTTCCGGTGTGCCGCTGAGGCCGCTGGTCTGGAATCGGGATCAGTTGGACTTCACCCCAGCCAGCCCTCATGCTCTCCAGCATCTGGCTTGCTGGAGTGGGCCCCCGGCGGACGCCTGGGATGCCGCTGCTCCCGCCGGGGTACAGACCCTGCAAGCCAACGCCATCGATGATTGGCTGCTGATCGTGGAACTGGTCAGCGGGCCGTATCAACCCACCGCCCAGCAGTTGCAGGCGGCGGCGGCACAACGGGGCTTGAGCCTCGTTTGGGTTTTTCATGATGCAATCCCGTTGCGCTGGGCCCATCTCTATGGCGGCGGCGCGGAGTTCACCGCCGCCTGCCATCGCGCCTACATGGCAGGCCTGGCTGGAGCCGATCTGGTGTTGGCTAACTCATACACCAGTGCTGAGCACCTGCGAGCTTTTCTCTGCTCCGAGGGGCTGCCGTTTGCCCATGTGCAGGCGTTGCCCCTGGCTGAGGAGTTTCCCGGGGTTCCGCGGGCCCAGCCGATTGCCGAAGACACCCCAGCGGGCAACCCCCAACGGTTGCTCTGCGTGGGCTCCCTGGAGCCCCGCAAGAACCATGGCGGCCTGCTTAAAGCAGTCGCGGCCCTGGTGGCAGCGGGCCGCTTCCCGGCACAGCTGGTGCTCGTGGGTTGGCCGAATGACCCTCGCGTTGTGGCACTGGTGGAAAGGGCCCTCGCCGCTGGTTTGCCCCTGCGCTGGGAGGCCGATGTTGATGATGCCCGCCTGATCGAGCTCTATCGCTGGTGCGAGGCCTCCCTCGTGCCGTCTCTCGACGAGGGGTTCGGCTTGCCGGTGGCCGAGAGTTTCTGGCATGGCCGGCCGTGCCTGTGCAGCGGCGAGGGGGCCTTGGGCGAGCTGCTCAGCGGCGGAGGTGGTTGGCCAATCCCTGTCTCGCACTGGCGTGCCTTGGCCGAGGCCCTCGACCAGTGGCTCCACCAGCCAGCCCTGCGCCGTCAGATTCAGCAACAACTGCAGACTCGGGCTCTGCGGAGTTGGAGCGATTACGCCCGGGGGCTACTCCAATGGTTGGCGGATAGCAGTCGGGTCCAGCCCTCCACGCCGCTGTCGTAGCTGGCATGTTGCTGGCAGAGCCGTTGCAGGATCATGCCTTCTGCCCGGCGCCGGAGTGGCTCCAGGAGTGGCTGTAGCTGTTCGATCCAGTCTTCCGGGCTGGAGCAGAGGCGTCCGCACCACTGCCATTGGTCGCAGAGCTCTCGGTAGGGTTGGACGTCGGAGGCCAGCCAGGGGATACCCAGGGTGCTGTACTCGATCAGCTTGATGGAGCTCTTGTAGTGGTTGAAGCTGCTCATGGCCAGGGGCGCCAGGCCGATGTCGAAGCGCAAGTTCTGTAGATAAGAGCCGTGTCCCTGCAGCGGGTGAGCCTCCACCAGGTCTGAGGGCAGGCCAAGGGCATCCGCCAGCCCAAGGTGACCCTGGCCGTGACCCACATGCACCAACCGCAGTTGCTCAGGCCGCTGTGCGACCCAGTTGGCCAGCGGGCGCAAGAGGGCAAGGTCTCCGGGACGTGTCCAGGGGGCGCCGGTCCAGCCAATGCGCAGCGGTTGATTGGGCTCTGGGGCGATGGACGCCGCCGTTGCTGCTTCCAGTTGCGGTGCCGTATTCGGCAGCAGCACCAGGGAAACTCCAGGGAACATCACGTTCAGCTGCTCCAGCAGCGGCCGTGTACTGCAGCTGATGGCATGGCAGTGTCGTAAGGCGCGGGTGCAGCCCACCAGGCGCTCCCGGGTCCAGCCATTGGCTTGCCAGAGGTAATCGTCGAGATCGCTGAAAATCAACACACCACGCTGACGGGCCGCCTGCAGCCGTGCAGCGAGGTCGCCCCACTCCAGCGCGTAGCGATAGAACAGCAGACGATCCCCGGAGCCCAGCTCTTCGATCGCGGCCACGTTGCCACTGATGGTGGTGGCCCAGGGCAGCGCTGTTGCGTATTGCCCGAAGCGGATCCAGAAGCTGTGCCACGGGGCCAGCGAATCCGTGAGGGCCAGCACTTTCATGGCATCGCCACAGGCTGACGCAATTCCAGGGCCATGGCCTGCACCACCGAGGCCCAGTCGCCGCGACGCGGCTGGCGGAACAGCCGTGCGCTGGTGTACCAGGGCGTTGTGGTGCCCTCAAGCCCCCAGCGCCACTCGGGCACCCAGCTGAGCGCCACCCAGGTCGGCACCCCCATGGCCCCGGCCAAATGCACCACGCTGCTGTCGGCGCTGAGGAGCAAGTCACAGTTGGCCAGGGCTGCAGCCGTGTCGCGGAAGTCGAAACTGGCATCGAAGGCGGCCTGACCGGCGACGAAGGGCAGCCCGGCATCCAGCCGCAGCTGATCGCTGCCGCTGCCCTTTTGGATCGACAGGAATTCCACGTTGTCCAGATCCTGCAGGCCTAACCAGGCCTCGAATGGCATCGAGCGCCCCTTCGAGTAGAGCTTGCGCTCGAATCCGGGATTGCCCTGCCAGTGCAGCGCGATCAGTCGCTTGCTCGGTTGCCGTTGCAGGCGCTGACGCCACTGATCGACCCGGGCGGGATCAGCCCTGAGATAGCCGTCGGCCCCTGGGATCGACGCCCCATCCAGCCCCAGCCGATGCGGCAGGCTCAGCAGCGGGCACCAGCGCACACCAGCCCCCTGACCCGTGAGCATCAGCGAGATCTCTCCCAATGAGCTGCCCTCCCGCAGCAATGGGGCCAATGGTTCTGGGCAGAACAGGCTGGTGGCGATCCCCCGCTCGTGCAGTTTGGGGATCAACCGGCAGAATTGCAGCGTGTCCCCCAGGCCCTGTTCGCCAACCACCAGGAGCTGGTCACAGGGTCTGGGGTCGTTGAAGCCTGTCCAGGCGGGTCCGTAGTGGTGCTGGTAGATCGCGAACGCGCTTCCGGAGGCCCCTCTAAAGCGAGTCTCATAGAGCGACCAGCCCGCTTGAAAGTCGCCACTTAGCAGCAGATCTTGGGCCAAGTTGCGGGTCGCTTCGGCCACGGGAGGATCGTCTGAGGCCAGCGCCTGGCGGTAGGCGCGGATCGCCGCTGGAATGCGCCGCTGTTGATGCAGGGCCAGCCCCAGGTTGAACCAGCCGATGCCTTGAGTCGGTTCCCGTCGAATGCCCTGGCCGATGAGTCGTTGGGCCAGTACGGGATCGCTGGCGATGAGTTCTGCTCCACGATTCAGCCAGGTTGCGGCTCTCCAGGGCTGCATCGGCTCAAGGCCCATGGAACAACATCAATGCCCCCATGCTGCCAGTGCTGCTTGAGGCGTTAGAGCAGGCACTCGGCCAGCCAGTGGATCACCTGCTGGGGCTCCACCCCCTCCATGCAGTGATGTCGGTCCGCAATGCAGGCGTCATTGCGATACCGGAGGCCTTCACAGCCATCACAACTGGCGCTGCTGATGGTGCGCGTGAGTTGTCGAGCCCGTGGTAGCCATAGCCTGACAGGGCTGGCTCCCAGGCCTGCGGCATCGTTTCCTACGACCGCCAACAACGGTGTTCCCATGGCTGCCGCAATGTGCAGTGGCCCTGCATCCACGCTCACCACCGCCTGGGCCGCCCGGCAGGCTCCCGCCAATTCAATGAGCGAGGTGCGACCGCGCAAGTCCACCAGGGGGCGGCCGGGTATCGACTGATCACCGCCGGCACCAAAGCGCTCCAGCAACTGGGTCTCACCGTTGCCGGCGTGGTAATCCTCGGCTTGTCGGGCTGGCGGAGCGCCCACCAATCCAACGCCGATGCCCTGGTCCGCACACCACTGCAGCACCGTGGCCCAGCGATTGAAGGGCCAGATTTTGGCGGCGCGCGTTGTTGTGCAGTGAATCAGTAAGGGAGGCACAGGGAACCCTGGTTCCACCCAGGGCAAATTAATCTGCTCCAGCTCCCACGGGGTGGGCTCCAGAAAAGCCATCCGGCAGAGCAATTCGGCGATGTAGTTGCTTGTGAACAGGCCGCCGTAGCGTTCGACAAAGTGGGGGGAATTCCAATCTTGATCGGCCAGAAACCGTTGTCGCGGCTCCTGCCCCCAAGCGAGTTCTTGGCGAGCATTGGCGGTCAGCGAACCGCCGGCCACCCAGGCGGGTCGCAGCCAACTGGCCAGCACCTGGGTGATGGGATTGAAGCCATCGCAGTTGATCACCAGATCCAGAGGTCCTGCACCGCCGCTGCTGATGGGGCCGTTTCGTTTCGAGGCCTCCATCGCCAGATGTTGCCAAGCGTTGTTGCTGGATTGATCCCAGGAGATCCGCCAGTTCAACAGAGCAGGCTCACCTTCACGCAGAGCTTCCTCAAAGTCGCGGGTGGCATCGCTACCCCAGAAATCCACCTGTGCCAGGGGATAGCGCCGCCGCAGGGCCCGCAGCAGCGGCAGAGTCACCACGAAGTTGCCCAGCTTGCAGCTGCCCAACACGGCGATGTGCGGTGTTGCACCCAGATCGCGGCCGTCGTAGCGCTGGGGCGATGCGGGAGTCACAACGGTAGAAGCCTGTGCGAGAGCGTTGTACAACTACAGGCGGTAAGCGGGGTCCCGGATGCGTCTCCTGGTGGTGACCAATCTTTACCCCCCCCAGGAGCTCGGTGGTTATGGCCGAGCCATGGCCGACTTTGTCTGGGGTCTGCTGCAGCGCGGCCATCAGCTGCAAGTGCTAACCGGCGATGCCCCCTATCTCGAGGAGACCAGCAACACCTTCACTTCCAAGGGAAGGGGCCCTAGCGGCGAGCCCGTAGAGCGGACATTACAACTCAAGGGATCCTATGAGGGCGGCGTGCAGATCCTGCAGGATTTGGCCGCCTGTGCCGCGGTGGATCAGGCCAATGCCCAACTGTTGAGAGGGTGGCTCGCCCAAGGTTGGGATGGCGTGTTGGTGGGCAATCTCGATCTTCTTGGTCCGGAACTGTTGCGAGTGCTGTTGGAGCCCGGCATCGCGGTGCTCCATCACGTCGGTTTCGTCACAGCGCCGTTCAAGCCCTCACAGATGCCTACTGCCCCCCACTACACCCTGGTGGCGGCTAGCAGGGCCGTGCGTTTTAGCTTGGTGGTAGAGGGTCTACCCGTGCATCAGGCTCCCGTGGTCTATCCCGGCGCCCGCACTGAATTATTTGGCCAGCAGGCGACGGGCCGCGCGCCCGCGGTGGATCAGGTGTGTGCGCTGTCGGCAGCCGGGCATTCCCTGGGCTCCCCAGCCAATCCCCTCAAGCTCGGCTTCGCCGGTCTGTTGATGGGCAGCAAAGGTGCCCACACCTTGGTGCAAGCCGTCATCGCTCTGCATCGTGAGGGTTTCAGCGTTCAGGCCAACCTTGCCGGGGGCAGTTTTCAGCCCGGGTATCGCCAGCAGATGGAGCGGTTGCTGGCTGAAGCGGGTCTTGCGGATCAGGTCCGTTTTGTGGGGCAGTTGGATCGTCAACGCCTCGCCCGCTTTTGGGGGCTTCATCAGATTGGCGTCTTCGCCTCCACTTACCCAGAGGCTTTTGGCATCGTGGCTGCTGAGGTGATGGCCAGTGGACTGGCACTGTGCACCACAGGGGTGGGAGGTGCCGCGGAACTGATTGAGCCCGGTGTCAGTGGGGTGACCTTTGCCCCCGGCGATCCCGCCAGCCTTGTGGACGGCTTGCGGCCCTTACTCCAGGATCCCGATCACCTGCAGCAGCTGGCGCGCACCGGGCAGCAGCGGGTGCGCGCCCATTTCAGCGTGAAGGCTGCAGCCGAGCAGTTGGAACGGCTGTTTTGAAGGGTTGTTCCGGTGGCTCTTGGCCCGGCAGGATGGGGCCATGCGCATCCTGTTAGCCATCGTTCACTACTGGGATCCCCAGGGCGGAGGGGCGCACCAGTCGTTGCGGGCGAACCCTCTGCCGCGCATCCAGGCTCTGCAGCAGCAATTGCTCTGCCTTCGCCGTCTGGGGCAGCGCCAGTCGATGTTGCACATGCAGGATCGCGCTGTGTATCCCGCTAACGCAGCGTTTCAGCATCAGATCGATGTGAAGCTGATCACCGATGGCGAGCATCACGTACTCGATCGTCTGGAGCTGCCGTTCCAGGACTGTTTTGAGGCTGTGGCCACCCAGCCGGCCCAGGGAAAGCTGCTGGGGTTTGAAGCGCAGCGCATCCTCGCGGAGGCCCTGGATCAGCATTACGACCTCTACGGCTACCTAGAGGACGATCTCCTCATCCACGACCCCTGCTTCTTCCAGAAGATCCACTGGTTCACCGAGTTGATGGGGCAGGACTGTCTGCTCCTGCCGCAGCGGTTGGAATTCAGTCCGATTCCCCATCGCGTTGATCGGTTTTACATCGATGGCCCGATCGACGAGGCAGAGCTACGCCCCTTGGTGCCGCAGGCCGGCCCCGTACGCCTGGTCCAATGGGCTGGTACTCAGGTGCCCTTCGAACCACCCCTCAATCCCCATGCCGGTTGTTTCTTTCTCACCCACACCCAACTGAGCCACTGGGCCGACCAGCCCTGGTGGCAGGACGGGGACATCAGCTTTATTTCCCCGCTCGAGAGTGCCGCCACCCTCGGCGTGGCCAAGACGTTCCAGCTCTTCAAACCTTGCTTGAGCCACGCCGCCTGGTTGGAGGTGCAACATTTCGGCACCAATTTCCATCAGCTCATCAGTGCTCCGGCGGCTTGAGCGATGCAGGTTCAGCTGATTTGGGGGTGTGATCCGGCCCGCCAGTTCG
>Ga0194134_10004183_pt1 | contig 14756 bp, 10 predicted proteins | sample TA2KigOff0mmetaG_FD_148602 | JGI IMG/M metagenome (GOLD analysis project Ga0194134, IMG submission 148602) | Freshwater microbial communities from Lake Tanganyika, Tanzania - TA2015056 Kigoma Offshore 0m | ecosystem: Environmental > Aquatic > Freshwater > Lake | place: Tanzania: Lake Tanganyika... | reverse complement strand
GCCCTTCAACTGCGTGGAGGCGCCGCTCGGCAGGTAGTACTTCTGGATGGTGAACTTGGCCGCGCCGGTCTTGGGGGCGAGCGACAGGGCCCGCGACAACTGCTTCATCTCGACCACCTGCTGCACCGAGCCCTTGCCGTGGGTGGAACTGTCCCCGACCACGATCGCCCGGCCGTAATTCTGGAGCGCCCCGGCCACGATCTCCGAGGCGGAGGCGCTGAACCGGTCAACCAGCACCGCCAACGGGCCCGCATAGGCGATCCGCGGGTCCCGGTCATTGTCGACGTGAATCTCCCCATTGTAGGCTTTGATTTGGACCACGGGGCCGCGGCTGATGAACAGGCCCGCGAGCTCCACCGCCTCGGTCAGAAACCCGCCCCCGTTGCGCCGCAGGTCGAGCACGAGGCCCTCGATGCCGGCCTGCTTGAACTGTTCGATCAGCCGGGCCACGTCCCGCGAGGCGGTCGTGCGCTCACCATCCGTGTCGCCCTCGTCGGCGGGGCCATAGAACGCAGGGAGCGTGATGACGCCAAAAGGCTGGGTCTTGCCGTCGTCGCCCGGGAGGTCGAAGATGGCGCCTCGCGCGCGGGCCGAGTTGATCTTCACCTTATCGCGCGTGATCACGACCTGCTTGCGGACGGAGCTGTCGCCGTCCGCGGGCTGCACGGTCAGCACCACCTCGGTGCCCTTCTTGCCGCGGATGCGCTCGACGACCTTGCGGAGCTTCAGGCCGAAGGTCTCGAAGGGCTCCCCGCCCTTCTCGGCCACGGCAAGAATCTTGTCATTCGGCTTCAGCTCCCGGCCGAGGTCGGCTGGGCCGCCGGGGATGATCTCCTTGACCACGCAGACGTCATCCTCGGTGCCCAGCACGGCGCCGATGCCGACCAGCTGCAGCTTCATCTGGATGCCGAAGTCCTCATAGGTCGCGGCGGAGAAGTAGGTCGAATGGGGATCGTAGAGCTTGGCGATGGTGGTGAGGAACAGCTCCGCCAGCTCGTTGCCCTCGATTTCGCCCACGTTGCGGAGCATCCGCTCATAGCGCTTGCGGATCTGCGCCTTGGCCTCCTCCGGGGTCTTCTTGGCCAGAATCTCCTGGATCAGCTCGAACTTCAGGCGCCGCACCCACAGGTCGTCCGCGGCGGCGGCGTCCGCCGGCCATTCGGCCTTCTGGCGGTCCACCCGGTAGGTCTCGTCCGCGGTCAGGTCCAGCGGCTGCTCGAGGCGCGCCAAAATCCAGGCCACGCGCTGCTCCACCCGCTCCTGGTAAACGTAGAAGATCTCGTACGCGGCATTGATGTGCCCGAGGAAAGCCGCGTTGTAGTACACGTTCTTGCTGAACTCCTCGATGAAGCGGGCGCGGTCCGAACCGAGGAAGAACAGCCGCTGGCCGTCGAGCTCGCCCATGTAGTCGGGCACGACGTTCGCGTAGTCCGCGCTCCGGACGGCATCCCGGTTGTAATGCAGCTCATCCAGTAGCTTGGTCAGGGTGCTGGCCTCCGCCGCGAGGGTGGGGGGCGTGTTGAAGCGCTTCCGGTCCGTGGCGCCCAGCACAGCCCCGGCGCCTGCCAGCAGGAAAAGGACGAACGCGAGGGGGCGGGAGCGAAGGAGGAGGGGCGTCATGGGACGTGCAAGGGAGTTTGTCCACCCCGGGCCCCAGTCAAGCGCCCGGGAAGGCGTGGTTTCACCTGCGCGACAACAGGGCGCGCGCGGTGGCGAGGGTGCGACGCTCGGCGGGGGTGAGCGAGCCGAGGCCGGTCTGGTTGATCTTGTCGAGGATGCGGTCGAGCTCCGCCCGCGGGTCGCGTTCCGGCTCGGGGTCGGGCGCGTCGATCCGCGCCGGGACAGGTTCCGGGCGCTCGGGTGGCGCCGGGCGGCTGACGCGGAGCACCAGCCAGCCGGCCACGGCCCCGGCGAGATGGGCCGAGGCCGCGGGGGCGAAGGGCAGGGGCTGCTGGAGCACCTCGCCGATGAGGAGGAAGAACGCCTCGCCCCCCAGCAGAGCCAGCAGCACGGTTCGCGGCCGGAGCTGCAGGGGCAGGAGAAAAAACACTAGGAGCCGGAAGACCCGGTCAGGATGTCGCACCACGTAGGTCGCGAGCACAGCGTAGGCCCCGGCGGTCGCTCCGAAATGCAGTTCCCCGGCGTCCCGGTGGAAACTCAGCCAGCACAGGCCACCCAAAAGCTGTCCAGCCACCCAGGCGCCCAAGGGTAGCCGCGGACCCAGTTCCCGGGCCAGCGCCATCCCGGGGCCCAGGACCGCAGCCAGCACCAGCCCTAGATGGAAGAGATTGGTCGTGCTGTGGATCATCCCATAGGAGGCGAGGCGCCAGTACTCACCCGCTTGCCACGCGGCGGGCGTGAGGCCCAGCGTCGCCTCGCTCCAGCTCGCCGCAGCCTGCCAGCCCGCCTCCCCGGCCACCTGCAACGCGAAGGCCGCCGCGAGCATCCCCGCCAGCAACGGCAACGCCCGCCCCGGGGGAGCGGGGACCGGTCGTGACGGGGAAGGCATCCTGGAACTGTGCGACCCGCACGGTGGAACACAAGCAGGCGCCGTGCGCTTGACAGCCCGAAATGCAGGCGCCTTCGTTGGGGACCATGGCGAACAAGTCCGACAAGTGGCCCACGAACGTCGCAGGTAAGTTTTATGTCGATCAGCAGTGCATCGACTGTGACCTCTGCCGCGAGACGGCGCCGTCGTTCTTCACCCGTCACGACGAGGGCGGCTACTCCTTCGTGATGAAGCAGCCGACCACCGAGGAAGAGGTCGCCCAGTGTATGGAGGCCCTCGAGGGCTGCCCGGTCGAGGCCATCGGCAACGACGGCGAGGCCTGAGCCGCCCGCGGCCCGGATCCCGCCCCGGCTCCCGTGCCGGGGCTTCTTTTTGCCCTGATCCCTTAGTTAAGCCCAATGTTCGTTCCGCTGAACAAGCTTCCGCCGGCCCTGCTGGTGCTGGGCGCCCTGGTGCTGCCGGCCCTCCGGGCGGCGGCCCCGGCGACGCAGCTCGATCCGCTCACGGTCGCGTCGCCGCGGGTGGCGAACCAGGCCCCGGGCGGCACCTTCGCGATGCCGGTCTCGGTGCTCCGCTACGAGCCCCGCGTGGACCTGCAGGCCCGCAACCTGGTGGAGGGGCAGGCCGACCTCACGCTGCGGGGCGGCACCTTCGAAAGCACCGGCTGGGCGCTCGGGGCCGTCTCCCTGGGTGACCCGCAGACGGGCCACTACTTGGCCGAGCTGCCCGTCGATCCGGCGATGCTTACGCCGCCACAGCTACTCTTCGGGGCCGATCTGGCCCTCGGCCCCCTCAATGCCACCGCGGGCGGCCTGCGGCAGGATTGGCGGCCTTTGCGCGCCGGGGGCGGGGTGCGGGTCGGGGCCGGTGCCCACGGCCTGCGCCGCGCCGAGCTGCGGCACGCGTGGGTCCGCCCTGCCGGAAACTCGGGGCAGGGGAGCGGGATCGAGTTCTCCCTGGCCCGGTCCGTTGCGGATGGGGCGATCCTCCACGGCGACCACGAGTTCGATCGGGTCAACGTCCGCCTGCAGCACCGGGGCCCCGCGGGTCAGACGGACCTCTTTGCCGGCTATCAGGGCAAACGGTTCGGCTGGACCAACCTCTACACACCCTTCAACAGCCCGGAGTTCGAGAACCTGCAGACGCGGCTTACCCTGCTCAGTCACCGCCAGGGCCGCGGCGCGGAGGGCGGCTGGGAGGCCGCGGTGTTCGAACGGCGCCACAAGGACGATTACGCGTTCAACCGCTTCGCCCCGCTCGGGCCGGTGCACCCGTTCCAGCATACGACCTGGCTCCGCGGCGGCGCCGCCCGCGTGCACGGCCGATGGGCGGGCTTGGATTACGAACTGAAGGGCGAAGCCCAGGCCGACCGCTTGCGCTCCACCGCCCTCCTGTTCGGTCCCTATACTTCCCGCGCGACGACGCGGCTCGCCCTCCTGGTGGGGCGCGAGACAGCGCTTGCCGGCGGCGGGGCCCTCCAGGCGCGGGCCGGTCTGGTGCACGATGATTCCAACCGCGAGCCGGGCAGCCTCTCGCCGCTCCTGGCCCTCGAGCGGACCTTCGCGTCCGGCAACCCGCTCCAGCGCCTGCACCTTTCGGCCACCCGGGCGACCCAATTGCCCACCTACACCGCGCTGGCCTCCAGCGCCTCGGCCGGACTCTTTCGCGGCAACCCCCGCCTCGGCCGCGCCGCCGCCACCACGGTCGAGGCCGGGGCCGCTTTCCGCGTGGCCGGCTGGGACGCCTCCGCCGCCGCCTTCACCCGCGCCGACCGCCGCTTGGTCGACTGGACCTTCCGCCGCGGGGTCACCGCCCGCTCCGCCAGCCCGATGGACGTCGACGTTGCCGGCTTCGAGGCCCAGGCCCGCCGTTCGTGGGGCCGCGCCGCGGTGGTCCTCGGGTACACCGCGCTGACCAAGGACGACTCCTACCGCGTGGCCGGGGTGGACGCCAGTTTCTACGCCCTCAACTACGCCCGCCACCGCGCGACCCTCGCGGTGCAGGCCCAGCTGGGCCGGGACTGGGTCCTGAGCCTCGATCACGCCTGGCGCCGGCAAGCGCCCAACCTGCTGCGTACCATCGGCGGCGAGCGGGCGCTGCACGGCACGCTCGGGCTCGCCTATCGTCCCGCCGTCCAGCCGCGGCTGGAGGTCTCCCTGTTGATCGAGAACCTTTGGGACGACCGCTTCCAGGAGATCCCCGCGGTGCCCGCGTCCCCGCGCCAGCCTTCCTTCAGTGCCGCCTGGCGCTGGTGAGGCGGGCTTTGCGGTTTGACTCCGCCGGCGGGGGTGCGTTTCTGCGCGCGATGAGCAATCCCTACCTCCGCGACGACTTCCGGATCCGTTGGCCCGAGCTCACGGCGAACCACGTGGTGCCCGCGGTCGACGCCGCCCTCGCCCGCGCCGAAACGGCCCTTGCCGCCATCACGGCCGTCGACCTGGCCGCGGTCACCTTTGAGAACACCTTTCTGGCCCTGGAGCGGGCGACCGAGGAGCTGAACCTGGTCTGGTCCAAGGTCGGGCACCAGCAGTCCGTCGCCGACGAGCCGGCGCTCCGGGCGGCGCACAGCGAGGTGCTACCGCGTGTGACCGCATTTTTCGCCCGGATTCCCCTTAACCCTGACCTTTGGGCCCGCCTGCGGGCCTTCGCCGCCACTCCCGCCGCGGCGGCGCTCACTGGAGTGCAGCGCCGGTTTCTCGAGGAGACGGTCAAGGACTTCCGAGACGCCGGCGCGGACCTGCCGGCGGACGCCCGCGCCCGCTTGGAGGCTCTCCAGACGGAAATGGCCCAGGTGGCCCAGAAGTTCGGGGAGAACGTCCTGGATGCCACGAATGCCTGGCAGCTGGTGATCCCGCCCGCGGAGGAGGCCCGCCTCGAGGGCCTGCCGCCCCAGGCCAAGGCCGCGGCCCGCCGCAGCGCCGAAGCCAAGGGATTGGAGGGCTGGCGCTTCACGCTCCACCAACCCTCGCTGGAGCCGGTGCTGATGCACCTGCGCGACGAGGACATCCGCCGGCAGGTCTGGAGCGCCAGCGCCGCCATCGGCTCCCACACCCCCCACGACAACGCGCCCCAGATCGAGCGTCTCCTGCAACTCCGGGCCGAGAAGGCCAAGCTGCTGGGCCAGGATCATTTCGCGGACAGCGTCCTGCGCCGCCGGATGGCCGGGCAGGGCGCGCGGGCGCTGGCTTTCGTCGAGGACTTCCGGAACCGCTGCCTCGCCCCGTTCGCGCGGGAGGCCAAGGAACTGGAGGAGTTCCGGGCGGCCGGCACCGGCGAGCCGGTCCGGCGCCTCGCTCCGTGGGACGTCGCCTTCTGGGCCGAGCGCCTGCGGCAGGCCAGCTACCAGCTCGACGAGGAGGCGCTGCGCCCGTACCTGCCGATGGACCGCGTCATTGCCGGCCTGTTCGAGATTGCCGGCCGGGTCTTCGGCCTGAAGGTCACGGAACACGCCCCGGGCACGGTGCCGGTCTGGCACCCCGAGGTCCGGTTTTACGAGATGCACGACCGGGCGGGGCGGCACGTCGGGTCGTTCTATGCCGACTGGCATCCGCGCGAGTCGAAGCGGGGTGGGGCGTGGATGAACTACCTCATCACCGGTGGCCCGCAGCCCGATGGGACGCGCCTCCCGCACCTGGGCCTTATCTGCGGCAACATGACGCCGCCCGCGGGCGATCGCCCGGCGCTGCTGACCCACCGCGAGGTGGAGACCATCTTCCACGAGTTCGGCCACCTCTTGCATCACCTGTTGGGCGAGGTGCCGATTAAGTCGCTCAATGGCGTCAACGTGGCTTGGGACTTCGTCGAGCTGCCCTCGCAGATCTTGGAGAACTGGACGTGGGAGCGGGAGGGCTTGGACCTGTTCGCGCGGCACCACGAAACGGGGGCGCCGATCCCGGAGGAGTTGTTCGGGCGGATGCAGGCGGCGCGTAACTTCCGGGCGGCGAGCGCGACGATGCGGCAGGTGGCCTTCGGTAAGCTGGACCTGCTTTTGCATATGCATACGGCCGACTATGCCGGGGCGGGCGACGTTGAGCTGCGGTTGCGGGCGGCGGTGGCGGACTGCCTAGTGCCGACCGAGCCGCCTGCGCCAACCATCGTGAAACGTTTCACCCATCTGTTTGGAGATCCGGTCGGCTACGCGGCCGGGTATTATTCGTACAAGTGGGCGGAGGTGCTGGAGGCCGACGCCTTCACGCGCTTCCAGCGCGAGGGGATCTTCAGCAGGGAGGTGGGCGCGGAGTTTGTCCGTTGCATCCTCAGCCGCGGCAACGCGGAGGATCCGGCCGTGCTGTTCCGTTCTTTCCTTGGGCGTGACCCCGACCCGCAGGCCCTACTGCGACGGTGCGGGTTGGCGGCGTAAAGCCGGCCAGGCCCCGGGAAGCGACGGATGGAACGCCGCCCGTCGCTTTCCAGCGTGGTCTTTTTCCTCTGGCAAAACCGCGCGTTTGCCTAATGTCTCCCCCTAGTCATCTCTTCCTCAAAACCCATTTGCTTATGTTCATCTGGTTTCTCCTCATCATTGTCCCGATGTTGTTTGGCCTGTACGCGCAGATGAAAATTCGCCGCGCGTACGCGCGGAACGTGGAAATCCCGTCGCGCGGTCACATTCGCGGCGTGGAGGCCGCCGAGGCGGTGATGCGTTCGGCTGGCATCGGCGACGTCGAGATCGTCGAGGTCCCGGGCGAGCTGACCGACCACTATGACCCGCTTAACAAGCGTCTGGCGCTGTCGCATCACAACTATCACGGCACCAGCCTGGCCGCGCTAGGCGTGGCCGCCCACGAGGCGGGTCACGCGATCCAGCACAAGGTCGGCTATGCGATGATGAACGTCCGCCAGACGATGGCGCCGGCGACCCAGATCGCGGCGGGCGTGGCGAACTTCGTGATGATCGCGGGCATCGTCCTGCTTTCGACCGCGATCGGCGGAACCTTGCTGACGGTCGGTGCGGTGGCGCTGGGCGTGATCTGCCTCTTCCACTTGGTGACGTTGCCGGTGGAGTTTGATGCGAGCCGCCGGGCAAAGGCGCAACTGGTAAACTTAGGTATCGTGGAGCGCGACGAGATGGAGGGCGTGCACGAGACCCTGGATGCGGCGGCGCTGACGTATGTGGCGGCCTTCGTGGCGGCGCTGGGCAGCTTGCTGCACATCCTGCTGATGCTCTCCGGCCGCCGGGAGGAGTAACCGGTTGGGGCAGGCTCCGCCGAGTTCGGATGGCCGCAAGAAGCCCCAAGGTTCCGGGGCGCGGAAAGCGGTCAAGTTGGGGTCCGTTCGCGCCTTGATCGCGAGTTTGGGAGTTCCCTGACTGGCGGGACCCTAACCAAGGGTGCCCATTCGAGCTTCCGGCGAGCTAGGCCAAAGGTTCTTGGCTCGAGCCCTCGTGGCAGCTCCCGCAACGAAGACCCGCGGCGTCTATCGACACCACGCAGGTTTCCGGCGACTGATCTAGCCCCGTGAGCCTTTTGCAGCCCACGCCGTCCAAGCCGATGCCGGCGATGCCCTAAAATAGGGCAAGTTGCGCTGGGCGCGGAGGACTTTTTAAGGGCTTCCGGCATGCCGCGTACTGCCCGTCACCTCGCCGTCGCCGCCGAATCGCCCTCATCTCTCTTTCCCCTCCACCTGCTCGCCCGATCCCTGATGCAATCTCCGCTCCAACGTCCCTAGCTCTTCGGCCTGCTCGCGGGGCTGTTCCTCGCCGCTGCCCTGTGCTTCGCCTCCGTGATGGTGACCCGCACCTGGGTCCACCTGAAGGAGAGCCAAGTGATCCGGGTCACGGGGTCCGCCCGGAAGAACGTGCGCTCCGACCTCTGCGTTTGGAGCGGTGTGCTCCAGACGGAGGGCAAAACCCTTAGAGGAGGGCCGCGCCAAGTTCGAAGGGGACCAGCGCCGGCAGATCGCGTTCCTCACCGCCAAGGGCTTCGCCCGGCATACCCTCTCACCAGCGCACGTGCGCGACATCGCCCTCGCGGCAAGGGCGTGCCGGACGCCGACGAGGGTCAGTTGCCGCAGCGCGTGGGCTACCAGTTGCTGCAGGGCGTGCAGATCAGCTCGGAGCGCGTCGAGGACCTTCCCAATCTGGCCGCGGAATGCCTGACGCCCCTCGCGGATGGCGTGGTGGTGCAGACGTCCGGCATCCAGGACATCTACACTAGGCTGCCGGAGGCCCGACTGGCGATGCTGGGCGAGGCGACCGACGACGCCCGTCGCCGGGTGGAGGAGATTGCCGGGCGCGGTGGGCGGGCGGCGCGCGAACTGCGGACGGCGCGGCCGGGGGTCGTGCAGATGAACCCGCTGGTCGGTACCGCCACCTCGTGGGAGGGCAATAACGACCAGAGCACCCTCGGGAAGACCATCTCCGCGACCGCCAGCGCCGAGTTCCGCCTGCGTTGAGGCACCTTATGCTTACCCGGCGCTGCTGCGAGCGCCGGTCCGCCGTCGCGTCCACCCAGTTTGCGGCGCTCCGTGGCGTGGCCCTGCCGCCTCGGCTGCTGGCGTGACTAACGTCTGCCTTCAGTGTCCCTCCTATCCTCCTTCGCTTCTCGTTCGATTCTCCCTCGATTGTCGTTCGATCGGAATAACCCCCCATGTTACCGGTCCGGGCCGAAGAGGGCGTGGAAATTGCGCTCCAGACGCACCGCCAGGGCCGCCGGCTCCGCGCCGCGGAGCTCTGCCAGCCCCACCTGCGCCGCCACCAGATCCGCCGGGTGGGCCACCTCGGTGCCATCCACCCGCGCCGGCAGGGCAAACCGCCGCCGCTCGGCCGGCAAAGGCATCGCCGGGGCGTCCGTCTCCACCAACAGCCGCTCCTCCGGGAACGCCCGTACCAGCCCCTGGAACCGCTCCGCCCGCGCACTCCCCGCCGGCGCCCCCAACCGGTGCCCGTTGAACGAAAAGTGCGCCCCCAGCGCCGCATAGACCCCGACCAGCTCCACCGGCCCCCCATAGGCGTGCAGCAAAAACCCCGCCGGCCGCCGCGTCTCCGCCAACGCTGCGCTCAGCGCCCCCCACGCCTCCAGGCAATGCACGCTCGCCGGCCGGCCCCGTTCCGCCGCCAGGGCCAGTTGCCACCGGAACGCCTCGTCCTGCTCCGCCAAGGACGCCCGGCGCAGGCCCGCCAACCGGGGATCATCCGGCCGCGCCCGCTCCAAAATCCAGCGATCCAGCCCGATCTCACCCACCGCCGCCCGCGGGTCCGCGTCCAACCGGCGCTGCAGCGCCTCCCGCCACCCTCGCGACGCGTTGCCCACATCCCACGGATGCAGCCCGTAACTCGGCCGCACCCACGGGAAACGCCGCGCCAACTCCGCCACCACCGGCCAATCGGCCTCGCAGGTCCCATTGACCACCATCGCACCAATCCCCGCCACCTCCAGGTCCGCCGCGATCCGCTCCCAATGCGGCCGCAGCCAGTCGTCCTGCAGGTGATTGTGGGCGTCGTATCGCATTCTAGGGGTGAGCGGGAGCCCCCGCGGCCGCCAAGGCGCGGAGGCGGGCCAGGGCGGACGCGAGCCCGTTGCGGCGGGTGGGGGACAGGTCCCGCAGCAGGCCCAGTTCGGCCAAGGGATCCCGCCCGCAGGAAGCGATCGCGGCCGTCTCGGCGCCCGCATAAACCTCGCACAGGAGCAACAGCAGCCCGCGCACCACCGGCGAATCGGCGTCCGCTCGGAAGGTCCAGCGCCCGCCTTCCTGCCGACCGGTCAGCCAGACGATCGAGATACACCCGGGCACGCGGTGGGCGTCGATCCGCTCCGCCGGGGGCAGCGGCGGGACGCGCCGCACGCGGTCCACGACAAAGGCGAGGCGCTCCTGCGGGTCCTCGAAGGCGCCAAGGTCCGCCGCGAGCCGCGTCAGGGTGTCACCGGGGTTCATCGCCCCGAGCGTGCCCGCCGCGGCCGGTCCGGCAAGCCGGGTCAGTTGTAGAACATCGCCTCGTTCGTCTGGAACAGGGCGTGCGCGAGCTTGGCCCAAGCGTCGAGCGGCAGGCGGTTCTCGTAGGTGCCGCCGATCTGGGTGTTGAAGCGGCCCTGCTGCTTGGGCGCGCCCTTTGGGGCCGCCTTTTTCGCCTTGGCCGCATCCTTCGCGCTGATCTTGGGGGCGGGCTGGTCGGCGGTCAGCTTCACGTCCGCGCCGCCCGGATTGGACGCCACGTACTGGAGCCCGAGGTCGACCTCCCGGCGCGTCGGCCAGCGCTGGAAGATGGCCAGGTAGAGGAGGGTGACGCGGTCCTGGTCCGACTTGAGTTCCGCGAAGGCCGGCCGGTCGACCAGCTTGCGGGCGGTCTCGATGACCATCGGGCTGTTCATCAGAAAAAGGGCCTGCTGCGGCACGAGGGTCTCGTGGCGGCGGCCGGTAGCGACATCCGGGCTGGGGAAGTCGAACTGGGTGAGCAACTCCGGGGGATTGGTGCGGTCGATGATGGTGTAGACGGCGCGCCGCTTGGCGAAGCCCTCGCTGCTGATGGCCACGGGCTTACCGCCATAGGTGCGGTCCAACTCGCCGGCGATCGCCAGCAGGGCGTCGTGCAGCTCCTCGAAATCCATCCGGCGGAGATTGTAGCGCCAGAGCAGCTTGTTGTTGGGGTCCTTCTCCGCGTAGGCGGGATTGGTCTGCGTGCTCTGCTGGTAGGCGTTGCTGAGGACGATCTGCCGGTGGAGCTTCTTCAGGGACCAGCCCTCCTCGACGAAGGTCGCGGCCAGCCAGTCGAGCAACTCGGGGTGGGTCGGCGGGGCGGACATATTGCCGAGGTCGTCGGGCGTGGACACGAAACCCTGTCCCCAGTGCTGCTGCCACATCCGGTTTACGATCACGCGGGCGGTGAGGGGATTCTTGGGGTCGGCGATGGCCATCGCGAGCTGCCAGCGCCCGGAGCCTTCCGTCCACTCGGGCCGCTTCTTCGGGTCCGGTGAGAGGATTTCGAGGAAGCGCCGCGGGACGATGTCGCCCCGGTTCTGGAGCTCACCGCGGAGCAGCACCGGATAGTCGCGCGGCTTGGGCGCATCGACGAGGATGTTGGCCCGGGCGGGAGCGCCGGGATGCTTGGTCTCGAGGTCGGCGATGTCGCGGTGCAGCTCGCGCTCCATCCGCTGCAGGCGCTGGCGCAGGCCGGGATCGACCTTCGGGGCGGGGCCCTTGGCCTTGCCCTTGCCCGCGGTGGCCCGGCGCAGCTCGGCCTGCTGCTCCTTCAGTTCGGCCGCCCGCTTGTCCAAGGCGGCCGTCTTCTCGAGGTAGTCCAGGTAGTCGTCCGTCTTGGGCACGGTCGCGGCGATCGGCGGCAGCACCTCGGGCACGGAGGTGTTCGCGAACACGCCATACAGGGAATAGTAGTCCTTGATGGAGACCGGATCGAACTTGTGGTCGTGGCAGCGGGCGCAGGTGACGGTCAGGCCGAGGAAGGCCTTGGTCGTGACGTCGATCTGGTCCCCGATGATGTCGTCCTTCCGGCCGTTGAACTGGTTGCCGAGGGTGAGGAAGCCGAGCGCGGGGAGCATCGCGCGATTGGCGGGGGCCGCTTCGCCCTTGTCCTTGGCGCGCTTCTCGATCCCGGCCTGCAGGCGGTCGCCGGCCAGCTGCGCGATGATGAACTGATTGTAGGGCAGATCCGCGTTGAAGGCGTTGATCACCCAATCGCGGTAGGTCCAGGCGTGGACGAAGCGGTTGTCCTCCTGACGGGCCGCGTCACCCTTGGTGTCCGAGTAACGGGCAATATCGAGCCAGTAGCGGGCCCAGTGCTCGCCGTACTGTGGGGTGGCGAGGAGGCGGTCGACCAGCTGCTCCACGGCGTTGGGAGAGGTGTCGGCGACGAACTTCTGCACCTCCGCGGGGTGGGGCGGCAGGCCGATGAGGTCAAAGTACAGGCGGCGGATCAGGTTCGCGCGCTCGGCTGGGGCGTTGGGCTTCATCCCGTTGGCCTCGAGCTTGGCGAGGACGAAGCGATCAATGGGCGTGCGGGCCCAGGCCTCGTCCTGCACGGCCGGCAGGGCCGGCTTCTTCACCGGCTGGAAAGCCCAATGGCTGCGTCCGGTGCCCGCGTAGGTGCCGCCGGGCGCGCCAGCCTTCTTCACCCGCGGATCGGGGGCGCCGCGCTGCACCCATTCGGTCAGGGCCGCGATCTCCTCGTCGGAGAGCTTCTCGCCCTTGGGCGGCATCTGGAGGTCCTGGTCCGTGTAGCGGATGGCCTGGATCAGCAGGGACTCGTCCGGCTTGCCCGCGACCAGTGCAGGGCCGGTGTTGCCGCCGGCAAGCGTGGCCTCGCGGGTGTCGAGCAGCAGGCCGCCGCGGACGCGGTCCGCCTTGGCGCTGTGGCACGAGTAGCACTTGTTCGCGAGGATCGGGCGGACCTTGGACTCGAAGAACTGCAGGTCCGCCGGCGCAAGGGCCGGGGTGGCCAGCGACGGCAGCGCGTGCGCCGCCCCGGTCAACAGGCCCAGCAGCGGGAGGAGACGGAGGGCGACGGTCATCGGATCAGGTGAGGATGTTGCGGACCACGTTGCCGGCGACGTCCGTGAGGCGGAAATCGCGGCCGTTAAAGCGGTAGGTGAGCTTCTCGTGGTTCAGACCCAGGCAATGAAGGATCGTGGCGTGGAGGTCGTGCGGGTGGACCTTGTCCTGGATCGCGGCGGAACCGAATTCGTCGGTCGCGCCGTGGACGGTGCCGCCCTTGACGCCGCCGCCGGCCATCACGACCGAGAAGGCCTTGGCGTTATGGTCGCGGCCGGGGCTGTCGTAGCCGTTACGGTCGCGGGTGGACTTGCGGCCGAATTCGCCGCCCCAGACAACGAGCGTGGAGTCGAGCAGGCCGCGCTGCTTCAGGTCGCCTAGGAGGGCGGCGAGGGGCTGGTCGATCTCGCGGGCCTTGTTGCCGAGGCGGGTCTCGAGCTGCTGGTGATGGTCCCAGCCGGTGTGCCAGACCTGAACCATCCGGACCCCGCGCTCGATCAGGCGGCGGGCGATCAGGAGCTGCTTGCCCTGCTCGCTGTTGCCGTAGGCGGCGCGGACGGTCTCGGGTTCCTTGTTGATATCGAAGGCGTCTAGCGACTCGGCCTGCATTCGGAACGCGACCTCGTAGCTTTCGAGGCGGGTCTCCAGTGCGGCGTCACGCTGGAGATTGCGGGCGTGGACCTCGTTCAGCTGGTGGATGAGGTCCAGCTGGCGCCGCTGCTCCTTCGCGGTGACGTAAGTGTTGCGGATGTTCTGGATCATCTGCGGCACCGAGGGGGCCTGCGTGTTGATGCTGGTGCCTTGGTAGACGCCGGGTAGGAAGGCGGCCTGGTAATTTGTGGCGCCGCCCGGAGGCTGGCCGCCGCCGCGGAGGGCGATGAAGCCAGGGAGGTTCTGGTTCTCCGTACCGAGGCCGTAGACCAGCCAGGAGCCGAGGCTGGGCTTGGCAATGCGGAGCGAGCCGGTGTTCATAAACACCGTGGCCACCTCGTGGGCCGGGATGTCGGTCCACATCGAACGGATGACCGCGAGGTCGTCGGCGTAGGCGGCGGTCTGGGCGAAGGCGCTGCTGACCTCGAGCCCGCTCTGGCCGTACTTCTGGAAGGTGAAGGGCGAGCCGAGGGCGATTTCGTTACCGATGATCGTCTTGCCGTCCATCCGCGAAAGGGTCGGCTTGGGGTCCCAGGTGTCGAGGTGGGAGGGAGCGCCCTGAGCGAAGATGTGGATGACGGCCTTAGCCTTGCCGTCGAAGTGCGGCGCCTTCGGGGAGAGGGGGCCGGTCGCGCCCTTGGTGGGTGCCGCGAGGAGGTCCTCCGGGCTGAGCAGGTGGGCAAGGGAGAGTCCGCCCATCCCCATTCCGACGCGGTTGAGGAATTGCTTCCGGGTGAGGAAGTAGTCCGCGAGGTCGGTCGAGACGCCGCAGCAGGGGTGGTCCGGGTGGGTCAGCGGGTCGGAGGAATCGGCGGCGTGGGACATAGCGGGGAGCGGGGCGAGTGGGTACCGGCGGAGAACGCTGGGGAGGAGACGACGCGCGCGGCGCGCGGGTTTCAGCGAGGAGTGAGTGCAAGGCAAAGCCGGTGATGCGCTGCGGGCAACGGGGAAGTTTGTGGATCGAAGGATTCGGGGCGGGCGGCCGGTTTCGGCCGGTGGGCGGGGCGGAGGCTCAGCCTTGGAACCCTCGCTGCATCGGTGTCCCGCCGCGGCGGGGCTCCTCTTTCTTTTCAATTCGCGCCCGGCGCGCGGCGCACGTACAGCGGCACGCTCGCCTCGTGGCGGCTATCCAGGGCGAGGTCGATCGAGTACTCGCCGA
>Ga0194134_10004182_pt1 | contig 14759 bp, 17 predicted proteins | sample TA2KigOff0mmetaG_FD_148602 | JGI IMG/M metagenome (GOLD analysis project Ga0194134, IMG submission 148602) | Freshwater microbial communities from Lake Tanganyika, Tanzania - TA2015056 Kigoma Offshore 0m | ecosystem: Environmental > Aquatic > Freshwater > Lake | place: Tanzania: Lake Tanganyika... | reverse complement strand
GAAGCGTTCTTGGATACACTCTGTCATAGCGAAGGCCTCTCTTCTTTGTGCGTTAACTGCTTGTAGACAAATCAGTTATGGCACGGATGGAGGCCTTTTGCTAGTTTTTTGTGAGAAATCCGGGCTAAGTCTTAAAGAGTCGAATTCCGTCAAGCGCTGACGGTTTCGCGGGCGCTTGAATAGGTCTTCTCGACGTAGTCGTTGAGCATGACGATGAACTCTTCGACGATGTGGTCGCCGCGGAGGGTCTTGAACAACTTCGAGTCGACGTAGACCGGGGCGACGGGTTCTTCAAAGGTGCCAGGCAGAGAGATGCCGATGTTGGCGTGCTTCGATTCGCCAGGGCCGTTGACGACGCAGCCCATGACGGCGACCTTCATCGATTCGACCCCCGGGTAGAGGGGCTTCCAGGCGGGCATCTGCTCGCGCAGGTAGCGTTGGATCTGGTCGGCCATGTCCTGGAAGTACGTCGAGGTGGTGCGTCCACAGCCGGGGCAGGCGGTGACTTGCGGGGTGAAGGTGCGGAGTTCGAGGGCCTGCAGGATCTGCTGGCAGACGAGGACTTCTTCGGTGCGGTCTCCGTTGGGCAGCGGGGTAAGGCTGGCGCGAATCGTATCGCCAATGCCTTCCTGCAGGAGAACGCTGAGGGCGGCGGCGGTGTAGGTGATGCCCTTCGAGCCGAGGCCCGCTTCGGTGAGGCCGAGGTGGAGGGGATAGTCGCAACGCGCGGCGAGTTTGCGATTGACGAGGATGAGGTCTTGCACGCCGGAGACCTTGGCGCTGAGGAGGATCTTGTTGTGGGCCAGGCCGTAGCGCTCCGCCGCTTCGGCGGCGAGCAAGGCGCTTTCGACGATGGCGTTCATCGTGACTTCGCGGGCATCGAGCGGCTCAGGCAATAGGGCGTTTTCGTCCATCATGCGTGTGAGTAGAGCGCCGTCGAGCGAGCCCCAGTTGACGCCGATGCGGACGGGACGATCGTACTCGATTGCACATTCGATCATGGTGCGGAAGTTGTCGTCGGTCTTGCGGCCGATATTCACGTTGCCGGGATTGATGCGGTACTTGGCGAGGGCGCGGGCGCAGTCGGGGTACTTCTTGAGCAGCAGGTGGCCGTTGTAGTGAAAATCGCCGACCAGCGGAACGCTGACGCCATGCAGCATCAGGGTGTCCTTGATCTTGGGGACGGCGCGGGCGGCCTCGTCGGTGTTGACCGTGATGCGGACGACTTCCGAGCCGGCCTTGGCGAGCTCCATCACCTGTTTGGCGGTGGAGGTGACATCGGCCGTATCTGTATTGGTCATGGATTGAACCATGATCGGGTTGTCGCCTCCAACTTTGACGCCACCAACGTCGACAACAGTACTCTTACGGCGGATAACGGGCATTGATTCTCCTGAAACCATAATTTTATCAGCCCGTCTCTTAAAATGGAGCTAAACTGTTTGAAGTAAGCCCGTGTTGCTCCCCCAGACGGGACAACAAACCTACAACGACACAACCCTCCCAGTTCGAGATCTTTCCGAGATGTAACGCACTTAGCAGGAAGAAGATCCAAATGACAGTGTCAGGCAAAACCGTATTGCTGGCCGGTATCGAACCGATACTTGCGCAGGAACTAAACGCCTATCTCTCCTCCCGCGGCTTACATGTACACGAAACGCCGTGTCTTGAAGCCAAAACCGAAGAACCGAATTTTGACCTTGTCTTTTGCGAGACGCATCACCCTGGGTTACATCAATTGCTGCAAGCAGTTGCGAGCCCGGTGGTGGTGGTGAGCCGCGTGCCGGAAGTGAACGACTGGCTGGATGCGATGGACGCCGGAGCGGCTGACTATTGCGCAGCCCCATTTGAGAAAGAACAGCTCGACTGGATTCTCGAATCGAATCTCGGCAGGCACAAGTCTGCCGCGACCGCAGCGTAGGTTCGACAGAAGGCATACAATACATAGCTTCCGGAACGAATTGCGGAAAGGAAACTATGGAACCAACCAAGCCAATCAGTAGAAGGAGCGCGTCCCTCGCGTTGGGGGCCGCATTCACCACGTCGATCTTCACGGGCCAAGTGAGAGGGGCCAATGACCGCGTTGCGGTGGGCTTTATCGGCCTGGGCGCGATGGGGTCGGGCAACCTGCGCTATGCGATGCAGGTGCCGGGCTTTCAGCCCGCCGCATTGTGCGATGTTTATCAGCCGCACCTGGAACGCGCAGAAGCCGCTGCGCGCAAGGGCGGTTTTGAGATCAAGGGCACAGATGACTTTCGCAAGATCATTGCTGACAAGTCGATCGATGCCGTTTGTATTTCCACCCCGGACCACTGGCACCCCTACATGACCATTGAAGCCTGTAAGGCTGGCAAGGATGTTTATGTGGAGAAGCCAGCCGCTGTTTACGTCGACGAAGGCGTGAAGATGGTGGAGGCCGCCCGCAAGTACAAGCGGATCGTGCAGGCCGGGACCATGCAACGCTCAGGTGCGTACTTCAAGAAAGCGGCTGAACTGGTGAAGAGCGGCATTGCTGGCGAGGTGACTTTTGTACACACTTGGCAAGCGGGATCGACTCCTCAGGAAGGCTGGGGAAATCCTGCGGATTCCGCTGTCCCGGCGGGATTGAACTGGGACATGTGGCTGGGGCCGGCACCCAAGGTGCCGTTTAACGAGAATCGCTGGGGCGTAACCAAATCGACATTCCCAACCTTCCGCTACTTCTGGGATTATGCCGGTGGTGCGATGACGGACTGGGGTGTTCACTTGCTGGACCCCGTTCATCAGTGCTTTGACGAAGTGATGCCGACGGCGATCTCGGCGATGGGCAACAAGCTTTGGGTGAAGGACAGCCGCGATACTCCGGACACGATGCTCGCGACCTTTGAATACCCGAAGTTCATCGCGAGCTATGAGAGCCGGACCGCGAACCCGATGCCGATGTTCGGGCACGGTGCAGCAACATCGATTCATGGCACGGAGGCGACGATCATCGTGAATCGCAGTGGCTGCTGGCTGGTGCCGAATGCCAAGTCGAAGGTGGAGGCGCAAACGTTTGAGAAAGATCCCGAGATGGGCAAGATGAACGTGCCGCATTGGGAGAACTGGCTCGCTTGCATCAAGTCGCGGCAGAAGCCGCAGAGCGAGATCGAGACCTGCGTGCGTTCTTCGACGGTTTGCATTTTGGCGAACCTGTCGATGCGCTTTAAGACGCGGCTCGATTGGGATGAGAAGAACTGGACGGTGAAGCAGGCCGAGGTGAAGCCTTATCTGAAGGCGAAGTATCGCGCGCCCTGGAAGCTGGAAGTCTAAGCTCGACTTGTATTGACGTGTTTTGCGATGCGGCCCACGGTGTCTACCCAGATGCCGTGGGCCGGGTCTTTTAGGTAGTCTGCGAGTTGCTTGAGAGCTTCTACGTCGGTGGTCTGTGGGGCAGACTTGCCAATCTCGTGGCCGGCGAAGACGACCCAGCGGCCGTCGCGAGCGGCTTTCTCGAGAATGGCTTTCATGGCGGGGAAGTCGATGCCGTCGAAGTGTGTGCCCATCAGTTGTGAGAGGTCGCAAGTGAGGGGATAGTTGGGCATTTCGTCGAGGTAGCCGCGACCGGTGTCGAAGCGATCGGCGATGAGGGGGATGTAGCTGCGGGTTTGCCTGCCGCGGCCGATGAACTTCTGCCCGCAAGGGTAGGCGAACTGGCGAGTCTTGACGCCAAGGGTCGCCTCAATGTCTGCTGTTGCGTTGTCGATATCGCGAGCCATCTCTTCGATCGTGAAGTCTTCGAGAGCACGCGTGAAACGGTAGTTGCCGGTGCAGGCATGCGCAGTGGAATGGTTGCCGATTTCATGGCCCTGGCGGATCATCTCTTTCCAGCCGTCGATGCGTTTGTGCATGGCGGGCAATGAGAGGTAGAAGGTGCCCTTGAGCTTCAGCTCATCGAGCAGCCTGAGGCCTATGTCGATTTGCGATAGGCGCGCGTCGTCCCAGGTGAGCGAGACCGCGAGGCGCTTGCCGTCAGGCCAGCGGAATCCCGATTGGGCTGTAGCGGCTAAGGCAGAGGAGGCGAGGAAGGCGCGACGGGTGGTCATGCCAAAGATGCTATTACAGCTTGATGGTCGATGCCCAGTCGCCCCATGGACTCTCGACTTTGCCTGGGGGCGTATTTACCTCTCGATAATGAGTGGCCTTGGCGCGCTCCACATAGCGTGCGCCGGGTAGAAACTCATCGCCAGCGTTCTTGAGCATGGAATCGAGACGGCGCTCCATTCGTGATTGCAGAGCGTTGTCTTTGCCGATGAGATTGGACTTTTGATACGGGTCCTTCAGGTTGTCGTAGAGCAGCCAGGGCCCGTGGATCGAGCGCACGAATGTGTGTTGTGGTGTCCGGAGGCCGCGATACTCGGCGAAGCCTTGGCGCCGGACCACGGAGAAGGAAGCTGGCAGGTTCAAGAGCGCGGCTGGTTCCGGGTCGTCCTTGCGTTTGCCGCGGATCAATGGTGAATAGTCGACGCCCTGGGCTGATTCGACTTTGGGCAGGCCGGCCAGGCCCAGCATTGTCGGCATGATGTCGGGCACATCGATTGGGGTGATTGATGTGCGCCGCTTACGGCCGAGCAAGCGCGGATAGCGAATCAACATCGGAACGCGGATCGACTCATCCCAGGGTTGTTGCTTGTGATGCAGGCCCTGGCTTTGCAGCATGTCGCCGTGGTCTGAGGTGAAGACCAGAATTGTGTCTTCGGCTTTGCCCGTTGCATCGATCGCATCTGTGATTTGCTTGACGCAATCGTCGAGTGCAGCGATGTGGGAGTAGTAGCCGCCGAGATTCTTGAGAGCTTCTTCTTTGTGGGAAGCGGGCACGTTGTCGCGGAGCTTGAGTTCCAGGTTGCGGTGGAGTGCCTGGTATTTTTCAGGCGCGGTGCCGTAGGGATCGTGCGGCGGTCCGGCAGAGAGCAGCATGAAGTAGGGATCGCTTGCGGCGCCTCGTTTGCGGATGAATTCGCAAGCATCGCGAGTTTGGGCGATGGCGTCGTAGCCGTCCCAATACCTTTGTGTTGAGTCGTTGCCCTCGTAATACAGCGATCGATTGTAGGCATGCGTGCATTCGCAGACTTTCCAGTAGTCGAAGCCGAAGCGTGAGGACTCGGGGATGTAAGTAAGACGCCGTTCGGCCTTGCCTTCCGGACTGCCGTAGATGTGCCACTTGCCGATATAGCCGGTAGAGTAGCCGGCCTTTCGAAAGGCGCCGCCCAAGGTCTCACCCTGGGGCTTCAGTTCCACGTCGTTGACCACCAGGCCGTGTCTCACTGCGTATTGTCCCGTCATGAGCGAAGCTCGATACGGGCTGCAAACCGGCAGGCCGGAGACGGCGTTTGTGAAATCGAAAGACTCTCGTGAGAGTGCGTCGAGATGCGGTGTTCGTGCGTTTGGATCGCCACGGTGGCCAAGGGCTTGAGCGCGCCATTGGTCTACGAGCACGAAGACGACGTTAGGCCGCTTGGTGGTCTTGGCCTGGAGCGATAACCCCGCGCCGGCAAGGAAGGTGCGCCGTTGCATATTGTGCTACGGTACCACCACTAATTCGATCTTCGAGCCATCCGCGCCGCCGAGGAAGACGCGTTGGGTAGCTTTGATGAAGTCGCTATTGCGGGCCTTGGGGATGTCGAGGAATTGTTGTGGATTGCGGTCGGTCAATGGGAACCAACTGCTCTGAACGTGGACCATGATGCGGTGGCCGCGACGGAAGGTGTGGGCCACGTCGGGCATCTCGAATTGGATGCGGTCTGGCTGGTTGGGTGTAAACGCAACCGGCTTCTCGATGCTCTTGCGGTACTTGCCGCGAAAGGGTTCGCCGCGAACGAGTTGCTGGTAGCTGCCCATGCGAGTGGCGCCGGCAGGCGTGGGCTCGGGATAGTCGCCTGGGTAAACGTCGATGAGTTTGACGACAAAGTCTGAGTCGGTGCCGGAGGTGGAGACTTTGAGATCCACGTTGATGGGGCCCATGACGGTGACGTCTTGCTCCAGCGGTTCTGTTTTGAAGACGAGGACGTCGGGCCGGGCGGAGGCGAAGCGTTGGTCTTCGGTCATGTACGTGTTGCTCACAGTGACAGTGACGGTAGAAATGTAAGGCACGGGCTTGGCTGGGTCTGAGACGTATTCTTCAGTGGTTTGTGCTGCGGGTGCCTGTGTGGCGAGTGTGCCACCAGGGGCGAGGTGGAAGGCCTTGGTTTGGGCCTTTTCAGGGGGCCAGGTGTTGAGCTTGCGCCATTGGTTGACGCCGGTTTCAAAGATCCAAGCCTTCGCGAGGTTGCCATCGCCTTTGCCCTTGAGGAAGTGCATGAAGAAGGGGAATTCGATCTTCTCGCGATAGTGCAGGCCGGTCTTGGCGCCGAACATAACATTGCCGAGGCGGTCGCCATCGCCGCGGGCGAAGCCACCATGATTCCAGGGGCCCATGACGAGGAGGTTCTTGTTTTGCGGGCCAGCCTTTTCGAGTTCCTTGAAGATGCGCAGGGGGCCGATGGGGTCTTCCGTGTCATACCAGCCGCCGACGGTGAGGACGTTGGGTTTGGTTGGCTTGAAATGACGCCAGATGGAGCGCGACTTCCAGAATTCGTCGTAGGTCGTGTGGTCCATGTGCTGAGTCCAGAAGGGCTGAGTGCGCTTGAAGTACTTCTCTTCGGCATTGGCGAGAGAGCCGAGGTTCAGATAGAACTCATAGCCGTCGGGAGTGCCGAAGTCGAAGGCTGGGCCGGGAGGCGGAGGAGGTGCGGGGGCACCTGCGCGGTCTTTGAAGTTCGAATAGAAACGGAAGCGATGGGCCAGCATAAAAGCACCGTTGTGATAGCTGTCGTCGTTGAGGTAGTAATCGCTGACGGGGGCCTGGGGCGAGACGGCGACGAGTGCGGGGTGGCTATCGATGAGGGCGGCGCTGGCGAAGAAGCCGGGTTGCGAGATGCCCCAGATGCCGACTTTGCCGGTGTTGCCGGGGATGTTTTTGACGAGCCAGTCGATGGTGTCGTAGGCATCCGAGGATTCGTCGATGTCCTTGGGGGATTGCTTGTTGGGCTTGAAGGGGCGGGTGAGCGTGAAGGTGCCTTCGCTCATATTGCGGCCGCGGACGTCCTGGTAGACCACGATGAATTTTTCGCGGGAGAAGAGCGGCGAAGGGCCAAGGTTAGTGGGGTATTTGTCGATGCCGTATGGGGCCACGCTGTAGGGAGTGCGCTGCAGCATGATTGGGTAGGACTTGCCCTCGCTGAAGACGTCCTTGGGGATGTAGACGCTGGTGAAGAGTTTCACCCCGTCGCGCATGGTGATGTGGTGGTCGAACTTGGAGTAGTTCTCTTTGATGAAGGGATCCGGCGGAGGAGTGGGAGTTTGGGCCTGGAGAGTCAGTGCAAGGAGGAAAGCAGCACAGTAACGCATAGATGAGATTATACGAATGATGGTTGCATTGCTCCTGCTTGCCGGTTGCGCGGATGCCTCGTCGCTGTTTCAGCGTGGGCAGGTGATGGAAGCACGGCAGAAGTTGGATGCGGGTGTGATCGAGGGTGCGTTTTGCACGAAGTTGTCCGGCATTGTGTTTGCGGCGATGGGGGATTATCGCAGCGCGGTCAGGCCCTTTGAAAAGGCGTGCCGGATGGATGCGCGTGAGCCGGATGCCTGTTATTACTGGGGCCGGGCGTTGTATGCGCTGAACCGTTTTGAGGATTCGCTGGTGGCGTTGGGGATGGCGCGAGGGGGAGTGGCCTGGAAGTTGGATACGGCGCGGGGGCAGGCGATGGATGCGCTAGGGCGTGCAGAGGCGGAAGGAGTGTTACGACAAGCTTTGGAGGCGCGCCTGAAGTTGGATTTGCCTGTGGTGGAACCGGATCCGCTGCTTGCGCTGGCTTCGTTCTTGCACCGGCAGGGAAGGCGTGAAGAGGTGATGCGTTTGCTAGCTGGTGCGCCGCAACGGTATCAGAAGGTGGCGGCTTATCAGTATCAACACGGGCGCGTGTTGTCGGGCATGCAGCGGTGGCAGGAGGCGGCTGAGGCACTTGAGAGGGCTGTGGGGCTTGAGCCTGGCAATGCGGAAGCGCATGGGTTGTTGAGCCGGGCTTACTATCGATTGGGTAAAGATGAGTTGGGTGCGCGGCATGCGCGGCTTGCGGTTAGCGAGAGTCGTTGACGAGTTGGCGGGCGGCTGTTGGCCAATCCGCGTGGAGGAATTCGAATCCGGCGTTGAGCAGGCGTGTTGGGACGACGCGGCGGCTCTTGAGGATGAGTTCCGTTTCGGTGCGCATCAGGAACGCGCCGATCTCGAGCATCCATTTTGTGGCAGGGAGGCCGATGGATTGCTGCCAGGCGGTGCGAAGGGCGGCCATGAATTCCGCGTTGGGCAGCGGATTTGGAGACGAGATGTTGATGGGGCCGGAGAGCTCTTCGTGTTCAATGAGGAAGTCGATGGCGCGCGTGAAGTCGCGATGGTGGACCCAGGATACGTATTGCTTGCCGGGCCCATTGGTGCCGCCGAGGCCGAGCTTGACCAAGCGAGACAGAACGCTGAAGACGCCGCCAGGGTCAGGGCTCATCGTCATGGCGGAACGGAGGGCGATCTTGCGGGTGTTGGGCGTGTGGGCCGCGTTGAAGGCTTGCTCCCATTGGGTGGCGACTTCGATTGAGAAACCCCAACTTCCGGGATCGCCGATTTCGCCGGTTAGGTCGTCTTGAGGTTGGTCGATTGAGTGGCGGTAGATCGTGGCGGTCGAAGCGTTGAGCCAGAGGCGGGGCGGGTTGCTTGCGCTGGCGATGGCCTGGCCGAGGATGCGGGTGGAGTCGAGGCGCGAGCGGAGGATTTGGGCCTTGTTCGATTCGGTGTAGCGGCAATGGACGCTGCGGCCAGCGAGGTTGATGACGATGTCGGTGGAGTCGAGCAGGTGGGCCCACACGCCAGCGGATTCACCGTCCCACGGGAGCGTACGCCACTGCATGTTTTGCGGGTAACGAGAGAGGACGGTTACCTCGTGACCTTGGGCGTGAAAGCGGCGGGCGAGGATCGTGCCCACCTGGCCGGAGCCGCCGGGGATGAGGATGCGGAGCATCTGGAATCAGTCTAGGAGAGGGTTCCTGATTGTAAGATTTCCGATGTGTTGATTGTGATTCAGATCTTCGGTCCAGAGGATGGAGGCGTTGAGTTGCTGGGCGCTGTTGACGATGAGGGCGTCCCGCCAGGAGATTTGGTGTTGCTGTTGAAGTTGACTGGCCAGCAGAAGATCAGCGTGGGAGGTGGAGTGAATTCTCCAATTCCGAAACAATGAGAGGGCGCTTTGGGAACGCTCGATAGGATGGCGGAGTTTGCGAGTTGCGGTTGAATAAAGCTCGGTCAACACCTGAATGCTGATTGCCCCCTTGCTGGACTGATTGAGCGAGGTAAGGAGCTCGCCAGCGATTTTATGCTTGATTGGACTGGCGCTGTCGAAAACATAAATGAGAATGTTGGTGTCAACACACTCAACGCTCATGACGGTCGTAGATTTCGTCGCGGGTCCAAGGTATCTTCTCGCCGAAACCACTGTTCGGAGCCGACTCTATCAACTCGCGCAGCAGACTGGTTGAGTCGTCAACGGGAGGGACGATTTGTTGAGCCTGCTCAGTGATGAGGCCGGAAATGGAGGTGTTGCGCTGAGCGGCCAGGATTTTGAGCTGCTGGATCAAGTCGACAGGCAGGCTCAGCGTGATGTTGCGCTTCGCTTGAGGCTTCACATAAACCAGTTTGCCACTGGTTTATGTGATGTTAGTTCCCAGCGAAGCGGAAGTTGAAGTCGAGTTCGAGCTTGCCGGGGACGGCCTTTCCGTCTACCTGAGCGGCGGCGAATTTGTAGTCGTGGACCATGCGGACTGCGCTGGGGACGAGTGCGCCTGAGCCCTTTAAAACCTTAACGTTAAGGAGCTTGCCGTTGGCGTCGATGTCGAGTTGGAGGACTACCGAGCCAGGAACGCGCGCGACTCCGTAGCGGTACCGCTGTGGATGTGGCGAGTCGGCCAGGATTTGAGCCGGTTTGGTTTCGGTGGCGAACAAGGAGGACGTAGCCAGGGTGAGGGTCAGGAGTGTTCTTGTCATGCCTACCACGCGAGGGAGCCGGGTTCGTTTGGCTCAGGACAGCGAAAGTGGCTGGGCTGAAGTGGATTGGCTTGCAAGATGTCACCTAATTGGACTATCATTAGGGTTTATTGGCATGATCCAACTGCCTCAAATCACCAGCCAATCCGAAATTCCTCTATACCGGCAGCTCTATGAAGGGCTGAAGGACAGCATATTGGCTGGGTCGCTGAAGGATGGGGACCGGTTGCCGCCGACGCGGGATCTAGCCGGGCAATTGGGTTTGAACCGGGCGACGGTGAGCGCGGCGTATGCACTGCTCGAAGAAGATGGGCTGGTGAGTGGGCAGGTGGGGCGGGGAAGTTTTGTGCAGAATCCGGTGAGTGCGCCGGAAGCGAGGGAGATTTCGTTTTCGACTTCGCGGCCAGCTGAGGAATTGTTTCCTTTGGATGAAGTGCGCGAGGTGACCAGCGAGGTGATGCGGCGGTCGGCGGCAGCGGTGCTGCAATTGGGTTCGCCGCTTGGCTATGGGCCATTGCGGAATTACTTGATGGAAGAGGCGGCGGCTGAGGGTGTGTTTGATGCTGAGCGGGATGACTTGTTGATCACTTCGGGGTGCCAGCAGGCGCTCGATTTGATCCACAAGGCGCTGATTGGGCCGTCTGGATTTGTGTATGCCGAGGAGCCGATTTATCCCGGGGTGCGGAATGCGTTCGGGCGGGCCCTGACAGTGGATCCGAGCCAGGCCGGGATCGAGGCGACGATTGTGACGCCGAGCTTTCGCAATCCGACTGGCTACACGATGAGCCTGGCGGAGAGGCGGGAATTGGCTGAGTCTGGGCGGCGGCTATTGGTCGAGGTGGATATCTACTCGAAGCTGCGCTACGAGGGGGAGGTCTTGCCGACAATTCGGTCGCTGGGGGCGGGGGACCGGTGTTTGTTGTTGCGGAGTTTTTCGAAGATTGCGTTTCCAGGGTTGCGCGTCGGATGGGTAATCGGGCCGAAGGCGCTGATTGCAAAACTGGCGACGGCAAAGCAGTGGACGGATCTGCATAGCGACCAACTGTCGCAGGCGATTCTCCTGGAGTTTGCGCGAAGTGGGCGGCTGGAAGCCCATCTGGGAAGAGTGCTTGAGGCGGGGCGGTTGCGATTGAAAACGACGATTGACACCCTTGAGCAGGTGTTGCCGGCTGGGTCGGTGTTTACGCGGCCGCAGGGTGGAATGAATTTATGGGTGACGTTGCCGCGGGGTTGTGACAGCGTGGCCGTGCTTGAGAAGGCGCGGCGCGAGGGAGTGAGTTATTTGCCGGGGCGCTACTTCAGCGTAGCGACGCCGATGAATGAGGGTTTGCGATTGAGTTTTGCCGGACTGAGTCCTTCGCGGATTGTCGAAGGATTGAGGCGGCTTGGCCCTTTGTTTGAGGATGAGGCGAGAATCGCCTCGCGATACCAGGACCCGCAGCCAGAAATGGCGATGGTCTAGATTTTCAATAACCGGAGTAAAGAAATGATTTTGAACGAAGCGTTCCGCAAGAAGATTGGCCTGGCTGAAATGTTGAAAGGTGGCGTGATTATGGACGTCACCAACGCAGAACAGGCTTTGATTGCCGAGAAGGCGGGAGCCGTTGCGGTGATGGCGTTGATCAAGGTGCCGAGCGACATCCGCAAAGAGGGTGGCGTGGCGCGCATGTCGCCGATCTCGTGCATTCGCGAAATTCAGCGCACGGTGTCGATTCCGGTAATGGCGAAGGCACGTATTGGGCACTTTGTGGAAGCGCAGGTGCTTGAAGCGCTGGCCGTCGACTTTATCGATGAGAGCGAAGTGTTGACGCCAGCCGATGAGGAGAACCACATCGACAAGCATCCGTTCACGGTGCCGTTTGTTTGTGGTTGCCGGAACCTGGGCGAGGCGCTACGGCGCATCGGTGAGGGTGCGGCGATGATTCGCACCAAGGGTGAAGCCGGCACGGGCAATGTGGTTGAGGCTGTGCGGCACATGCGTACGATCATGCGTGAGATGCGCCAGTTGACGACGATGCGTCCGGATGAGTTGATGGTGGCGGCGAAGAATCATCAGGCTCCGTTTGAGCTGATTGAGTATTGTGCCAAGCACGGCAAGCTGCCGGTGCCGAACTTCTCGGCGGGTGGCATTGCCACTCCGGCTGATGCGGCGTTGATGATGCAGCTCGGTGCCGAGACGGTGTTTGTGGGATCGGGCATCTACAAGAGCCTCGACCCGGTGAATTTCGCCAAGGCGATCGTGAAGGCGACGTTGAATTACAAGGACCCCGCCAAGGTGCTCGAAGCTTGCGAAGAGCTGCCGGACGGGATGCCCGGGATCGACGTGCGGCAGATTCGCGAAGAGGAGTTGATGGCGGGCCGTGGCTGGTAACGGCAAGCTTTACGGAGTACTTGCGCTGCAGGGAGATTTTGAAAAGCACCAGCTCGCCTTGGAGCGAGCTGGTGCCCGGCAGTTTGAAGTGAGAACGGTGGATGCCTTGCGCGAGGTGGATGCGCTGGTGATTCCGGGCGGCGAGTCGACGACGATGCTGCGCCTGATGGACTACTACGGCATGTTCGAGCCGATGCGCGAGTTTGGTTTGACACGGCCAGTTTTTGGGACTTGCGCGGGGGCGATTCTGATGGCGCGCGGCGTAATGTCGCCAGCGCAAAAGTCTCTCGACTTGATGGATATCGACGTCGAGCGAAATGCGTATGGGCGCCAGGTAGATTCGCGGATTGTTGAGATTGAATCGAAGATTGGTCCGCTTGAGGCTGTGTTCATTCGGGCTCCGATTATTCGGCGGACGGGCGCTGAGGTTGAGGTGCTGGCGAGTTATCTTGGGGATGCGGTGCTGGTGCGTCAGGGCCGGCATCTGGCGGCTACGTTTCATCCCGAGTTGACGGAAGATACGAGCGTGCACCGGGCCTTTATTGAGCTTGTGGAGTCATGAAGCAGAGAGTCTTATTTGTTTGTGTGGGGAACTCGTGCCGCTCGCAGATGGCGGAGGGTTTTGCGCGGGCTTATGGGCATGATGTGATCGAGCCGGTGAGCGCGGGCTTGTCCCCGGCAATGCTGGTGGATCCGAATACGAAGGCGGTGATGGGGGAGCGGGGGATTTCGCTTGATGCGCATTTCCCGAAGGGGATTGAAGAGGCGATGACGCCGACGCCGGCACTCATCGTTAATATGAGCGGGGCGGCGTTGCCGCATCAGGTGGCCGGTGTTGCGTCCGAGGCGTGGCGGGTGCGGGACCCGGTCGGCGAGGTGCAGGGTGTGCATCGCGAAGTTCGCGATGAGGTGGAGGGGCTGGTAATGAATCTTGTGTTGCGGCTGCGACAGCGACGCGGGACTCCGGTTCCCCCCAGCGACGACAAGCCAAAGCGGTTTAAGTTTGGGCGCATGGGCTAGCCGTAAGACATTGCGAAGTTGTGTTGCGATAGACACGCAGGTCCGATCGAGAATTTGCAACTGGAGTGTCTATGACTCTGAAGAGTTTCTTCACCGCAGTGGCGATGATGTTGCTCGCTCAGGCTGGAATTTCCCAAGAGTATGATGTGGTGGTGATTGGTGGCACGCCAACTGGCGTCTCGCCTGCAATCGCTGCCGCTTGGGCTGGCAAGAAGGCCGTCATCGTCGAGCAATCGCCCGTGCTTTGAGCACAGCTTTCTAATGAAGGGAAGTTAGCGCGAGATGAGCGGAGCCGCTTTCGCTCCTTGGGATGAGGGGGAAGTGGGCGAGTCCTGAAGGCTTAGAAGGCAATGAATGGTGTAGGATTGATCATTAGCAAACTCCATGCAGCCGACCTTCGACGAGCAATTGAACGGACAAGATCTAGTTGCCTCAATGGGTTTGAATCTTGCCATTCTAATGCCCGTCAAAGATGACTGGGCTTCTGCCTCTCAGTTGATCGGATTGATCGATGAAAAACTTCGAGGTTCCAACGTCTCAGCTACTGCTGTCTGTGTCGACGACGGGTCGATTCTGAGTTGGCGGGATTTTGCATTTCCCGATAGCCTAAGCGCTGTCAAAGAGATTCGTACCGTGCGGCTGAGGCGAAACTTGAGCCATCAAAGAGCAATTGCAATTGGGCTTACGTATCTTCAGACAAATTTGGAAGCCGACGGTGTGTTGGTGATGGACTCGGATGGAGAAGATACGCCAGAAGGTGTGCTGTCGCTGGTGAAAGAATATTAAGGCGAGAAAAGAAAAGTCGCTATCTTTGCCGAAAGAAGGAAGCGCTCGGAAGGTTTTTGGTTTCGATTGTTCTACCACTGCTACCGATACCTTCATCTCTTGCTCACCGGAATTGGTGTTCGTGTGGGCAATTTCAGTATCTTGCCGCCCGGTTACTTGCCGGTTTTAACTGCACACTCAGAACTCTGGAATCACTACGCGGCAACCGTGTTTTGTTCCCGCTTACCTTTTAGAACCTATCCAATCGCACGAGGAACAAGATTATCTGGAAAGTCTCGGATGAACTTCTTCTCCCTGGTGACCCACGGCTTGAGTGCTATTTCTGTCTTTAGGAACTTGTTGAAAAACTCCCAGCGGCACCTGTGACGCGGGAACATTTTCGAGCATCTATGTTGTATGCGCGGAAACGACCAGAACCAGGCATCGCTGATCAGCTACGTGAGTCTTGAAGACCGGATAGCGCCGGAGCATCCGCTGCGCAAGGTGCGGGCGCTGGTGGAC
>Ga0194134_10004180_pt1 | contig 14763 bp, 10 predicted proteins | sample TA2KigOff0mmetaG_FD_148602 | JGI IMG/M metagenome (GOLD analysis project Ga0194134, IMG submission 148602) | Freshwater microbial communities from Lake Tanganyika, Tanzania - TA2015056 Kigoma Offshore 0m | ecosystem: Environmental > Aquatic > Freshwater > Lake | place: Tanzania: Lake Tanganyika... | reverse complement strand
CAGGTGGTGGACTTCATGGCCGAGGCGGCCGTGGGTTTCGAGGCCCAGACCGGCCGTGTCCTGTGGCGACATCCGCTCAAGACGGCCTTCTCGCGGCACGTCATGACCCCGTTGCTCCTGGCCGACCGGGTCATCCTCGGGTCGCACCAGACGGGTCTGCTGTGCCTGCAGGTCCGCCGTGAGGGCGACCGGTGGTCGGTGTCCGAGGCCTGGAACTCCAAGGAGGCCGCCCCCAACTTCTCATGCCCGATCGTGGTGGGCGACCGCATCGTGGGCCTGGGACCGCAGCGCGAGGTCGTGTGCATCGGGCGCGACGACGGCACGGTGCGCTGGACGCAGACGGGCTGGATCACCAGCGCCGCCGACAAGGCCCACGCGGGCTTCATCGCCGCCGGGGACGCGCGCGTGCTGATGCTCACCGACGGGGGCGAACTGCTGCTCTTCGACACCGGAGGCGCGGCCGCGCGGGAACTGGGCCGGGCGCAGGTGGCGGGAGTGAACTGGTGCAATCCGGCGCTCGCCGGCGGGCGCCTGTACCTGCGCGACGGGTTGCGGGACACGGGGCGCTGGAAGTGCCTCGACCTGGGGCGGAAATGACGAAACGGCCGGCCGCCAAGCCCACGCCGACCTGCGGATTCAAGGCCCGGAACCACCCCCGGATGGCCTCTTGCCGAAGCCCTCCGTCCGCCTATCCTCGCCAAATCGGTTTCGATCCCGCTCCCGCTTGGCCATGAAGATCCACCGTGTCCTGAAGGGGTTCCTGATTCTGCTTCTGCTCGCCACTCCGTCCCTGGATATCCTGCGGGCGCAGGCGCCTAGGCCCGGCGCTCCGGCGATCTTCTTCACGGCACCGGCCTCCGGCACCCGATGGCCGATGGCCCCGCTGACCCTCGAGGCCGTGGCGGTGGACCCCCAGGGCGGGCCGATCACCGTGGTCGAGTTCCTCGCCGACGGCGAGGTGGTGGCGAGATCGGACCGGAGTGGCGACCTGTTCGCGACGGTGATCGGCCTCAAGGTGCCGCACCGGGTCGTCTGGGAAAAACCCACCCCGGGCATCCGGGTGCTCGCGGCACGGGGACTCCGGGGCGGACTTACGGTGGCCCAGTCGGAACCGATCCGGGTCGTGATCGGCGACCCAACCCCGCCCGTCGTCCCGCCCGTCGTCCCGCCCGTAGACCCGCCCGTCATCCCCATCATCCCGCCCAATCCTCCCGCGGGCGGCGACGCCACCGTGACCCTCACCGCCCTCGACCCGGTGGCCGTCGAGTCCGATCCGGGCGACCTGATGACGGTGGAATTCTGCCGCACGGGCGACCTCTCCCGGCCGCTGCGGGTCTACTTCAAGGCAGGCGGGTCCGCCGATTGGGCCACCGATGTGGCGGTCGTGGCCGGCGGCCTGAAGCCCGAGTCGGTCGACGACCCATCCCTCGGGCCCTGGCTTCGCAGCGTGGTCATCCCGGCCGGAACCGCGGTGGCCAAGCTGGCGCTTGCGCCGGTGGCCGACGACAAGGCCGAGGGGGACGAGATCCTGTATCTGGCCGTGACGCCGCGTCCGGAGGGCACGGGGGGCGGAGCCGAGCCGTCCGACTACCAACCCGGCCTCCCCGGCGAGACCCGGGTGATGATCCGGGATGCGATCCGACAGGCGCCACCGGGCGCGCCGCTGGTGCGGATCGTCGGGGAGCAGACCGCCACCTCCGAGCCCAACCCGCGCATCCGGGTCCGCCCCGGACGCCTGCTCCTCCAACGCTCGGGCGACACCGCCGAACCGGTCCGGATCCGCTACGCCGTGGGCGGGAGCGCCGACAACGGCGGGGACGTCGACCTCCTGGATGGCGACCTGACGCTGGGCGCCGGCGAGACGGAGGCGGAGCTGCTGGTGATCGCCCGCCCCGACGACCTGGTCGAAGCGGAGGAAACCGTGGTCCTCAAGCTGCTGGATGACCCGTCCTACCGCATCGATCCGTCTGCAGCCTGGGTGCAGGTCACCGTCGCCGACGCGACGGAACCGGCCGGGGCGTCGCTTGAGCCCCGGTCACCGGCCCAGGGCCAGGCGCTTCGCGTGGGCTCCGAGGTCACGCTGAGCTGGTTGGCCGTGGACCCCAAGGGCTACCTGCCGAGGGTGGCGTTCTGGGCCAATGGGAAACCCATCGGCGAGTCCCGCCGGGAATTCTTCCGGGCACCGGACCCGGGCAGCCCCATCGGGCACACGCTGGTCTGGAAGGTCTCGGTCGAGGGCCGGATCCGCATCGACGCGGCCGCCTACGACGCCCAGGGGATCAAGGCCGCGTCCGACACGATGACGATCGTGGGCCTGCCGGCGGTGGAACCCGGTGAAGGCCCCCTGCGCCCGGCCGACCTGCACCCGGCCGACCACAACCCGGCCGACCGGCGGATCTCGGACGACGAATGGATGGGCTACGCCAAGCACTGGCGTCATGGCGTGGCCTGGGGTGACCCCGGGGCGACCGTCGTGCCGATCGGGCACCTCACCCGGGCCGGGTTCCTGTGGCGCTCCGGGGGAGCCTACCAGTTCGATCCGTCGATGGGCCTGCCGATGGGCTGGATGGAGGCCGAGGCGACCGCCCCCGGTACCGCCAACCGGATCGACGGCCTGCCGGGCGCGGTGGGCCCAGCGGCGACGACTCCGGGTCCCAACGGCACGCCCGGGCGGTTGGCCGATTCCTACCTGCTGCTCGACGTGCGGCCCATGGAGGCATCCCGGGTGGGCCTCGTCGTCCATGTCGGTCCCGCGCAGAACACGCGCTGCCACGCCCTCGAGGTCCGCCTCGGTCCCGGGGCGTCCGTCGCGGCCGCCTCCGACGAGGGCCTGTGGGACGCCCAGTCGGGCATCCTGCGCTGGGGCCCCTTCCCCGACGACCGGATCCGCACCCTCAAGGCCGAGGTCACCGTCCGGGATCCCGCCTGGATCGCAGGCCTCGGCTCGTTCGACGGCCAGGACCGACGGGCGGGTGTCCAGACGCCCCAGGTGGCCGCGCCCGGCATGACGATCTCCCGCCCGAGGCTGACCGCCCTGGACACCACGCCCCAGGGGGATGCCAAGCTGGTGGTGGTCGGTGGCGAGGCTGGCATGGTCATGGACCTCGAAGTCTCGGAGGACATGACCACCTGGCGTCGGATCGGCCGGGTCCAGATGAATGGCCAGTCGATGCTGCAGGTGGATACCGACGCGGCCTCCTCGACCCGGCGCTTCTACCGCGTCGTGCCCCGCAGCCCCTGAACCGGGGTCCCCTCGACCAAGGTCCGTGAACCGGGGCCGGTGAACCCAAGGGCCCCGGCCTCGGAGGCATCCCACAGCCCCAGGGGCCCCGCCGGACATCGGCGGGTGCGAAGTCCGTCAGGGACGCTGGTCGCGCGGTTGGTATCCCCGGTGCCAGGTCAGGCTCCAGAGGCGGTCCAGCAGCACGGCCTCCACGTGGCCGTCGACCATGACGAAGTTGACCGCCCCCGGCAGCTTCGCCCCGGCCGTCACGGGCACCGTGCCACGGAAGAACGACCCGTGCCTCGAGATGCAGAAGCGCTGCATCATCGCCTCATTGCCGCCGGATGCGAGGTTTCGCGCCGCCCGGTCGGTGGCCAGCGGCCATGAGTCGGCCCAGTTGCTGTCGCCGAAGATGGGCGTGGTGACCGGGACCTCGTAGCTGCTCTCCCTCGCGAAGGCCTTGGTGGCATCGATGGCTCCCTCGCCCTCCGGCGAATACTGCCAGCCGTTCATGCCGTAGCTGCTCTCGAAGCCGGTGTTCCACTGGACCGGGGTGCGGACCGGGCCGTACCAGGCAAGGGTCGCCGTGCCCATGGCCTCGCCGGTCTGGTTGCGGTTGGCCGGGACCGGGGCCGTCGGGCAAATGCGGATCTTGTCCGAGGGCACGTTGTTGGTCCGCAGCACCGCCATCCAGAACTTCGCCGGCGTGTAGGCCACCGGGAAGGTCTTGCCCGTGTCGTTGAGGTACATGAAGAACCCCAGGCCCATCTGCTTGAGGTTGTTCAGGCACACCACCGACGCACCGCGCTGCTTGGCCCGGCTGAGCGCCGGCAGGAGCATGCCCGCCAGGATGGCGATGATGGCGATGACCACCAGGAGTTCGATGAGGGTGAAGCCTCGGCGGCCGGAGACGGCGCGGGGTGATTCGGTTGGCGGACAGGGATTCAAGGGAGGGGAGGGTTGGAGTGGGTGGAACTCTCCGCGGATCGGGTCAACGCGGGGACCCGGCAATGCAGAAGAGGTGCTCGTCGCCCCGCAGGATCAGGCGGCCGGCGGCCGGCACCGGGCTGGCGATGATCCGCTCGCCCATGGGATTCTCGGACAGCAGGCGGAACTCCCGGCCCACCCGGGCGGCGAACACCACGCCGTCCTCACGGGCCGCATACAGGACCCCGCCGGCCACCACCGGCGAGGCGTAGTATGGGGCGCTGGCCTTGGGAAAGGCGGCCGTCCAGTGGATCGTTCCGGTGGCCGGGTCCACGCAGGCCACCTCGCCGCGATGCCGCAGCAGGTAGGCCCGGCCGCCCGAGACGGCCGGGGCGGTCACGAACACGCCCACATCGTGGCGTTCCCAGACCTTCCTCGGGGCGGCGGCACCCTCGGCGCCCGCAAGCTTCAAGCCGTACAGGTTGGCCTGTCCCGGGCGGTCGTCGCGACCCACCGGCAGGAGCACCATGTCCCCCTCGACCACCGGCGAGGCGATGGCGGGCCAGTTGGCCGTCCCGGCGGGATTGAACCCATCGGCCGTCCAGAGCACCCGGCCATCCTCCAGGTCGTGGCTGGTGACATGATCCGCGCCCCAGACCAGCACCGACGGACGGCCGGAGGACCCGACCAGGAGCGGAGTGGCGTAGCCGTTGTTGTTCTCGGCCGGTGCCTTGGAACGCCGTTCCACCTTCCAGCGGAGGCCGCCGGTCCTGCGATCGAAGGCGGCCACCCACGACTCGCCGTCATGCAGGCGGGTGATCACGACCAGGTCCCCGGCGATCAGCGGCGAGGCCCCGCTGTCCCAGTAGAGCTTCTCGGGTCCGAAGCGTTCGGTGAGCTGATGCTTCCAGAGCACCCGGCCCTCCAGGTCCACGGCGGCGAAATGCCCGCTGCGGAACTGTGCGTACACGGCCTTGCCGTCGGTGGCCGGCGAGGCGTTGCAGCTGGAGGCCAGCGTTCGGTGGCGCGGGCCGGAGAGGGGTCCGAGCGGGGTCTCCCAGAGCTTGCGCCCCTGGAGGTCGTAGGCCAGGAACGCATCCTGGCCACCCGAGGGCGACGTCAGGAAGATGCGCCCGCCGCTGACCACGGGGGTCGAGGTACCCTTGCCGGGAAGCGCCACCTTCCACGCGACGGCCTGGGCCGACCAGCGTTCCGGATACCCCTCGCCATCCACCGAACCCGTGGCCGACGCCCCGCGCCAGGCCGGCCAGTCGCCCGGCGATGCCGCCAGCAGGGATCCGCCAGCGAGGCAGCCGGCGACGAGCGGGGCGGCCCAGGCGGGGATTCGGGTCGGGGTCGGTGAGGCACGTCGGAACCCGGGGATCATGGAAGAAAACTACGGCCAATCGTGGCCACGAAGCGAGCCCGGATATCGGATTGCCGGAAGAGGCGTCGTTCGTCCCGCCGAAGGCGACCGGGACTCCGGGTCGAGGGCCTCGGCGCCGAAAACGGGGACCCCTCCGGGGTTTCCAGCGCTCAGTCCACGACCCCGGATGCGGGGCGACGCGCCAGTCCCATCAGTCGCAGGCTGCCGAAATTGTCCCGCTGCGTGCGGGTATGCCGGCGGCCAGCCCACCATTGCTCATGGCGGAACCCGCCGAAATTGCCCGCGCCATCGGCCGGCAGGTCGAGATCGCCCACCGCCAGATTCAGGCCCACGACCACCTCGCCAGAATCCGGCGAATAGCACCGCCCGGGAGCCACCTCGAGACAGGGGTCGAAGCGCACCGACCACTCGACGGTGTAGCCCCGGCCATCGGCGCGCCGTCGCACGACCGCGCGCTGGTCACCGGCGTCGATCCACCGGCGATAGGTCTCCCACGCGGCGGGCGACGACCTGGGCTCACCCTCCATCAACCCTCCCACGCCGATGCCGCCGAGACGCGACTTGGTCGCGTTGCACACCATCTGCCAGGAGCCTCCATCGCCATCGACCCCCGAGGGGTCCCGCCGACGATTTCGCGCGTCGACGAGCACCTCGAGGCCGTCGCCGAACCATGGGAACCCCTCGCGACTGAACTCGTGGGCGCGCGGGTTCTCCGGGGGGAGCCATCGCGGGGTCGCCACGCCATAAAGGACATCGTCGGTGACCTCGAAGGCGAAATGGAGCCAGAGCCGGTCATGCTGGACCCGGATCCGCACGGCGAGGTCGGCCGGGTCGCGCACCGGCGAGAACTCGGGCACCCAGTCGACGACGCCGACGATCTCGGTGGCCCCAGACCATTCGCCCGGCGCGATCACCCCGTCGAGCACCGGACTGGGAGCAAACCAGGACCTGGCTTCGGGGCAAGGCGATGGGCTGGATCCCGCCGGGGCGACCTCGCCATGCCGGACCGGTTCCGATGACGCCGACGATGACGGCGATGACGGGCCGCCCGGACCGTGGCTGCGGGGAACGCACGCGGTTCCGGCGAGGAGGAGGATCATCGCACACGCCAAGATCCCGCGGCCGGATCGTCGCGGGGTTGATGGTGAGGTCGATTGAGTCATGGGACCAACGTCAGGCACCTGGCAAGACGGAGGCACCCACCCGAGGGGTCTGGCCCGGGAGTCCGAGGCCATCCCCCCGGGAGATCAACGGGCCGTCTGAAGGCGCTCGTACTGGGCGACCGCGGCCTTGGCCCGGGCGTCGCCATTCTGCGCCATGGCGTAGATCTCCTGCATCACCGAGGCGATGCTGTCCTGCAGGGCCATGCGCTGCTCGGGCGACATCGCCGGCTGGGCGCGCAGCAACTGCAGGCGGTTGACGGCATCCTCCATCTTGCCAGCCTTGAGGTCGGCGACGGCCTGCTTCACCTGGGCGGCGGGCGCCGGTCCGGGCGGGGCATCGCCCTCGGCCGGAGCCGCCGGGGCCTTCTCGAGTTCGGCGGCCGACTTCTCGAGGGCGGCGGCGGGATCCTCCTTCGTGCAGGCCACGGCCAACGAGACGAGGAGCACGAGGGAAAGGAGGGCGCGGGGATTTGGAATCATCGGGACAAGGTTCTTCGGTTCAAGGGGGCCATGGGCCCGGTGTCAACGACCGTTGGGGGTGGCGGGGTTGCACCAGAGGCGATTCTTGCCCGGGATGTTGCCCTCGGCGTAGAACATCCGGGTCTTGAGGTACTCGGTGTGACCATCCACCACGCCGACGGTCGTGCCTTGGGTATGCAACCGGGTGATGCCCTCGGACGGCCCGCTGGATCCGTCATTGAAGTCGCCCGGGTTCGTCTCAAGACCCTGCCACAGGATGATGGCGTTCGGGTCGAACTGGGAGGACTTGTACGAGCCCGGCGAAATCCCGCCGAAGCCGCAGACCGCGCCATTCATGAGGTAGCTCGACATCTTCTGGGAGCGCTGGCGCCACGCCGGCTTGTTGGTTCGATCGGCCGGGCAACGGAAGACCGCCGGGCTACCGATGTAGGCATAGAGCAGGCCCGTCTCATACGCCCTGGCCTGGTTGGTGCTCCAGCGCGCCGTGGTGATGTCGGGCGGGGAACCCAGCGAGGCGTCGTAGAGCCATCCCTTGCGAAGCCATGGGGAATTCCAGTTCGGCTCCGGCAGGAAATCCTGCGAGTCGCCAATGTACATGTGGGAGGCCAGGGTGATCTGCTTGACGTTGTTCTGGCACTGGATGGTGATGGCCTTCTCCTTGGCCTTGGCCAGGGCCGGCAGGAGCATGCCTGCCAGGATCGCGATGATGGCGATGACCACCAGCAACTCGATGAGGGTGAAGGCGGCAGCACGCCGGTCGAAGCCGCGCTGGGTGGGGTGATTCATGGGATTGGAAGGGTGTCCGCGGGTCCTCGGTAGCTGGCAGGTCGCCGCAGGCACTCCGGGGTTGGTTTGCCTATTCGATCCGGAGCGCCGAATCCGTCAAGGATTTCCTGTCGGAAGACACGGCCGTGCCGCCGGGGTGAGGGCCAGACTCGATGATGGTCCCGTCAAGTGCTCCGGATCGCGGCTTTGGCAAGACCCCCGGGATGCCCCGGGAGGCGTCGAGCTGCGGGTCCGGCGCCCTTGCCTTCCCGGGAGCCGGCCGGTTCCCAGGAAGGCCGAACGGCATCGACACCCGGGGGTGTCTCGGCGGCGACCCGTCGGGCTCACGGGCTTCCGAAGGGCAACCACCAGGCCCCCGAGACACCGCGGGCCACCCAGACGCCCGAACGGACCGGCGCGCACAGGTTGGCGCCTGTGAGCCACAGGCTGCACGGGCGCTCCCCGCGGGCGAGCACCGCGAGCGGTGCCGAAGGGTCGGCTCCGACCAGCACCAGCGACCCGTCGCCTTCCCCGAGCAGCAGGCCGTCGAAGGCGAAGAACTGCGTGACCGAAGCCCCCAGCTTGAAGGCCGGCGCCACGGTCACCAGGGCTCCGGACGCATCGAGCGCCCAGGTCTCTAGCGCCGCCCCCGAGGCGACCGTCACGGCGATCCGGCCATCGGGCAGCACCGCGAGCGGACGAGCCCCCAGCTCCGGCAGTTCCCGCTCGGCGATGCGACGGGCCGCGATGCCGTCATACCCGAGCGACTGGAGGGCCACCGACGTCAACCCCTTGGCGTCGCTGGTCTCGACCCGGCAGTGGATCACCGCGCCGCCGTGGGTCACGCCCTGGAGCTGACCAGGCAGCGGCACCGGATCCCGAAGCACCGGCTCCGACGCATCGGCCGCATCGAGCACCCGCAGCGAATGGTCGGTCACCCAGCTTCCCTGCATCTCCCACCAGGGCAGATCGTTGGTCGCCGGCGGCTTGTTGGTGGCGGCCGGGACCCAGCGGTAGCGTGCCACCGAAGCGAACACCTTGCCCCCGCGGACCGACAACGGGCTCAGCGAACCGCCATCACCCACCGGATACTCGCCCACGAACACCGGGGCCTCGCGGCGGGTCACATCGACGGCCAGCCAGCGCGTGTCGCCCCAGCCGAACCAAACCCCGCGGCCGGGGGTGACCAGCGCGTCGCCGCCGATCATCGCCCCGCCCCGCATCCAGATCGGCCAGAAAGATCCCGACTCCGGCGCCCAGACCAGGGACCGGGGGGTCGGCCAATGGGCGGCATAACGTCCCCATCCGGCGGCCGACACCCGGGTCGGGACCGACCGTCCCACCAACTCGAGCCGATCCCCCGCGACCGAGACCACCTGCATCAGGGTCTCGCCCGGCAGCTTGGTCCACACCTCGTTGGTGGTGCCGGGGTTCTGGATCTTCGAGGTGTCCGGCCCGCGATGGAGCAGGTACAGCAGGCCATCCCGAAGGTCGGCTCCCACCACCGGGAGATTCGTCAGCGTCAGCGAGGCGAGGGTCGCATCGGGATCGGACACCGGACTGATCCGCAACCTGGGCGCGCCCTGGGCCTGGAGGGCCATGTCCCAGGTCCCGTTGGAGACCTGCACCAGCCGGTCGCCGAGGACGAAGAGTTGGTCGACCGCCTCGGAGAGCCCGAGCACGGCCTGCACCTGGGGGCGATCCCGGTCGGCCACCGTGGCCGAGACGAGCTCACCGCCCGAAAGGCTCAGCACATGGTCTTCCCGCAACACCGCCCGACGGGCCGCCGAAGCATGGTCGATGGTGCCCCGGAGCTTGAGCGACTCCTGGGTGAACTCGAGCAACTGCACCCCTTGGAACCAACCGTTGGTGCCCTGACGCCCGTGCCAGGGGAGCAGCACCAGACCGGCCTCCGGGAACACCTTGAAGGCCTTCTCATCGGCATTGGCCTCGCTCCAGGACCACCCGTCACCGAGAAACACCTTGGCCGCCAGCCTCGGAGACTCGGCCTTCGAGACGTCGAACAACGAGACCGCCGCCCTGCCCTCCTCCACGCCCATGGCGATCAACCGGTCGCCCATGGGCTCGATGTAGGTGGACCATCCAGGCACCTCCAGCTCGCCGCGGATGGCGGGCCTCGCAGGGTCGGACAGGTCCACGATCCAAAGCGGGTCCACGCGCCGGAAGGTCACCACGTAGGCGCGGTCGCCGTCGTACCGCGTGGCGAAGACCGACTCGTTGGTGACGAGGTTCAGCCGGGCCAACCGCACGGGCTTCAGGGGGTCCCGGAGCGAAAAGGTCTCGAGGGCGACCACGGACGGATCGACCGCGCCGCTCGAGCGCCAGCGGGCGTCGATCTGCGAGACCACGGTGACCACGTCGCCGGAGACGCCGAACTTGAACTTGTCGGCGATGCGGCCGGCGGTTGGGAAGCCTCCGGCGGGCCGGATGGTGCCGGACGGATCGGTGAGGTCGAAGACGTTCACCCGGTAGGTCGGCGGGAGGTACTCCTTGGGGTTGGCCGGGTCGACCGTGCCGCCGGGATCCTGCGTCGTCGCCACGAAGAGGTGCCGGTCGGTGGCGTGGATGGCCTGGGCCACCGCCTTGGATGCGACGACCGAACGGATGGCCGGCCTGGCCGGCTCGGCCAGGTCGACGGCGCTGACCCAGGTGAGCGACTCGGAGACGCTGGCGCCCTGCGGCTCCGCGGCCGAGACCGGGCGGTTGGTCCAGCCCTGGCTGGCGACCACCAGTACGTTGCCAACCAACCGGCTTTCGACCGGATAGCCCGGGAGGGACACGGTGGCCGACGCGCGCGGACCGGTCGGGGAGGATTGCACGAGGACGACCTCCGTGGCGTCCCAGCGGCACTCGGGCTGGGTCAACAGCGCCAGCCAATCGCCGGCATGATCCTTGGCCGGCAGCACGTAGAGCTGCTCGCCCCGGGCGATGAGCGGCAGGAGGCCGCGGAGCACCGGGCTGCCCGGGCGGGTGACATCGATGACCTGCAACCCCCGCTGCTGGTTGAAGAAGTAGAGGGTGTTGCCGGCGAACTTCCAGATGTCGGACTCCTGGACCGTGTTGGCGGCGACCGACGTCCGGTCGGCGAGGTTGAGTCCCGGTGCCGAGACCTCGGGCACCGGCGCACCGCCGCCGCCCGACGACGAGGGTTGGGAGGGACTGACCTGTGGAGCGACCTTGTCGCTGCCCTGGAAGAACCCGGCCGGCACGCCAAGCGACTGGACGTCGTCGGTCACGACGCGCAGGACCTCGGTGGCCTCGACGGCGGCAACGGTCATCGTGACCTCACCGGGATCGTTGGTGGGATTGAGCACCGCGCGCGGTTTCCACGTGCCGCCGCCGAGGCGCGCGCGCGATTCGAGGGTGATGCGCCGCACGCCGGAGGGCACCTGGACGGTGACCACCAGATTGGTGTGCACGGAGCGGATGCCGGAGATGCGCGCCGAGGTCGAACCCGGGTTGGACGACTGCGCGAGGACCGGCTGGACGGGCTGGACGGCCACCAGGCCTGCGACCGCGGCCACGAGCGCCGCCAGCGAGGAACGGAGTGTTTTCATGGGATGCATGGAGTGGAGTGGATCGTTGGAAGGGATGGTTGGACGGGATCGTTGAAACGAATGGCGGAGACGTCCTTGGGGCAGCGGGGGATCGTTCGCAGGCGGGTTCATGGCTTCCCGAGACCGGGCAACACCGGGTTGATCCCGGGAGTCTGCGGGCTTCCGACCACCGGGCCGGTGGGCTGGAACGATCCGCCGACCGGCTCGAGGGACATGAAGAGCCCATCGACCGAACCGCGCTCGAAGGTCACGACCGACACCGGGCTGCCCGACGGGGTGAGCACTCCAAGACTGGAGACCGTGCCGTCGGCACCGCGGTTCCACAACTGGTACTGGCCGCCGGGCGGGGCCGTTGGAACGGCGACCGCGTGGATGCCGGAATCCGGGGCGCTGAACACGATGGGAGCCGGCGGGTTGACGGGCGGTTGGGCGGTGAAGGCCACCCGGCCCGCCGACGGGTCTGCCATGGCCACCGAGGCCAGACCGGGCCCGGAGCCGGCGACGGCACCCGAGACTACGGCACTGTTTAGGCCGGCCGCCGGGCCACCCACCGAGGCCACGGCCGATTCGGGTGACCCCGGCTGGGCGGGCACGAGGGCGACCTTGCCCACCGGTTCGACGGCGGCGAGCAGGCCCGATCCCGGCGGCGGATTGGCCGCACCGGCCTGACGGAAACTGGCCACCTCGGGCAAGGATCCCGTCCCGGTCGGACCGCCGAGCACCGCAGCCATGCGCTCGCCCGCCAACCGCGCCAGGGATTCGGCCAGGCTGTTGGTCCGACCCACGCCATCGGGTCCCGCCGCGGGGATCAGGGCCGCGACACCCGGCTGGCCGAGCGGAAACACATGGAGGCGGCTCACTCCCGAGGGAATCAGGCTCCATTGCTGCACCTGCTGGCTCAGCTCGGCGACCTGCGCGGTGAGGCCTCGCACCTTCCCCTGAAGCGCGGCGTTCTCGGCCACCAAGGCCTCGTCACGGTCGCCCGTCGACGGTGCGTCGGCATCCGGCGAAGGCGCCGGCCTGCCCGGTCCGGATCCCAGCGGGTTCTGGCCCGGCGGAACCAACTCGTCGGCGGCCGGCAATACGACGCCCGCCGAGCCGGAGCGGTCGGCGGTTGACGGGGCGCCGGGGAAGGCCGGCGAGGACCCGGTCATTCGTCGAACCTGGGCCGTCCAACCACCGCCGGGGTTCGACAACGACTGCAGGAACGCTCCAAGGGCGAGACAGGCGGCCATGGCAGCCAACCGGGGCATCCAACGGCGCAGGGACTCCGGGAACATCAGCACCTGGGCGCCATCCATGCGCGTGCGCTCGAGGATCTTGCCCCATAACCGGGCGGGCGCGGCCGGCGCCGGCTCGGCGAAGACCTCCGCCTCGAGAGCCGACTGGAATCCGTGGACCAGGCCGCGCAGGTCGGCATCCCGACGGAGCCGTTGCTCGAAGGCCTGCCGTTCGGCGGCGTCGAGAAGGTCCAGGATGTACAGGCTCGCCTGCTCCTCGGAGGCGGTCTGGGCGCTGGGATTGGGGTCAGTCATGTCGGGTCTGGAGTCGGAGGCGCAGGGCGATCATCCCGCGCCGGATTCGGGCCTTGATGGTGCCGAGGGGCTCTCCGGTGGTCCGGGCGATCTCCTCCTGGGTGCATCCGCGATAGAAAGCCAGTTCGATGGCCCGGCGCTGGGCCTCGGGCAGCGACCCGAGGGCATTGCCGAGGCGGTGGTGCCGGTCGTCGGGATCGGCCCCGAACGATGTGGTGTCGGGATCCGCTGCGGGGGAATCGGACGCCTCGGCCGAGCGCAGGCGATCCATGCCGGCCGCGCGTCGGGAACGTTGCCGCAGGCGGTCGAGGGCCAGGCCTCGGGCGATCATCATCATCCAGCCGAGCGGGCTCGCCTTGGCCGCATCGTATCGCCCTGCCCTGCGCCAGATGGCGACCAAGGCATCCTGAAGGATCTCCTCGGCATCCGGCGCATCGCCGAGGATCCGCTGGATGAATCGCAGGAGGGCCCCGCCGCGCCGCCGATAAAGCTCCGCCAGGGCTCCCGCCTGCCCATCGGCCACCTGGGCGATCAGACGGGCATCCTCGCCGGCATCGAGGCCATCCATCGGGCCCGGGCGCAGCGTGGCCCAGCCCGGGAACGGGAGGGTCGTCTGCGGTTTGGGGCGGGGTTGCACGGGGCGCACCTGAGTTTCAACCATGCTATCCGCCATGGCCGGCGAATTGGATGCAGGATTTCGTCCGGATCCTCTTTCAGGGATCCTCCCCTCGCAGCGTCAGGCGGCTGCCCCTTGCCCGGCCGGTCCGGGTCCCTCGTGGGAGCCGGGATGGGCTCCAGGTGGTTTGGCGTGGGGATCGCCGCCATCACGACCACCGACAGGTGAGGCCGCCAGCGATGGACGGCGGAGAAAACGCCGGAGCACCCGGGGCAGCACCTCGGGCAGGTCCTCGGCGATCAAGCCCGGGCCCGCGAGGCGGCCGCACTCGAAATGCCAGCGCACCGCGGTTCCGGCGGCGGACGAGGGCGACATCCCGCGAGCCATCAGACCGGCGCAAAAACCCGCCAACACATCACCCGACCCGGCGGTGGCGAGCCAACCGGCCGAACCGTCCGCAGGGGCCTCGATCCGTTCGGGCGCCCCATCCGCCGGAGCGCTCCAGGAAACCGGCCCCTTCAGCAACACGGTGCATCCCGCACGACGTGCGGCCGTCCGTGCGGCCTCGCCTCGGAGGGGTTCTGGCGTCCTCTCTCCTGACGCAGTTCCCGTTCGACGGGGAGCAGATCCGGAAACAACCGTCGACCCCCCCCTTCGTGCGGAGTGAGCAGGCACCTTTTGTGGAGCAGTAGGACAGCCCTCGCGCCGGATTCCCCTGCGAAGGCCGTCAGCGCATCGGCATCCAGAACCGTTGCGCCCCCCATTCCAGCGCCACCGGCAGCAAATCCTCCGCCCGATCGACTCCCAGCCCCGGCCCCAGGCACAGCGCATTTACCCGCGGATCGGAAAGGAATCCTGCCAGATCCGATGGCGAGGCCACCACCGAAACCATCACCGCATCCAACCGGGCCACGTTCTCCGGCAGTGCCGCCCCAGGACACCCCACCGTCACCAACCCCGCCCCCACCCAACATACCCGCTTAATATATGGTGACAGGTTTATTGTAGTTGACTGGGGGTGGGTGGGTGGGCAGGGTTGGGTCATGCGCAAGGGGCGGATCAAGGTGGAGGGGGCGGTGTACCACTGTG
>Ga0194134_10004178_pt1 | contig 14770 bp, 13 predicted proteins | sample TA2KigOff0mmetaG_FD_148602 | JGI IMG/M metagenome (GOLD analysis project Ga0194134, IMG submission 148602) | Freshwater microbial communities from Lake Tanganyika, Tanzania - TA2015056 Kigoma Offshore 0m | ecosystem: Environmental > Aquatic > Freshwater > Lake | place: Tanzania: Lake Tanganyika... | reverse complement strand
TGAATCGTTAGTTTTCGGCCGACCCTGAATCCGGGTGCCCGCACCCTTCCAGCGATTCACGGCCTGCCCCCGTCGGTCCGTCCCCCGCCCTCCGGCCCTTGAATCGGGTAGACCGCGAACTACAGCTCCTTCTCCCGCTCCTTCGCCTCCTGCGCGTTCTGGTCCGCCTTGCGGGCGAACACCTCCGGCAGCCGCTCTGCAGTTCTGCTTCGGCCTGCTGCGCGAGTTCGATGTGCCGCAGTTGCAGGCCCTGGTGGCGCCGCGCCCGGTGACCCGCCGCTGAGCTCGCGGCGGGGCGCCAACGCGTCCGCCTTTTACCCGTCCGGGCGGCACCGACCTAGGTCAGGCCGTGAATTGCTGGAAGGGCAAGTGCACCCGGATCCAGGCCCGGCCGAAGACTAGCGATTCACGGCCTGACCCTTTCCGGCTCCGCGGCTGTCCGCGTTTCCGCGGCTTGCGATCATCGGCGCCGGGGACACCGAAACCAGGCCCGCCAGACGTCCGGACCTGGCCGCGGCCATCGAGCGCGCGGATCTCTTCATCGTCGGCTCCGGCGGCATGCACGCGAGTCCGCTCGAAGTCTGGCGCGCCACCACCGGCAAGCCCTACGGGATTGCCGGCGTCACCTTCGGCGCCGTCACCGGCGACCGCGTCGAGATGCTGCGGAAGGCGGCGTTCGTCTACTGCCGGGATAGCGTCTCGGTCGAAAACATCCGCCGCGCCGGCGTCACGGGGCCGCACTCCGGCTTCGGTCCCGACACTGCGTTCGCGCTCCACGTCCGCAACGAGGAGGCAGCGGAACGATACCTCCAGCAGACCGGCCTCCGGAACAAACGCTTTATCTGCGTGATTCCCCGTCACCGGGTCTCGCCTTACTCCACGATTTACAACTATCCGCCCACCGCGGAGGATCGGAAGATCGACGCCCTGAACCGGGAATTCAACGGGACCGACCACGGGGCGACGCGCGAACTGATCGTCAACTGGGTGCGCGAGACCGGACTGGGCGTGCTCGCCTGTCCAGAGATGACGTACGGCGTGCAGCTGGCGAAGGAGCAACTCGTCGATCCACTCCCCGCCGACGTGCGGAAGAACGTGTTCTGGAAGGACTCGTTCTGGAATGCGGACGAGGCCGCCTCCGTCTATGCTCGCGCCCTCGCCGTGGTCAGCCTCGACTGCCATTCGCCCATCATCGCCCTGACCGCGGGCACGCCCGCGATTCACCTGCGCGTTCCCACGGACAACCCCCACAAGAGCCGGATGTTCGCCGATATTGGGACGCCCGAGTGGGTCCACGAACTCCAGGGCATGACCGGGGCGCGGCTCACGTCCATGGTGATGGAAATCCACCGCGAGCCCGCCATCGCCGCGCAAAAAGTGCACCGCGCCATGGTGTTTGTCCGTCAGCGCCAGGCCGCGATGATGGCCTCGGTGCGCGCGGCGCTGCCGGCGTAATGCAAACGCTCGAGCCATCCTTACGGGAGGGCACAAAACCCGTCCCGGATCCGATCCCCCTGAAAATCCGGTTTCCTAGCAGCCAAATCCCCAAAATCAGATTTTGGCCGGGACCGGATAGAAACTGGACCAACTTTGCGCCCCAACGAGTAACAAAAGCTGTTTCGTAGGAGTAATCTCTTCACGAAGAAGAATCCGTTCGGTCGCACCTTGGGCGATTTCGCGACCTTGGCCTCGCTCGTCAGTGTGATCGATGGGGCGGATTTTCTCCGGCGATGGCGCGAAGACCGTTCCAAAAAAGACGGCCGCGAGGTGCTCACGACCCACGAGCGCCCGGTGTTCGAGTTGCTGCTCGAGCAGGCGGAGTGCGCCGATCTTCTGCTGATCAACAAGTGCGATCTGATCCGGCCGGATGAGGCGGACGAGTTGGAATCGCTTTTGCGCGGCCTCAACGCGCGCGCCGAGATCGTGCGGGCGGAGCAATCCAGGGTGGACGCGGACTTCCTGCTGGGTCGGGTGCGGTTTGACGCGCAGGAGACTCTTCGGGCGGCGGCGTGGCTGGAATCGCTCTCCGCGCTCCTGCCGGCCGCAGGGAGCGCAAGCGGCCTGCGGTCGCCGCTCCTGCGCTCGGCGGCCGCGGCGGCGCGTCCGAGCCACGAGGAGAAATATGGCATCCGCAGTTTTGTCTTTCAGGCGCGGCGGCCGTTTGAAGCGCGGAAATTCTTTGCCCTGATCGAAGGCGGTCTGCCCGGTTTGCTCCGGGCCAAGGGCTATTTCTGGACTCAGGAGCGACCGGATGAAATGGGCTTTCTCTCCGTCGCGGGCGGCGCCACGAGCTACGATTTTCTCAGCTATTGGTGGGCGGCGATGGTCGAAAACGGGCGAGTTGGGCTCGAGCACCGGCCGGAGTTGATCGTCGCCCTGTGGGCCGAGCCGCATGGCGACCGCCGACAGGAGTTGGTGTTTATCGGCGTGGGACTCGAGGAGGCGGCGATCCGGGCGGGGTTGACGACGTGCCCGGTTCAGTCGGTCGGCGGCGCGGCGAGCGCCTGCTGAATCATGATCTTGGTGACGGCGGCCTTGGGGCGATGAAGTTTCCACTTTCGGGTGCGCCCGGGCTCGAAGACGACGATGACGGTCTCAAGGAGCGGGCAGCCGGGATCGGCGCAATTGAGTTCAGTCACCGTCACGGCGACATCATCCGAGAGTTTCAGATACGCCCGCGTCCATTGCTTGATCGCCATGGCGTGCGCCGGCACGGGTGGCCGGTCGTCCGGGTCGGCGTCGAAATTCGGAATGAAGGAGGGCACTGAAGGGGGGCGGGTCGCGGAGCGGCCGACGCGAATCCGGCGGGAAAAAAAGGCGCCCGCGGATACCGCGGGCGCCGTGAAGGTGAAGAGGGCGGTGCGCCTATTTCGTGGCGATCTTCGAGGCGGTGATGACGTGCTTGTCGCCGTCCTTTTTCACCGTGCCGGTGACGATGACGCCGTCGAGTGAGCCTTTGCAGACTTTGCCGTGGAAGTCCTTGGCGACCTTGTTGTCGGCCATCAGGTAGGTCGTCGACTTGCCGTCTTTGCCAGCGACTTGGATGGCATTGGTGCATTTTTCGGCCTGCTTCAGTTCGCATTTGGCGCACATGGCCTTGCCGGTGATGGTCTGCTCGGCTTCAGCGGCGGCGAACGCCGGGACGTAAAGCGCGGCGGAGATAACAACGAGGGAGATGAGTTTTTTCATGGGGGACAGGGGATGGCAAACTGGTCTGATCGCAAGGCAACGAAACAGCTTTTGCGCGCTAGGCGAGACAGGATTTGAAGCCGGCATTCAGGGCCTCGCGGTCGAGGTTTCGGCCGATGAAGATGAGGGTGTTGGTGCGGGCTTCACCGGACTTCCACGCGCGGTCGAACTTGGCGTCGAACAACATGTGCACGCCTTGGAAGACGAGGCGCCGGTCGGAGCCGCGCACGGAAAGCACGCCTTTCATGCGAAAGATGTCGGTGCCCTTGGTGCGCAGCAGATGGCTGATCCAGTCGTTTAGCCGCTTGCCGTCCAGATCGCCGGGCGTGGTGATGCCGACGGAGCTCACTTCATCGTCGTGCTCGTGGTCGGGCTTGAAGACGTGCGACCACGCGGGCGCGAGGCCTTCGGCGTCGGCGTTGAGGCTGGCGTTGAACTCGTCCGGGTGGTGCTGCGTGAAGAGCGCGTAGTGCCCGGGGTGCGTGATGCGCACGGGGAACTCGGCCGGGAATGTCGGGAATACGAGGCGCTGGAAGCTGCTGCCGGGCACGATGGGGTCGCCGGGCTTCAGGATCGTCTCCCAATCGGAGAAGATGAGCACGGCGGCTTCGCGGGCCGCGGCGATGTCGGCTTCGGCGAGGCTGCGCACGGGCACGAGCGCCACGTCCATCTCGGGGTCGGGACCCTCATTGATCGTGAGGTTGAAAGTGCCGGCGGTCAGTTGGTAGACGCCGCCCCACTCGAACGGGTATTCGGGCTCTAGGAACTGCGGGTCGACTTCGAGGGCGCGGTCGAGGTTGAATCCACCGAGGCCGAGCACGCGGTCGAGCGGGAGAGCGGCGTTTTGCGTGCGATGGAGCTTGGCGACCGCATTCATGCCGCGGATGCGGGCCTCGAGGGCGTCGAGCTCCGCCGGGGCGACGAGGTCGGTCTTGTTGAGCAGGATTACGTCGGCGAATGCGATCTGCTCCTTGGCCTCGGGCGCGTTGTCGATGTGCTGCACGAGGTGTTTCGCGTCGACGAGCGTGACGATGCTGTCGAGGCGGAATTTCTCGCGGAGATCGGCGTCGGTGAAAAAAGTCTGCGCGACCGGGCCGGGGTCGGCGAGACCCGTGGTCTCGATGAGGATGGCATCAAGCGGGTCCTTACGCTTGGCGAGGCGGTTGAGGATGCGGATGAGGTCGCCGCGCACGGTGCAGCAGATGCAGCCGTTGTTCATCTCGAAGAGTTCCTCTTCGGCTTGGATTACCAGCTGGTTGTCCACGCCGACCTCGCCGAACTCGTTTTCGATGACGGCGATTTTCTTGCCGTGCTGCTCGGTGAGGATGCGGTTGAGGAGCGTGGTTTTGCCGGAACCGAGAAAGCCGGTGAGGACGGTGACGGGAATCATGGATGAGCTCAAAGTTGAGAGCTGAGGGTTGAGAGTTGAGAGCGGGAGGGCCGGCGCGCGTTGGCGCGCTCAGTGCGAGATAGTGACGGTGGCGACGCCGAGGAGGATGAGGAGTGCGCCGACGACGCGCCCGTCGAGGCGATCAAGCCAGCGCGCCCGCGCGGCACCGTGGAGCGTGAGCCACGTCAGAGTCAGCATGCCGACGAGGGTCGCGACCGCGAGGACGGCGCTCAGCCACGCGATGCCCGGCCAGCCGTAGGGCGCGGCGGTGAGGTAGACCGGCAGGAACAGTTCGCAGGGCGAGAGTGTGAGCGTGAGAAACAGGCCCCAGAGCGCGGCGCGGTCGGTGGCCTCGGGGATGAACTTCTTGCCCTCACAGTGGTCGCAGCCGCGGCCGTGCGGTGCGCGAAACGCCAGCCACGCGCCGAGCCCCACCAGCAGCGCGGCCACGACCCAGTGAAAGGCTGCGTCGTAGCGCGCGTTGATTTCCCAGCCGAAGCGTGCCAGCGCGACACCGAGGACCGTCGTAGCGAGAATGTGGCCGCCGCCGGCAAGTGCCACCGCGCCGAGCGTGCGCCGACGGGACCAGCCGCGGGCGCGGCCGATCATGACAAACGGCAGCCAATGCGTCGGAATGGCGGCGTGGAGCGCGGCGACGCTGAAACCGGTGGCAGAGAGCGTGAGCAGGAAGGCGCTGTTCATTTCGGGCAGATGACGGCGGACTCTAGCAAAGTCGTCAAGGGGGGGGCGATGGATTACTTCGCGAGTTTGTAGGGCACTTTCTCGAACTTCGTGCCCTTGATCTCGACGGTAACGATGCCCGCAAACTCGCCGGCGGTTTTCAGCCAGTCGGCTTGCACCTCGAACTGCGAAGTGTCGCCGACCTTTTCCCCGGTGACGGGATTGGCGACGGCCTTCAGCGAGAGCGGCGTGAATTGCCCGCCCGGCATAGCGACCAGCTCGATGGTCGGTGACGTGATGCGGACGAAGTTCTCCGCATGGCCGTCGAGCACCCAGACGGTGAGCTTGCCGGCGGCTTTGTCGCGGAGGAGTTCGACGTTGTAGGCGTGGTCGCCGAGCTCGACCAGCGTGCCGCCGTGCGGGGCGACGTGGACGTGCCCGGCATGGCCGGATTTCTTGTCGTGGTCGTGGGACTTGGAACAGCCGGCGGCGAGGAGCACCGCGGCGATGAGGACGGAGGCGAGGTGGATGGATTTCATGGGGGGAGGAAATTTATTCGGCGCGCAGAGCGATGATGGGATCGACTTTCGTGGCGCGGAGGGCGGGAACGAAGGAGGCGACGGCGGCGATGAGCAGCAACGCGACGGCGACAGCGGCGAACGTGAGCGGATCGGCGGGGCTCACTTCGTAAAGGACACCCGCCATGCCGCGACCGAGTGCGTAGGCCAGCGGCAGGCCGAGCGCGGCGCCAAGGCCCGCGAGAGCGAGGCCGCGGCCGAGCACGAGCCGGGTCACGTCGCGCGGGGCGGCGCCGAGCGCGAGGCGGACGCCGATTTCGCGCCTCTGCTGTGCGACGAGATAGGAGGGCCCGCCGAAAAGACCGATCGCGGCGAGGATAAACGCGAGCGCGGCAAACACGCCCAACAGCATCGCCGCTACGCGGCGCTGCCAGATCCGGTCGGCGATCCGTTCCTCCATCGTCTTCACATCGAGGTAAGATTGGTCCGGATCCACGGTCGCGATCACGGCGGGGGCGGCGCGCGCGAGTGCGCGGGGATCACCGTCGGTGCGGATGACGTAATACGGCCCCGCCGGACTTACCTGCGTGTAGGTGCGGTAAAGATCGAGGCTGGGTGCGGCGTCGAGTTCGCGGTGCAGGACGTTGTCCGCGATGCCGACGACTGTGAACCACGTGTCAGGGGTGGTGGTCGGGCTTGGTTGCAGGCGTCGGCCGATCGGATCGGCGCCGGGCCACAGACGTTCGGCCAAGCTGCGGCTGACCACCACGACGGCGGGTGTCGTGGGCCGATCCTCAGGGGCGAAATCGCGCCCGCGGAGCAACCGGATGCCCATCGTGGAAAAATAGTCGGGGCCGACGATGTGCTGATTGAGATACGGGTTGCGCAGGCGTTCGTCGGGACTCTGGCCTTCCGCGCTGAAAACCGACGGGTCGCGCGGTTTGCCGCTGAGCGGTAGGTTCGGGTCGAACGTGACGGCCCGCACGCCGGGCAGCGTCCGGAGCTTTTCGAGGACGCGTTGATGAAACTCGCGGCTCTTTTCCTGGGGCGCCCAGGGCGACGCCCAGCCGATCTCGACCCGGAACGTGAGCAGACGCTCGGGATTGAAGCCGAGGTCCACCTGTTGCAGTCGCGCCACGCTCTGCCCGAGCAGTCCGGAACCGACGAGCAGGACAGCGGCCAGCGCGACCTCGGCGACGATGAGCCCGTTGCGCAGCCGACGCTGGCGCAGGCCCGCGGAGGCGCCGCGCGCGCCTTCTCTCAACGCCGCGGAACTCTCGCCGCGCATCGCGTGCAGAGCCGGCGCCAACCCCGACGCCAAGCCGACGGCCGCGCACCCCAAAAAGAGAATGCCGATCGCGCCGGGATCGATCTCGATTCGCATCCAAGGCGGCAACGTCATCGACACTGCGGCCGCGAGCGCGTGGACGCCGAGATGCGCCATGGCGAATCCCACGACCCCGCCTGCAACCGAGAGGAGCGAGCTTTCAAGGAGGATTTGGCGGGCCAACGCCCCGCGGCTGGCGCCGAGCGCGAGGCGGATCGCGATCTCGCGTTCGCGCAGGAGCAGGCGCGAAAGCTGAAGGTTCGCCACGTTGACGCAGGCGACCGTGAGCACCAACCCCGCCGCCACGAGGAGCAGCAGCGCATACGGCCGGATCGCGCCCGTGTAAGTTTCCCGCAGTGGCGTCACCCGGAAGCGCAGCTGGGTGTTGGTCGCCGGGAAGTCGCGTTCCAGATGGAGCGCGAGCCCGTTGACCACGCTCCGCGCCTGCTCGATCGAGACCCCGGCCTTGAGGCGCGCGACGGCGAAGCGGGCCCGCACGTCGCGCCGTTCGTAGCCCTTCGGATCGGCCCCGATGCCGCTGCTGCGAAACAAGTCGGCGGGCGACGGGAAATTCACGTGCGGCGCCATCACACCGTAGATCGTGTAGCCCGGCGCGCCGTCGAGCGTCATGGTGCGCCCGACGATGTTGGGATCGCGGCCAAAGCGTCGCACCCACAGGTCATGACTGATCACAAGGCCGAAATTGCGCGTGCGATCGAAGTTGTCGGGCCACGGCGCACCGATGAACGGCATCACGCCCAGCACACGAAAGAGGTTTGCGGTGCAGATCGTGGCCGGCAGTTCCTCCGGGGCGCCGAAGCCGCTTGCATTATACATCGCTTGATCGGTGAAGAGCGCGACGTCTTCGAAGACGCCCAGCGCGTTGAAGTCGTCCTGCTCGGGCACGGCGAGCGGGCCGTCTTTGTCGCCGCGGACCGACGTGATGCGCACGAGTCGCTCGGGATCGTGAAACGGGGAAGCCCGCAACAACAACGACTGCACGGTGCTGAAGATGGCCACCGTGCCGCCAATCCCGAGGGCGAGGGTGAGGATGACGACGAAACTGAAACCGCGCTGATGGGTCAGCGAGCGGACGGCGTAACGGAGATCTGACCAGAGCGAATTCATGGGCCGGGGCAGGGCGTCACGACGGAGAACCGCGCGTCGGTCCGCAGGGTTGGAATGAAGGGCACTGACACAGTGAATCCGGCGCGGGTGGTGAGATCGCCGACTTCGGCGGTGGTGAACTCGTGGGCGAGCGGGCGTGTTTTTATGCGAGGGCAGGGGAGCTGCGGCGGAGCGAGCGGATGCTGCGGACGACGATAAGCGCGCTGATCGCCAGCAACGCGCCGAGGGGCCACGCGGCGCGGGCGAGGACCGCGTGGGTCGGCTCATCGACGAAAGCGAAGCGCGGCACTTCGTCATACTTGGCGAACTTCTCCTTCGCGAGGATCTTGGGCTGGAAATAGGCGCGCAGTGCGTCGTGGTGCGCGCCGATCTGCGTGCGATACGTCTCGTAGCTGGCGAGGCCCGTGCCGGTCAGATCGTTGAACGCGGTCTGCGCCAGCAGTGCCGGCGACACGAAGCGCAACTGCTCAATCAGAGCCTGCTGCCGCGCCAGCTGCTCGGCAAAGCGCGCGCGAATCGGCGCGAGCCGGCGCTCGGTCTCCTGATAGGACATTTGCGCCACGACCTGCGGATCGGGCGCATTGCGCTTTGCCGCCTCCGGCGCGAGTTCGGGGTGGTCTTCAAAATAGGCCGCGAGCAGCGCGCTGCGGCGGTGGCTGATCTCGTCGGTCGCGGCGCGCTGGGCGACGATGAAGTCCATGCGCGAAGGCGCGGGATAGACCCGCTTGGCGATCACATTGATGACCGCGGGAGCAACGATCGTCACGAGCAGCCAGGCGCTCGCGAGCACCACGGCATTCGTGGCGGAGGAGCCGCCGCGCGAAGTCACGAAGACCGCGAGCGCCAGCCAGAACGCTCCGTAGGCGAAGGCCACGCCCAACCATGCGACGAGACGACCCACCTCGGCGGACGCGAGTGAGCCGGTGGCGTAAAGTCCAGCCACCAAGAGCAACGCGAGCAGCCCAAAGGAAAAGAGGCCGGCCACAAGGCAGCGGCGTGCGACCAACGGTGCGGGTGATTGGTGCTGGAGCAGCAGCAACGGCAGCGTGCCGCGCTCACGTTCGCCCGAGAGCACGTTGTAGCTCAGAGCGATCAGCAGCAGCGGCAGGAGATACACCACGACGAAAGCCGCATCGAAGTGGCCGAGCAGCAGCCGCTGGGGATTGTCGACGCCTTCGCCACGCACGGAGAAGTCGCGCGAGGACAGGGCAACGAGGTTCGCATTGGGATAGAGATCGCTCTGCCCTTTGGTGAGCACGCTGAGGCCAAGCGGCGGCTTGGTCGCGTAGCTCTGCAAATGAAAGTGCGCGAAGCCCTGCGCGAAACGCGGATCGCGGCTCGGAGATTCCTCACGTTTCTCGGCATCGAGCTTCTGCGCGAGCGCCTTGGCGTCGGCGATGCGCTTGTCGGCCAACGCGAGAGAGTCGGCGACGGCTTCGTGCTGCAACCGGAGATGATGCGCGCCGTTGGCCACCGCGAACAGGGTCATCACCACGAGCAGGCCACCGAGCAGCCAAGCGGTCAGGTCGGAGCGCAGGTGGCGGAGTTCCCAGGCAAAAAGACGGGAGTTCATGGTCAGATCGGGTTGAGGCGACGCGCGGCGTGGAGGAATGCCGCGATCGCAACGGCGAACCAGCCGGCTAGACCAGCCAGCGAGGCCAACCGGTCTTGCAGGACCTCGCGCAGGGACGGCGGGCGGTAGTCGAATTTGGGGATGCTGTGCCAGAGCTTGGGGTCGGCGAGATACACCGAGCCGTCCCGCGGGCCGTTCAGCATCAGGTCGGTGTTCAACATCCGCTGCATAAGTCGCCGATGCGTTTCTGCCGCGGTGATAAAATGCCGGTGGTGCGCGAAATCCGTGCCGGCGAGCGCCAGTGACAGCGGCTGGAGCGCGCCGAGCGGGGCGAACCAGCCGGCGGCGCGCTGCATCCGGTTTTGCGCTTCGATCTGGCCGAAGGCGCGGCCGAAGAGCTCGTCGTAGACGGCGTCGCTCGTCTCTTCGCTCGCGAGGAGATTGAGGCCGCCGCGATGGAGCGGGAGATCCTCAGGCCGTGTGACCTTGTAGCGCTGCATCATTTCCGCCTGTAGGCGCTCCAGGCGCGGGCTCCGGGCGTGCGGGTCGTCCAGCTTGGCGCGAAGTTCGGTGCGGAAGGTCACGCCTTCCATGGTGGGATGGCGCGCACCGGCGATCTCCGCCATCGCCCGGGGCAGCAGCAGACCGTTGAACATCCACAAACCGAGCGACGCGACCAGCGCCACGCGCGCACTCGGCGCGAGCGCGGAAACAGCCAGCGTTCCCAGCACGAAGATTCCCAGGTAGGCCGCATAGCTCGCGATCAGCAGGGCGAACCGCAGCCAGGCGCCGTTGACCACGACGTTGTCGCGTTGGAACAGGAGGAGCGCCCCGCCGGCAACCAGCAGCGGCAGCAGCAGGAGACCGAGCGCGGCCGCGAGGCCGAGGGCCTTGCCCCACATCCAGGGTGTGGCGTTGCCGCCGCAGGCGAGTGCCTGCCGCAGCGTGCCGCGTTCGCGTTCGCTCGCGACCGAGCCGAAGGCTAGGATCACGACGAGCAAGGGCACGAGGAGTTGCAGCACGAGCGCGGCGGTGAGATCGCCGAAGCGTTGGGCCGCGCTCGCGTCGTCCGCGGGCTTGTGGAGGAACTGATTCTGGCGGTGTGCCTCGAGCCAGACCGCCACGCCGGCGTAAGGCTCGACGCCGGGGTCGATGAAGCTCGTGGCCAACGAGGGCTTGAAGGCCCAGATACCGTAGTGCGCCGCCGAGTGGGGATTCTTTGCGGGCTGGGTTAGCCAACGATTGTCCTCGGACGCGGTGGCGAGTGCGCGCTGTTCGGCCTGTTCACGCTGATACGACCAGCCTGCCACCAACGCGGCGATCAGCAGCAGCCCAACAAAAACTGCGGCCCAACGAAAGCGGCCATCCCGAAGTGTCCCGACGAATTCGTGACGAATGACGGAGGTGATCATGAGAGGAGGTTCAGGCGAACATGGTTTCCAGGTAGCATTTCCAGAGAGGGTGTGGTCGCGGCGGGAGGATAAGCGGCTCGGCGGCGGTGCCGACCTCTGCGCCTGCACGACCACGCGCCGCGTGGTGCGAATCCAAGGGGAGATCTTCCTCGCGCCAACGTATCGCGAGGTTTGCGGGGAATGAGTCCGACCGTCGATTGACTCCCGCGCGCTTCCGCTTCACTCCAGTTTTTCCACTCCCCCCAGCCCCATGAATCGTCGCCAATTCGCCCGCACCTCCGCCCTTTCTCTCGCCGCGCTCTCGCTGCCCCGCTGGCTCAGTGCCGCCGGCCCGGCCGGTCTGCGCTACCGCGATACGCTCGGCTTGCAGCTCTGGACGGTGCGCAACCAAATGGCCAAGGATATGCTCGGCACGCTCCGCGCCGTGAAAGCCGCCGGATACGCGCAGGTCGAACTCATGCGCACGATGGATGCCCGGGAAATTCTCACCCACACGCGTGAGCTCGGGCTGAAGGTGACCTCCGCGATGATCGACTGGAATTGCCTCGTCAACCCGACCGCGCCGAACACCGCGACGCCCGAAGCCCACCTCCAGGTCGCACGTGAGATCGGTCTGCGTTACCTCGTGTTCGGCTACATCGGCAAAGGTCACCGCGAAACGGTGGCGCAGATGAAGGCCCTTGCCGCCCGCGCCAATGACTTCGGACGCAAGTGCCGCGACGCCGGCGTCCAGCTTTGCTACCACCACCATTCCTTCGAGTTCGCCAAACTCGACGACGGTGCGACCACCGGCTGGCAGATTTTCACCGGCGAGTTCGACCCGGCGCTGGTGCAGTTTGAGATCGATGTATTCTGGGCCGCCATCGGCGGACTCGACCCGGTGAAGACTCTGCGCGATCTGCGCGGTCGTGTCGCCCAGGTCCACCTCAAGGATCTCGAGGCCGGCCACGGCACCATGTTTGATGAGGGCAAGATCCCGGTTTCCGCCTTCAAGGAACTCGGCCGCGGCACGCTCGACATGAAGGCCATCGTCGCCGCGTGCGCTGCGGCTGGCGTCGCCCAGTGCCACGTCGAACAGGACCAGTCTCCGGACCCGATCCGCAGCATCGGCACGAGCATCGGCTTCATGAGCCAGCCGGCCTGAGCCCGGCGGTGCGTGGAGCGATCCGATGCGCGCGGTCGCGAATCGGACCGGCGCATGTGATGGCGCGCAGGTCGCCGCACGCGAGTCAGCCCCATCCGGCAGCGTAGCGCCCGTCCCCTCCCGTGTCACCGTCGTGCCGCGGACGCGCGCGGACTGCCCGCCGAGAAAATGCGGCGCGTTCTCGGCGGATTTCGGACGCTCCGCCATGTGCAGTTCGCGACTAGTGAGGCGCGGCTGCGTTTCGCTACGCACCCATTGAGAAGAAAACCAGTCTCTGGGCTCCGTGAGCCCGCTGACGGCGTCGGGTGCCTCAAATCCTGCTGCCTCGTCGAGCGCTGCGACTGCGTGATCTGGTCTCCGCGTGAACTGCGGGCCATTCACGCCGCTCGACTGCAGCCCGATTACTACTGCGCTTCGGTGAAAGCGCTCGTCCCGCAGGGTTCCGATAACTTCGTGACGGATGGCGGACGCGGTCATGACAAGAGGCTCAAGCGTGCATGGTTTCGAGGTAGAGTTTCTCGAGGTCGGTGTGGGCGAGTTCCTCAGCGGTCAGGATGTGTGCGAGGCGACCGTGACGCATGATGCCGACGCGATCGGCGTCGGCTTTGGCGCGGAAAAGGTCGTGGGTGGCCATCAGGATCGCGACATCGCGGTCGCGGAGCTGGCGGAGGAGGCGGCTGAACTCGTGGCTCGCGCTGGGATCGAGGCCGCTGGTGGGTTCGTCGAGGAGGAGCACCTTGGCGTGCTTGGCGAGAGCGATGGCGATGCCGACTTTTTGGCGCATGCCTTTGGAGTAACCGGAAACGCGGCGTTCGTGGGCGTCGGCTTGCAGGCCCGCGTCGGTGAGGAAGCGGCGCAATTCGGCGTCGGCGTAGCGGTGCCCGGCGAGTTCGCTGAAGTAGGCGAGGTTTTCGATGCCGCTGAAGTGGCCGTAGAGATTCACCTGCTCGGGGATGTAGGCGAGACGGCGCTTGGTCTCGAGCGGCTCTGTGGCCACGTCGAGGCCGTCTATGACGGCGCGGCCAGAGTCGGGGGCGACGAAGCCAAGGAGGCAGTTGAGCGTCGTGGTCTTGCCGGCGCCGTTGGGGCCGAGCAGCGCGAACAGTTCGCCGGGCGCGACGGTGAGGTTGAGGGCGGAGACGGCGGGCGCGGCGGTCCCGGGATATCGCTTGGTGAGATTTTGGAGCGTGAGCATGGGGATGCGGCGAAGTTGAGAGTTGAGGATTGAGAGCTGGGGGGCGTGGTCGTCAGCCGACGAGGGCGGAGAGGTAGGAATCGTCTGCGTGGTCGCGGCGGGAAGGTGCCGCGTGAGCGCGGACGACCAGAAAGATGAATAGGCAGGAACGCGTGGCGGACTGGCCTGAGGACGAACGGAGGGAAAAGTGCGCGGCTCCGCGTGGGAGCGGGCGCTGGGAGCGACGCCACGGCCGCGCAGGGCCGGGCGGATCTATTCTTTCACGCCGCGATCGGCGCGTGGTTCGTCAAGCCAGCGGGGGGCCGCAGGCGGGCGGGAAGAAAAGAGCGGGCGCGCGTGGCGCGGGCGCCGCGGAAAGAGACAACGTCGCGCTGACGCGCAGGACGGCGCCGGGCGCGAGAGTGGGCGCGTGGGCGAAGTCCGCCTTGCCGTGGGCGAATTGCGTGACGACGCAGAGATCATCGCCGTCGCCAGAATCCGGTGCGGCCGGCGCATCATGCGAGTGCGGGCAGTTCGCGTGCGCGTCGGCCATGTGCGCCGAATGCTCGTGCAACCAAACGTGCAGCGCCGGGCTGGCGGCAAAAACGGTGAGCACCGCCACCAGCAACGCCGTCGCGGACGCGACGAGGCGCGTCGGGAGCGACGGTTGGGCGCGGCGGGCGGGCATGGCAGGGCGGAGATGAGGACAGCCGATCAAGAGCGTCAAGCGCCGGTCACTAGGAGGCGCGGAGGCCGAGGCAGGAGGGGTGCGGCAAAGGCGACACGCGTGGTTCAATCCCGAAGTCGCGAACGCCAGCTCGGGTGCTTGGTGCCAGCACCATCATCAGGGATCCGCAGCGGAAGAAGGGCAGTTGCCGCGCATCATACAGAAGTCGTCAAGCCCCCCAAGTTTTCGCTCGTGGGCTGGGTCGCGTGAAGCAACTCGGCGGGCACGGAGTCAGCTCTCGCTGGCACCCGCCTCGCAGGGCATCACAGGCGGAGAAAGAAGTTGCGCGCGTTGAGCCAGCGGACCGCCGCCCATGAGGCCAAACAACCGAAGGCGGTCAGGGTGAGCGCATACCACAGGGGCGAGTCCTTCGGGCCGATGCGGCACCGACCGGGGTCAGGCCGTGAATCGTTAGTTTTCGGCCGACCCTGAATCCGGGTGCCCGCACCCTTCCAGCGATTCACGGCCTGCCCCCGTCGGTCCGTCCCCCGCCCTCCGGCCCTTGAA
>Ga0194134_10004148_pt1 | contig 14837 bp, 11 predicted proteins | sample TA2KigOff0mmetaG_FD_148602 | JGI IMG/M metagenome (GOLD analysis project Ga0194134, IMG submission 148602) | Freshwater microbial communities from Lake Tanganyika, Tanzania - TA2015056 Kigoma Offshore 0m | ecosystem: Environmental > Aquatic > Freshwater > Lake | place: Tanzania: Lake Tanganyika... | reverse complement strand
TACCGCCAGGTCGACCGGGCCAGCTTCAGCATCCGGCACCCAGCCCGGATCGAGCAGACCCCGTCCTGACTCAACCGCCTCACGTGCTCCCGGCGTGTCGCCGGGCTCAGAGCTTTTTTTCGCATACAGCCTCCAAGACACGGTTCTTGAGCAGTGACTCCGCCAGCATTTTCTTCAACCCGCTGTTCTCCCGTTCCAGCTCCTTCAGCCGTTTGGCCTCATCCACCCCCATCCGTCCGAACTGCTGAGGCCACCGGTGGTAGGTTGCCCCGGAGAGGCTCCTCTCCTGGCACACCTCGCGGATCGGTTTCCCGCCGTCCGCCTCCCTCAAGGCTCGGATCTTCTCCTCTGTCGTGTGTCGCTTTCCTTTCATGGTCTGGTCCCTTTCTTGGTCGCCCAGACTCTCACTCCCTCTGGATCAGTGTTGCGAGGTCACGTCAAGGCACCTGCGTGTCGACGCCCATTCTCGCCCTAAAGGCGCGCGGAGTGGTCGGTCATCGATGGGTGAGCGGCCGTTTTGGCACGTGGGGACCTCAAACGGTGTTTCAGCGTGAGCCAGCCTGCATGAAGACGGCGTGTCAGGGATGGGTGACGTGCCAGTGGCAGGAGTGCCCAGCCGACCCAGCGGTCGCGGGCGCTGGGGAGGAACCCATAGTTTCGGTTCACGATCTGGCAGTAGGTATAGCCTACCTGTTCGTTGCCTTTCGGGCTGTCCGGAAACTCGCTCAGGAGATAGAGCAGTAGGGTCAGCGGTTCAAAGTGGTAGAATGCCTTTTGATGGAGAATTTGCCGCACACCGGGGGGGAGCGGTATCTCAAGCAATGTAATGATCCCCAGCATCGGTCCGTAGAGACGCCAGAGCTCCGGCGCCAGCTCGATCGCGTCGATAATGGACTCCGTGCGAAAGCACACTTGGGTCTCCGGGGTCATCGACGCGAGAAAGGTCGCGGTATGTGGGGCTGTGGCATAGATGCCGTACTGGTATCCGAACCGAAGGTGGGACGCCAGGGGCGGCACGCGATACACACAGCATGAGGTGAAGTTGAGCATGCCGAACGAGTCCAGCCGAGCGACCAGATCGTTGAGGCCACGGGTTTCGAACGCCCCCTCCCTTTGGAAACCGCAATAGGTGAAGTTCAGCAAGCCCGCGGTCGGATGCAGACGGATGGCTGAAAGAACGGTTGCGATCGCGTTCGGAGCGGTCCGGTCGTCGTCGCCGAGGATCCAGAGCCATTCTGTCTCACACAACTCGAAGCACCGCAGAATGTTCGCATTGCCGCCGATATTCACCGGGTGCCGGACAATTTGGCTCTGGCCAGGTTTCAGTTGCCTCAGGAGGGGGGCAAGCGTGGTCTCGAGGGGGACCTCGCAGTGATTGTCGAGGATAAGAAGGCGGCAATCGTCCGCGAGTTGAGGGAGGAGGACGGCGAGGTTCTGACGCAGGATTTCGTTTCGATTGAATGAAGGGATGGCGATGGTCAGCAAGGGCATGGTGGGATCGGTGAGGGTTGCAATTTGCGTGGGGTCGGTCTCTTGGGTTTGGGATCCCGCTCAGGGCATCGTGGTTTTTCCCTCTGTCGAATCACAACCAGGCGTCGGCCTGCTTGGTCCATCTCTACTTCCAATCCGTGCATGCCTTCAACCTCGGTATTCTGCCATTCCGAGTCCGTGTGGCGACAAAGCCTCCGGCGAATGTCGGTATAAGCCTAGCCACATCATGGTCCGTGTAGGCCATCGGGCCAGATTACGGGTGGAACATCCGATCGACCTGTCCTGGAATTCGCAACGGCCCCGTTTGGATCATCCGCCATTGGTGCCGATAGGTCAGGATATTGGGCAGAGTCTCCGTAAACTTCTGCTCCAGCAAGCGGTTCACCAGCTCGCGTTCACCAAGGGTGTCTGCCAGCGATGCCACGACGGCGTGCTGAGGCCGGAGGGGCCGACAACGGGATCAACGCCAATATCGCGTTGGAAGCGGAAGTGGTGGGGCAGAAGTGCGTCGGACCCCACATCCTAATACCGACAGCACCCTGATTTCGAGCGGGTGGAACCTTACGGTACTTGTGCGATCGGGTCCCCCGCCTAGGAGGGTACTCCCCGAAGAACATAGGGGGTGTAACGCCCTGCGGAGGGCGCGATATCTGCGCCAAAGGTGGCCGGAGATCCAAGGAAGCGTCCGTTTGCATCGATCCACCTCCCAGCCTGAAAATGCCGCGGTTTTCCGCCTCAAGCCCACGACCGTCTACCGACCCAATATCCCAATGCCTCGAAGCCAAGAGATTTCGCCGGTTCCGCTGTAGATGTTGAATGGCGGTCAACGAGTTCAGCTGACTCTGCCCGGATAAATTATCGTTATCACCAGGGGAAGCCCTCGTTTTCTTGGGCTCAATATCGCCGACGGAAAGTTAATTGGCCGATGCCATAAAATAACCACCATCGAGAATTATTTCGTTTTATTTAAAAAATCGACCAGGGTTCCCTTGGATCTCCAAATTCATCTAGTCCTCGATATATGCTAGCAACAAGAGATTCAAGGTGGTCGCCTGCTTCCAGAAACATCCTCGGTATCACCTTCACTTCATAGCGACACGTGGCTTTGGCTCAACCAAGCCGAACGCTGGCTTGGGAAGCTTACCGATCGGCGGGTTCGTTGCGGGTCTGCGAGAGAGTTGATGAACTCATTGCCCCTATGGACTAATGCATAGAAACCAATAAAAGCACCCTAAACCATTTTACTGTACCGCCACTGGTGAGCTCGATTTAAAACGAATCAAGAATTTAAAGACCGAAACAATCACGCCCCGTACTGGCATTGTGTATTATTCTTAATCCGGAAAACTTGGTTAATTATCTTATGGTTCGATGCGAAGCGGCAAGTCTGTGCAACGTGTCTCGCGAATTGCCAATTATCATGAAGCAAGGCAAAAATGATCGTGTAAAAGAATTCCTGCTCGCTGCGTATAGTTTCGGGATGGCGAACCATTGAGACGTCGAACATCATCACAGAGCCGAAATACGATCCAATCTGGTCCATTTTTAGGCATATTAACCCCTGATTCATAAGATTCTCCACCAAATGCGGTAGGGTGGCTCCACCGTTATAGAAATCTCTCCATCGGGCCTCAAAGGTAAGTCCGGTAATATTCTTCATTGTGGATTGAGCGCCTTCCAAGATCTCTCCCTCTGCGCCTTCGCAGTCAATTTTTATGTAGTTTGGAATTGGGAGGTTTTGGTTTACGATCACTTCATCCAAGGGGTGGACGGTGATTGGTAATTGGTTGACAGTGCGGTATCCATCCCAATCCGTATGCCTCCCTATTTCGATTGGGTTCGGTATGAAAATCGAGGAGCTTCCCGGTTCTTTTGCGATGTATAGAGTTCTGTTTTCATTGGTGCGTCCGAGGGCAGTCTCGCAAACCTTCGAGAATGCGTTCTTATTTCGTAGTTGTGCCGCCTCCTTTGGATCGGGTTCGAATCCCACCGAAATAAATTCCGGGTAAATATTCAAGGCGTCATATGGGTGGCTAATTCCCCATCTGGCCCCGATGTCGTATATGCAGATTGGAAGCGGTTTGTTCTGTTTCGTTAGAAAATTAAGGATTTTCCTCAATGCGTGACGCTTTCGGTGGTGCAATATGTATTTGCGAAGTATTGACGGTATCATGTGGATTAAAAGTGTTTATTTTTGCGATGGTCACCCTGGATGTGAAAGGGGTACGGCTGTGACTTTTCTGTTCGACTGGCAATTTCCGATTTGTCGTATAAATACCGGTATGGTTTTATCGATTGACAGCCCACCAACTTATACCCGAAGCCTTCGCGCTTTCTCTAGTGTGGATACATTTTCTCGAGGTTAGAACGGGCCGAACCCACCGCTTGTCCATCTGTTTAGGTTCACCTCGGCAATGATTTCTGAATACTCCTAAACCCTCCGGAAAGGGTATAGAAATCATCGGTTTCGGCGCTTTTGGCGATTCCGGGAATTGTTCCCGACGAGGTGCTGAAGGGAGGGTTCCGGACCCCGTGGAAGATCGAATAATCCTTCATTTCATGTAAGATCACGCCGCGGGTCGAATCGGCCTGCCATGGCCCGTGGTGTTTCATGAAGCTGCCGCCGGGCACGTCGTTTCCCGAATCCACGGTCCCGTTGTCGATCCGGCAGGTAGGCGTTGCCTGGAACCCGAGGTTGCCCGTTCGCAGGGACAGGGTGGGTCGAGCCCGAGCTGGTGTTCCCGCATGGGGAGGTTGAAAGGTGGTGGAAAGAACGGGACGAGATCGCCCTGGGTGAGCCTTTCCAGTCCTCTGGGGGTGTTCCAAGAAGGGCCAAACCCCCTTTGGATAGACCGCCTGTGGGCCGTCTGGCGGATGGCGGACTGGAACGGTCATGGCCTGAGGATGCGACGGTCTTCGATCTTGGGGTCGTGGACCCCGGTGGGCGGAACCCCTGGTGTCTCCGGTGGGACGATCGGTCAGGGGATCCAGCCGTCGGAGACGGCCAGGATCTTCCGGTTGCGCCAGCGGTGAGCCGGACCTGGCAGGCTCTGCGGCCATGCCCCACCTGGAATCCCCGCCGTGGCGTCACGCAAAGGAGCCGTGACACGGGTTCTACGCGGGGTGCCCTGGAAACGCATGGCCCTCGGTTGATACCGCTGAGGGGAGGGAGAAAATGGGCCTGGACGACGAGCCATCCCTCGGTGCGTTGTTCCAACACCGCAGTCAGCCGGCCAGTCATCGTCGCGGCGGATCCGCCGGCTGTGACGTGGAAGGTGACCTCGGAGGCCACCCAGGCGACGGCTCCTGCCGAGGACACGGAGGTCCAATCCAGGGTGACGGAGGCCTTTTCCGACTGTGCCCAATCCCGTTCCACGTGCCGCTCGATCTCGGCGAGTCCGATGCATTTCTCGTCGGTGCCGGTGCCGTAGACGAGAACATCGGCATCCGCGGCGAATGTCGCCCGGAGCCGTGCGACATCGCGGTCCGCATACGCCATTGAGAATCGATCCAGGACGGACAGGACTGCGCTTTCGATATCGTGGGGTGCTTTCATGGGGAGAGGAATTCCCTGTCGGCAACGGTTCTGTCAACGGAAGGCTGAGACCGGTCGAGGCACCACGCCGAGTTCGGCATAGTGGAATCCGGATTCCGGGGGCGCGTAGGGACCGACGAGGTCGACGCTGCGGTCGGGCGTGATGGCCGACTCCATGCCGAGCCCCCAGTAGATCGCATTGATGACGAGTCGACGCAGATCGGCGCATTCGAGGTCCTGTGCGCTGCCCATGGTGGATTGGAACACCCGCGCCTGACGGCCATTGCGTGTCTTCCAATGCTTGAACCAGGCCACGGGCAGGGGCTCGAGATCGGGGTTCGGCCTGTCGGTGGGTTTGCGGCCCAGCAGCGGCTGGCCCCAGACGAGGGCGGTGGAACCCGCCGGCAGGCTCCCCCCTTCCTTGTAGGTCCGGTACACGTCCGAGGGACCCCAGATGTCCCGGACCCCACGGAGGATCGGATGATCCTTCATCGCTTCGACAATCACGCCGCGCGTCGAATCGGCCTGCCACTGGCCATGGTGGTTCATGAAGCCACCGCCGAGCACCTCGTTTCCCCAATCCACGATCCTGCCGTCGATTCGGTAGGGCAGCGCCGCGTGGAATCCGTGGTTCCCGGTCCGCAGGGAGAGGATGGGTCGGCCGGAATCAATGTAATCAACGATCAGCTGTCGCTCCCGCATGGGGAGGGTGAGAAGCCGTGGGAAGAACAGGACGAGATCGGCCTGGGCGAGCCGTTCGAGTCCTGGGATGTGGTGTTCGCGGAAGACCCGACCCTCCTCGGGGTAGACCGGTAGGGTCGGATCGACCTCTCCCTTTTCGTTCACCCCGAAGAGCACCGTGCAGTCAAAGCCATGATGCGTGCTCAGGATCCGGGCGAGCATGGGCATCGCGTGTTCGCTCCGGTATTCCTGGTCGGCAGCGATAAGAACCACCCGCTTGCCCCTGCCCGGGCCGCTCTTGCCCGGATACGTCAACCATGGCTCGGGGTCGGCAGCCCGGACCATTCCTGCCAGGAGTAGGGTTAGAGCGGATCCCAGGACGACGAGGCAGCGGAGGTGGCAGGCCATGGGCTAGTCCTTGGGGATTTCGTTGACCGTGTAGTAGGCCTTGGTGTGGAGGAGACGCCGCCCCTCGTGGGAGCGGACCCCGGCCAGGTCGAAATCGTGGATGTGATCCTCCACGACCCGATCGAGCGTGATCCGGACGGAACGGCCATCCGGTGACGGGATCGCCTTCAGGATTCGGGGCGTGGTGGTGTCGACCTCCGGGCTGCCGTAGCCCTCGTGGTAGACGTGGGTGTAGGTGGTGACCCGATAGGACTCGGCGGCGGTCGCGGTCCTCGGGTCCACAGGCTGCGTGAACAGGACTCGGAAGCCGTCCTTGAGGATGCGGATCTCCTGGATCTCGAAGGGTGTGATCCCGTTCCAGTCGATGCGTTGGAGGGCGAAGGGTCGGGTGCCTCGCACGGGCCATTGTCGACTCGTTGTGAACCCTCCGGCCATCAGCTGTCCCCGGGGCGTGAACTCGACGTTCATGATCCCGGTCGCGAGGCCCTCGCGGAATGGATAACAGGCGCCCTGCCAGACGCCGTTGACCTGCTCGGTGGTCGCCCGCATCACGAGGCTCAGGCTGTAGTCACCTAGAAACAGCTGATTGTCGAACGGTCCGAACCGACCGCCGGTCGTATTGAGACGGAACCCTGAGATCGACCGCCCCATCTTGATATAGGGGAACTTCACCACCGGAGGAACGAGTTCGCGGACACGTTTCTTTTCGATGCCCATGCGGGAGTCGCTTCTCGGTTCGAGCGCCGGCTTCTGGACTTCCGGGGCGAAGGGGTACCAATTGTAGCTGGCGGGATGGCCGAGGAATCCACCGGGCTTGAGATGCTTGAGCGAACAGCATCCATTCCAGGGCCCCTGGCTCTCGATGGCCAACATCACGCCCTCGGCGTTGGCGCCGACACCTCCGGGACTGCGGAGTCCGCTGCAGACCGGGATCATCCGGCCCTCCGGAGTGACCTTGACCGCCCAGCCCCGGAACAGGTTGTGCGATTCGTAGGAGCTGCTGAGTCCCAGGGCGACCCAGATGTTCCCGTCCGGGTCGTGCTTGGAACCAAAGGCGAACTCATGGCCCTCGGCGTAGCCCCAGTCGGCGCTCAGCGTGTCGTACCGGTCGGCGACCCCGTCGCCATCGACGTCCTTGATCCTTGTGACCTCGGCCCAGCTGGTGGCGGTCAGGGCGCCGTCGCGCCACGACAGCGAGAAGATCTCGTCCTGGCCACTGGCGAAGAGGTGGTACTCCGGATGGGGCGGGGAATCGAACGCACCCCGGACGAGGTAGATGTCCCCACGACGGGTCCCCACGGCGAGACGTCCATCGGGGAGGACCTCCATCCCTCCTGGCTGCAGCGGAACCCCGCTGGGTACCGGGATGTCCACGATGGGATAGTACTGGGATTCATCCTGTGCGGTGCCCCACATCGCTCCCAGATCCTCTTCGGCCCGGAGGGCGTTCAGACCCGTCCAGGCCACCAGCCCCAGGAAGCACAGGAAGCACGGGGCTGCGAGAAGTCCCTGCGATCCGCCGAGCGCGCGCGACGGAGCTCCTGTCGAACCCATCCATGGGCGGTGCTGGGATACTACCATTGGTAGTCGAGGATGAGGGTGGATCGACCCCGGGGAGGGTCCAGTCGGATGAGGAGTTCGTGCGGCCGACCCGTACGGATCCGGCCCGTGTGATGGGACTGGATCCGTACCTGCAGCGGGCCGGCCTGGAAGCGTTGATCGGAGTCGGCTGCGAGTTCCTCGCCGGTGGCAGCTCGGAAGTCGAACGGCGGGTTGGGCGATGCGGTTGTAAAGGTCAGGGTCCTCCGGAAATAGGGTTTCGACGTCGCGTCGACACGGTCCTCGAAGAAGTCCTCCACCTCGATGTCGCCATAGCGGTACCGGAGGGTCGGACGTCGTTGGGCATCGAGTTGGTAGCCGAGGAAGCGGTATCCGTGGTCCTGGGGAAAGCGGTGGTTGGTCTTTCCCTTGCGGGGCCAGGCGGACTCGGGGGCCTCGAGTCGATGGAAGGGAATCCCGGGCGGGAACGAGATCGGATCGGTGCCCCGCGGGTGGAAGTGACCGGCGTCGATGCTGACAAACTCCCCCTTCCACAGCAGCCGCAGCGCCATCTCCCCGGAGTCGAAGGCAAGGTGGATCCGTTCGGGGTATCCGACGCCGATCCCGCGGTAGCCCACGGGGCTCTGTCCCCGACACAGCTCGGCGACATCGCCGACCCGGAGTTCCCGGGATTGCCTGGACAGACCGATCGGCTTCTTCGCGCGCTCACCCTCGGCGAGGTACATCCACAGGGCCTCGATCTGTAGGGAGGCGTCACCGTCGAGGAGATCGGTCCGACCCGATCGTCCGTTCGGCCAGTAGGCGGGCATGATGACCGTGGGACTGAACCGTGCCGGGTCCCGGAGGTAGAGGTGGAACCAGTTCTTCTGGAGCCGGTGGGAGACGGTCGCGAGGTCGATGGCGCCCGTCTCGCCGGATTTCTGTCCGTTGAACTCGTGGCAGGCGATGCAGCTGAACCCCTCGCTGCCCACCAGCTCGTGTCCAATCCGGCGGAACGCGACGTCATCGGTGACGGTTGGAATGGGTGAGTCCTCGAGATGGTCGACGCGCGGGAACAGGTCGACGAGGTGTCCCACCTGCGCCTCGCCGTACTGCGGCATGCTGGCATCGAGGTATCGGCGTGAACGCTTCCCATGGAGGAGCACGTCGCGAAATCCCTCGGACGTCAGCTTGGCACCGACGTGGTCCAGGCTCGGGGGCAGTCGGCCGGCGTCGCCCAGTCCGGGTTCGGTTCCCGTGAAGGCGCCCCGCCGTTCCGCGGAGGGGCCGCCAACCCCGGTCCGGGTGTGGCAGGCGATGCAGTTGAAGGTGATGAGGGACTTCTGGAGCCTTTGGGTGTCGGGCCGCTCCGGCTCGGGTGCCCGCGACAGGGCGAGGGTGATCTCGGCGCGTGGGTTGGGATCGAGATGGAACCGGGGCCATGGACCGGTCCCGCCACTGAGGCAGCCCTTGCCGGGTTGCAGACGGGACCAGGCGGGCGCGGGCTCCGACCGGATCTCGAGGTCATCATGACATCGGGCACATCGGTGTTTCGTGAACGCGTCCCGACCCTGAGCGGCGAGGGTGGAGTCGGCCTGGAACGGCTCAAGGGCCGCGATGGGGTCCCGGGAGACGGACAGCAGGGATTCGGGCAACGGGCCCCGCGGAAAGCCCGGTCCTTCCATCTCGAACAGGAAGGCGGGGTCGTGTCCGGTGTGGAAATAGATCAGCCGGATCGCTCGCCAACCGGCCTCAAGGTCGAGTTCCGGCGACCATTCCAGGACACCCCTGGTGTCGCTGGGGTCCTGACGGACGAGCTGCCGACCGTCCACGACCAGAGAACCGCCGTTCATGCGGAGGTGGAACCGGTATCGCCCCGGTCCTGGGATGTGGATCCATCCGTCGTACTGGATGGCAGTGTGGTGGCCGACCTCGCCGAGGCTTTTCAGGGCGAAGTCGCGGACCTGGCCGGCGCGCTCGGCAACGACGTCTTCGCTGTCGAGTCCCTCCCAGACCTGGCCTCGGTACAGGGTGTAGGCCAAGGCTCCGGGCACCCTGGTGCTTTTGAGGAGGTAGTGGGTGATCCGCTCGACATCCAGGTGGCCCAGTCGGAGGTCGGGCATGCGTCCGGACGGTCGGGTTCGGTGGGGTTGATGAAGGAATCCCGAGAGACTCTGGAAGCTGTACTTCGACTCCAGCCCGGTGAGCGGAATGAGTCCCTGGGCCGAAGGTGCGGTCGGATCGCTCTCCGGGGTGGAATGACAGGCGATGCAGCCGCGGGACAGGAACAGCCGTTGGCCGTGTCCGGAGGCGACGGCGTCGGGCGGGGTGAAGGCGAATCCGGAGGTCCGGGTCGACAGCAGGAAGTGGGTGATGGCGCGGGCCGTCTTGCGACGCACTGCTGGCTCGAGCGAGGCCAGCGTGTCCGGCATCGTTGTCCCTTCCTGGGTTCCGTGGGGATCGGCGATGAAGCGTTCGATCCAGGTGGGATTCAACCGGGCGCCAAGATCCGTGAGTCGGGGCGCCTGCTTGGATCGGGTCTTCAGCGACCCCTCGACCTCATGGCAGGCCACACAGTTCAAGTCCTCGATCAGGATCTCGCCGCGGAGTTCGGGTGCGAGGGTCCCCAAGGCGAGACCTGGAATCCTGGGTTCGGACCGGGCCGTGAAAGCCAAGGCACAGAAGGCCAAGAGGGCCATCGAGACGCGCGCTCTCCACGTCAGCGCGGCCTCCATGGCGTAGCGTGGATCCCCTCTCATGGGAGGGAGGGTCGTGGAGAACGACGCAGGGCTGCCAGCAACAATCCGGAATGGAATCGGATCCGCCCCGACGGGCATGGCCTCGCGGCGGACACGCGTCACGAGGGATGACACCACGGGATTCGATTGGCAGTTGCGATGAGTCCACTGGCATCAACCCCTGCGGGGAATGCGATGCACGGCGTAGACTCGAAAACGCGACAGAAAGGGCAAAAAATGCAGAGATCGTCCATGGACACTCTTCAAATACAGGATGCCAAGCAGAGGTTCTCCGAGGTGGCGGCCCGCGCAGCCCGTGGACGGGCCCAGGTGATGACCCAGCGCGGAAAGCCGTTCGTGGTCATTCTGGTCATTGCAGAATGGAAGAAATCCCGATCACAACGAAGGACACTCATTGCGGGGCTCCGATCCTGTCCTGCCGACCTGACGATGCTGGTCACCCAACGGAGTCGGGAGCAGGGGCTGGAGGTCGAGCTGTGAGCTTCCCGATCAACACGAATGTCCTCAGCGAGATGACCCGACCTGAGCCGAATGGGAAGGTCGTTTCATGGTTGGCCGACCAGCCCGAGGAGACGCTTTTCCTCAGTGTCATCGCCTTGGGTGAGATCAGCGAGGGCGTGCTTCAACTTCCATCGGGGACTCGACGAAAGGGGCTCCTGAATTGCATCCGTGAGGAGTTCCAGGAACCAGGCGGGGTGGCTCATGCCGGAGGCATCCCGCCTGCGGCGCCCAGGAGGTTCACCACCACGACTCCGCCCATGCCCTGACCGATCTGGATCGCCGTCCTCGGGGGACGCTGTGGAGGTTCCGGCGCCTGGAGCTTCAGCTCTGGATCGATGGGATGGGGCCATGGGGGAAGTTCCCCGCGGCGGAGCCCCTCGACCACCAACACGGCATCGATCAGCCCCGAGGCGCCGAGGGCGTGTCCCGTGACCCGCTTGAAGGCGGACAGCCATGGGAGGCGTTCTGGAAAGCAGCGCCGGATGCAGGCGGCTTCGACCTCGTCGAACGCCCGGGTGCCGGTGGCGTGGAGGGAGATCCAATCCACTGGGCGTGTGCCAAGCCGGTCCTGTCCTCGCTGGATTAGCTCGACCAGCGTCGAGCCGTCCGGCTCGGGAGCGAGTAGATGGTAGGCCTCGCTGGCCTGGTCTCCACCCAGCCATCCGGCCAAGGGCGTCGCGCCCCGTCCGATCGCATGGGCGGCCGATTCGAGTACGATGCAGGCGGCTCCCTCGACGGGGCTCATGCCATCCCGTCCCGGTTGGAGCGGTCCTCCGATGCGCTGTTCCGAAACGCTCCCGTTCGTGGTCATGGCCTCCCTCAGGAGCCTGGGCGGCACCGGATCCGCCACCACCACCACGGCCGCGTCGAGCACCCCCGCGGCGATCAGGCTTCCTGCGAGCTGCAGCGCCTGGGCTCCGGTGGCCGAGGCGGCGTTGAGGGAGTAATCTCCCCCGCCGAGTCCAAACCGGATGGAGACGCCGGCCCCGATCGAGTTTCCACGCCACCGCCCCAGGGAATAGGGCAGGGGGCGTTGGTCGATCTCCTCCAGCAGACAGGCCAGTTCCCCGGTGGAGGTCCCGCTGAAGCAGCCCATCCGGGGACGGCGGATCTTGGACGACTGCCCTCGCAGGCGATTCCGTTGTGGATCCAGTCCCGCGTTCCGCCAGGCGCTCTCCGCCACCGCAAGGGCGAGGAGTTGGTGGCGACCCACGATGCGGGCGTCCCCGGAATCCAGTCCGGCCCGCGTCTCCAGTTCCTTCCGCTCCAACAGGCTCTCGGGAACCGGAACGTCTTCCCGGACGCGGTTCCATAGGGAATCCACGTGGGACTCCCCCTGGACGAGGATGCCGGTGCCTGTGATCCACACCGGTTCCCGGTCCCGTGTCATGGGGGAGGGGGCGGCGAGGGTCTCGGGATCGGTCATGTCTCCGCACCCTAACGGGAACGGGGGAACAGGTCAGCGTCCGGTTGTCGGCGCGGACGACGGCGGCACGGACACCCGCGTTCAGGGTGTCGACACCGACACCCGGAAGAATCGGGTCCCGACGTCATCCGCCATCTCATAGGTGACCTCTTCATACCCGGCGGGGATGCCCTCCCCGGTGCGGGTCGTAGTCGAGAGGATCTCCGCCGGGGCCCAGCCCTCCGGGGCGAGGCGGGTCAGGGTGAGTGGCTTGTAGGCCATGCCGATCGAGGTGGCGTTGAGGCGACGGAAATGGCGCAGCTGGATCCGCGGCGTCTCTCCGACGGTGGTGGAGGACACCCTGGGGAGAAGGAGGGCCGCATCGGGTTTCCGGGGGTCACCACCGAAGGCGAACTCGAGTTCGTTGCTGGCCTGGTCGTTGTCGGAATCCCCGCTGGGGCTCTCCCCCGGGATCCCGGCGGCCACCGCCCACTCGGCGAATGGGGACAGGGCGGACTTCACAGTGATGGGGACGGTGGTGGTGGAGGTCAGTCGGGGATAGAGGCCGTCGTAGCCGGAGTCCTGGACCTCGACCTCGAGGTTCCAGGCGCTCTGGGCGGAGGCCTTGAGGGTGTCGGGCTTGGCCACGGCGATGGCTCCGGTGTCGGTATCGATCCGGAAGATTCCCTCGTCGTTCCCACTGCGGATGCGCCACGCGAGGACGTCCAAGGGGCTGTCGGTGGCGTTGACGTCGACCACTGGTGTCGACTCTGCGGCACTCCGCTCCACGGTGCCCTCGGCCGGGATGAGGATTGGGGCGGTTCCGAGTGGCACGGGTTTCAGGGCGGAGCCCGGGATCACCAGCGGGGTGGAGGTGTTGGGATTGGTCCAGGCGACCGCGAGGTGGTCATTGCCGGCGCCCTCCTTGTGCAGGACCTCGAGGTAGTACTGTCGGGAGGCGAGGAGATTGACGCTGGCGGATTTCTGTCCGGTCTGGGCGGTCCAGTTCTCGGCGGCGACGGCACCATTGACCTTGGCGATCACCTTGGCACTGGACGGACTGGAGCTGGTGCTCAGCCAGAGTTCGCTGCTGTCGTCCGACGCGATGTAGAAGGTGTAGCTGCCTGATGCGGGTGGGGAGAGCAGGGCGCGGATCCGGGTGCCGTAGCTCTGTCCGATGTTGGGTCCGATGGCGAGGTCTTCGAGGGGGATGAGGAGGTCAGGGCGTCCGGGGAACTTGGCATTGCTGGTCAGGTTCGCGACCGAGGTTCCCGTTCCGATGTTCTGGAAGATCTCGGCCTGTGCGGTCTGGGCCCCGATCGCCTCGGCGGCCAGCAGCCGACACACCACCGAACTGCTGGAGGAACCGCCCGAGGCATCGGAGACCCGGACCTCGAGGGTGATTTCCGTCTCGCTGGAGCCCTCGAGCATCGCCGCATCGGCAAGGCGCAGCCACCCGGTCGATTTCTCCACAGAGACCAATCCCTCGAGGGAGGACGAGACGAGCTCGAACTGGAACTGGGTCCCGCCCGTGGCGCTGGAGGCCTCGAGCTTTGCGAACCGGGCCTGGGGGAACGTGCCGTGGCGGAGTCGGACGTCGGTCGTCACCAGTCTGGGGACGAACGCGCCCGTGTAGGGAGCAAGAAACCGTCCCGGGATGATCTGCAGGGTGGATGCCCCGGCGGCGGTGCATTGCCATGCGACCGCGAGGTGACTGATCCCATCGGCCGCCTTCAATCGGGCTTCCAGGTAGTAGGCGTGCCCCCCCACCAGGGAGATCGTGGAGGATTTCTGGGAGACGTACTGGGTCCAGTCCTTCGGGTCCGACGCCTTCGGTGCGTAGGCGATGCGGCGCACCGTGGTTGGGTCCCGGCTGGTCCCGAGGCGCAGGTCGGTCGCGTCGTCGCCCGACACGGCGAACGTGTAGCTGCCGGTGACGGGGGCGAGGAAATAGCCCTGGAGGACAGCCCCGAAGTCGGTGTCGAAGTTCGGCGTGATCTCCGACGCGGTGAGCTGGGAGACCTTGCTGGGAGAGTTCGGGTAGCTCGGGTCGCCCGTCAACGCCGCCACGGTGTTCCCGGCGATTCCTGCGTACACCGCATAGGTCAACCCACCCGGGGTCAGTCCGGTCGGCGTCTCGAGGACCTCCACCCGGATCTCGGCGGTCGTGGTCGCGGTGGCATCGGACCGATCGGCAACATCGAGGCCCAGGACGAAGGTCTTGGGGCCCGAGTCCAGATCCTTGGTCAGACGGAGCTCCCCGGTTCCGGAGATGGCGAAGTACCCCGCCTCGTTCCCGCTCCCGATGGCGAACGTGAGGACGGAGAACATGTCGGGATCCGTCGCGCTCACCTGACCGAGCACCGTGCCGCTGCGGGTGCGGTCGAACACCCGGATCGCGGGGGTGGTGACGACGGAGGGCTCATTGACATTGGTGAACTGGACGACGACGCGAAGGTCCGACTGGTTGAGCGACGGATCGTCCGGGTACTCGATGTTCACGAAGAGTTCCATCCAC
>Ga0194134_10004143_pt1 | contig 14847 bp, 12 predicted proteins | sample TA2KigOff0mmetaG_FD_148602 | JGI IMG/M metagenome (GOLD analysis project Ga0194134, IMG submission 148602) | Freshwater microbial communities from Lake Tanganyika, Tanzania - TA2015056 Kigoma Offshore 0m | ecosystem: Environmental > Aquatic > Freshwater > Lake | place: Tanzania: Lake Tanganyika... | reverse complement strand
GAAGACCTGATGCTCAAATGTCAGACAGGTATAAGAGAGACCCAAGAATTACTCCAGTTGGAAGATTCCTTCGACGTTGGTCTATCGATGAATTACCCCAGCTCTGGTGTGTAGTAATTGGCACAATGTCACTCGTTGGACCGAGACCGATTCTCCATCAAGAACTACCGCAGGTTCTTGACTCTCATCAATCTCGCTTCATCGCAAAGCCGGGACTAACAGGGTTATGGCAGACATCTGGTAGGAAATTAACTTCATGGGAAGAGCGGATGTCCGGCGATATTGCATATGTTCAAGATTGGAGCCTAGCCACAGATTTTGCATTGATTTTTCGGACAATCGGCGTTCTTATTTCAGGTAAGGGATCACTTTAACGATTCAAATATAGTTATCCGATTACTCATTATGCAAGAGTGACTCATACTTACAAGAAAATTGACTACTCATAAATTTTGAATTCTAGAGGTGAAAAACATATGACACCAATGGTAATGTGAATGCTAAAAATTAGATGGCAGAAACCTCTTACCATCTCTTTACTTATGATTCAGAGGCGCAGCATATACTATGCCTATGAGGTTTACTTTGACAGAATTACTGAAGTTATCACTTCGGCGCATACATTTGTTTACAAAAGGAGACAGAACGGGTGTGGGTGTCTGGTGGTTGGCCAAATTGATGCCAGTTCACATTAACCTCGGTAATTTCAATTTCCATCCCTACGTTAGCAACCAAGACCAATTGAGGCTAGTTTCATCGAAAATTCAGCACATAATCAATAATCGAAAACAGACTAATTCACCTGAAGATTGGAATGCGGGAATTAATCTTGTAACTTTCTTGTTTGATTATATTACCAAGATTAAACCACAAGTAATCGTGGAAACTGGAGTTGCAAATGGAGTGACAACTCGTGTGATTCAAGCTGCCATTGAATCTAGTGATGTGGAATTTCATTCAATCGATACAAACATTAATTGTGCAACTATAAATGTTGAATCTAAAAACTGGACTTTTCACCACTTAAAAGGAAATAATCTTAAGAAAGCAATCCAGAGTACCTTGAAATCTGTGCCTCAAGTTGATTTGTGGATACACGATTCAGATCATAGTTATCTTTGGCAAACTTTCGAGTATGAACTTGCTCTTAAAAAACTAAATTCTGGTGGAGTTTTAATTTCAGATGACGTTGATTTTTCTCAAGCATGGGGTGAGTTGACAAAATCTGAAAATATAGGTTTTATCTGCACAGTCGTTGATGAAGGAAAATGTTTCGGAATTGCTCAGAAGGCTTAACATTTTTAAGTTCCTAAAAATAGAATGAAATATGGAAACGCCTCTATATTAGATTTCTCGAGATTGGATACAGCCTATGCAAGATTTGAGAACGATTTTGAAACAACTGATTCATGCTAGGTTTTAAACGTATCTATCATGTCGTATTTACAAATCTCCAGAAATGGAAAATACTTTAGACCACAAGTAGTTTGGACTAAAGTTCACCTAGAGTCAACTATTTAAGAAATCGCTCTTACACTTTATATATTTGATTCTTAAATTATTTGCATTTAATCTGTTTATCAAAAGTTGCTGGGTATTACTACTTAACACTGGACACAGCGTGTAATTCTAAATTTCGCTTACAACAGTGGCAAGAGCACGAGGATCATCTGGTGGGATCCTGTAAGAGTAATCGCCAAGAAATATGCTTGATGATGAGTCGTAAGAACTACATATAAGAATAGGTTTGTCATCATACAAGTAAGATGCAATCTTGCTGGGAAGGCACATATTTTTTACAATTCCTCTTTCGTGAACTAAAAGGAAATCAGCTAATTGCAAGAGGGACTCATATGACGAAGTAGGTACCGTCTCTACTCAAAAAAGGTTTGAGGCAAATCCGAGTATTTTTTATCGCGAAATCTGTAAAATCCCGGCTAGTCACAAGTACTATATTTGCCATATTCTGATAACTATCTAAATTTCTACAAGTCAAAATAATGTTTTCCAGATTCTGTTTAAATCCAGATGCACCAGTGTATGTCATAATTGGATTTTCATTGTTTATACCAAGACTACTCCGAGAGATCTTTGACAATGGAGTTTCCTGAGTTGGTATTCAATAGTTATAAATGACAATCGGCTCTATCTTGTTTGGTGCTACCTAATCTTTGACCATATTTTTCATTTGATCTGAAACAATAATCACCTTACTTGCTCTCCTAATTGAATATTTCTCCAAGTAAAAAGCGATGGCTGAAAACAATCTGGACTTAGAAAACCCTGACTCCCGAATTCCAATGTGCATTAAATCTTGAAGTATTAGTATGTAGTCGATCCTCCTAATTTTATTTAATATAATTGTGGCAAACGGGCTTCCTACAGCGAGTGAAACAGCTAATATCAATTTGGTTTTACTGAAATTTAATAAAATTTCTCTAGTTAGTTGAAATGCAAACGTTAGCTCAAAGAGTAAGCGACCAAGTTTTAAATTTTTATAATTCTTGAAGTGCCGTATTCGGATCAATTCAAATGATTTGTCTTCCATTTCCAGAGAATCTGAAAATTTCGTTCGCCAGGGGTAGTAGGCCATGCCAGCCAATACAGACACTTCGTACCCTGCTCCTGCCAATGTTTCGGCGAGATCCGTTGAATATTTCGCTTTTCCCAGTCGCTCGGATGTAAAGTTTGAAGTGAATATACAAATCTGACTCATAGATTTCATTGGCTACAAAGAATTCATTTTTGTGTTCAGAAATATCCCATCAAACTGCAGCAATTCATTTGATACCGGATCTCGAAAAACCGGATTAAAATCTATTAATCTAAATCCGAGGTTATACAAGTATTCATATTGGGCGTTAAACAAAGGTTCTCCTTCATACATTTCTGATAGAGACAATTCTATTTGAATAAGTAAAGTCTTAGTTAAAAAGCGTTTGCCACCTTGCAATACTGACCTTTCTCCACCTTGTACATCAATTTTTAGAAAAATGTTGGAATAAGAATCAATTTCAGGGAGGAGTAAGTTGTCTAATGTGGAAACCCTAACTCTATTTGTTCCCTTAAAGGCTGCAGTAGGGGCAGCCGTGGTGTGCTTCGAGGTGATCACTAACAATGAGGAGCTTTGAGAATTTTCCGATAAATTCAAGTCCGCGTAGCCTTCGTAATCACTAAGTGCAATAGGTGGAAACACCCTCCATCTTTTGTGCTTTTGGGATTTTCTGACTAGCACTTCGTACAGTTCTTGTTGCGGTTCGATGGAAACGAGATTACCTTTGAATTGGCTATCAAAGACACGAGTAGCAAATTGACCTTTGTTTGCCCCTATGTCAACTATGAAATCTACTTGGTACTGATTTAGAAAGGATTTGAGTCTAAAGCTTTTGTTTGTTAACTCAAGTTCATATCTAGTCAGAAAGTTATTTAAGGCTTTTCCAACGAGTCGAAAGGTCTGACTTTGATTAAGGTACCTGGTTAAGCCGTTAAAGAGCTTCATTCTTTAAATTAATCCTTTCGACTCAATGTATTCTAGCCTTAGGAGGAGGAGAAGCGATAGGCTTCGTTGAGCAGTCCCTTGATGAATTACTGGAGAAATTTGCAAAATGCTACAGAAAAAGACTTCCAAGAAATCTAATCTGCTTGGTTGGCTATTCTGTGTTTGGTCTTTTAATGGGTTCTTTAGAAATTTGGTCCCAAGTTTGTCCGAACCATTGTATCTTGCGCATGTGCCAATCGTGTTATTGATTATACTCAAAACTATAAAACAAAAAAATGTAGATTGGCAGGCTAGAACTCCTTCTTGGAGCCTTGCCTTAGTATTTGTTGCTATTTTAACTTGGCAATCCGTAACTGGCACAGTGAGCGAAAGACAAATCATATATGTTTCTTTGATGTATATTCTAGGAGTCTTTTCCGTACCCTTTGTTGCTGATTACGTCTCACGTTATAGCATTGATGCTGTTGTAAGAGTCTTACCGTATGTTGTTTTTGTTAATTTAATAGCTTCTTTAAATCAGATTTTCTTTAAAACTGGATTCTTTCTTGTAGATAGAATTAATGAAGCACCACTACTTGGAACTAGTCGAAATGTATTAAGGGCAACTGGAACCTTCACTTCCCCCGGAGCTTACGCACTATTTGTCTCGATTAGTTTGGCGATTTTTTTGTGGTCACTAAAGAGTGGCAATGGGAAGAAATTCATAAATCTAATCACAGGATTAGCGTTAGGATTTATGATCGTCTTTTCTGGCAGTCGTTCTTTACTTCTGTATGTCATTCTTGCTGCCATTGTAGCAATTATCTTTTCTGGGTTTGACTCAATCAAAATTCTTGTCCCTTTTTTTGTGGCAGTATTGATCCCCATTACAGTATCTGCAATTACTTTTCTATCAAGCTTTTTAAGCCCAGTGCTGTATGCCTTTCTTGAGAGAATTGAGTTTGCGCCTTATCAAGAAAATACCTCTCAGCGGGTTTGGGATGCTTTTTTTGGCTTTACTAACCACTTAGGCACTAGCACGAGTCTACATGGCGAAGGTCTAGGTAGTCGTACAAATGCGATACTTGGCTACCAGTCACCTAGCTGGATTGAAGAGGAATTAACGAGAGTCACAATCGAGGGTGGACCCATTGCTGGACTTTTTTTTATAGGATTTAGATTGTGGCTCTTGATTTTAATTGCGAAAAAAATTTTAAGTGCTCAAGAAAGAAATGTTAAATTCGTTTCGAGTTTTATTTTCGGCAGTTTTGTGTCGACTCTTTTAGTAGGTCCTATAATTGGACAAGGTTCTACGTCTGTCTATTTTATTTTGGTAATGGGAATCTTACTTGGTCTAACAACCAATCAAAATGACATTAAAGTATTAAAGAATTAATAGGTTGCAAGGTGAAAAAAAGACGAGAACCTCTTCTGTTAATATCTTTATCGTTGTTTGCAAGAGGAGCAAGTTTTTTATCTGCGATAATTATTTATCATCTCGTATCACCAGAAATCTACATCGGGATTTCATGGTACATATTGATGTCATCTTTGATTAGTTTGTTTGCCGGCCTAGGCTTTTCAAATTTTCTTGTAAATTTTATTTTAAATCCCAAAGTTTATTCAAGAGTATCACTTGTTTCAGGCATAAAAAGTTTACTTCTCATGTGGATCATATTATTCATTGGATTAAATCTTTCTGCACATCTATACAAAAATCTCTTGCCGGTTCAAGGCTTCCTTTTACTAAACTGTGTACTGCTAGAAGGGATCTTAGGGGCGATCTCTATTGAATTCCTTTACAGCTCCTTGATCGCTAAATCAAGAATGAGGGAATTGATTCGACTCAACTTGATGTTGATTGCCATTAATGGCCCACTTCGCATTGGAGTCTTTTTAATTTTTAATGAATCGATTGCGCTCTGGGCTGTCACTGGGGTTGTGTTTAAAGGCATCTTAGTCGCACTTTTTTCCCGGCAGATCTATACCGAAATTGATTTCGCAGACGATACGTCGCGTGAATTGTTTGCATACAAAGTTAATAGCGGGTATTTACTTTTTCCAATTTTTTCAGTGGGTCAATGGTTGACTACCAACATAGACAAGTACCTCGGAATTGAATCACTAAATAACGTCGAAATGGCGAACTACCAACTCACATTCCAGTTTTCCGCCCTTGTAGGCATGGTTATTAGCCAAATAGATTTGTCCCTTTTATCAAACTTATTCAGATCGTATTCCAAGAACTCTTTACCGAAATTTATTCAACTTCAAATGCAAGCATCTACCTTCGGAGGAATAGCTGTTTCTGCAATTTCAATCGTGATTTGGTACTCCCTAACCAAGGACAATTCTGCTCAGTGGATAGAAATATTCATTTTCATGTCACTTGCTCAGCTTTCATATGTTCCAGTTTCTACATTTTCCTCGATAACCGCGAAGATCAAACAGGAGTCAAAAAAACTCTTTTTTGCGCCCTATGTTTCAATCGTAATAGTGCTTCCAATTGTTACTTATTATTTCGATTTGAGTAGGGTAATTAATCTCGCTAAAGCTTATTTTCTTTTCAGTATTCTTACTATGCTTACTGTATTTGTTCTAGACTTTTTAATTGGAGAAAAATCTATATTCAAAGCTTATGTAACTCCTCTATACTTCTCGAACTTAATTTCGATTTTGTCCTACTCTGCTTTAATATATGTTTCAAGAAATTCCACCACCAGTCTGGCCCTTGTGGCGTTATTTAGCTTTATTTTTTCAGTTCTGAGGGTACAGATCATGCTTAGGAGAATAAGTTCTTGTGACTAGAGTGATTGTAATTATGACCAGAAGTTTTTTCCCAGAAACAGGAGGAATAGCTGTATTTGGAAGTATTTTAGCTTGTGGCCTAGAGAACAGAAATTATAAAGTAGAAGTTATAACTAATTCAGTTATAGATTTTGGAAGTTCTAATAAAGCTAGCGTTAGCTTTCCAATTTTGAGAAGAGGTAAATTCTTTGAAGTTGCCAACTTAGTACAAAGAGCCGATTTGGTGATCCTTTCACATTTCAGTATAAAGTACTTCATTTATCCCTTGATATTTAGAAAGAAGAGGATTGTGATTTCACACAATGCAATTCAATGTGACGGTCATAAACTTAATCTTAAGGAACGTTTTAAGAACATCATCATCTCTCAAAATTTAAACGTATGTGTTAGTAATACTTTAGCAAAATATTATTCGAATAAGCCAACTGTAATTCGAAATGGAATAAACCTGGCCCTAGATGTTTCGACGGATAACTCGAAGTTTTCTAAGGATTTGATATTTGTGGGCAGGCCGATTCCAAATAAGGGTCTGCTTACTTTGCTTAAGGCAATTAGCGTTTATGAGAAGATGTTCCATAACACTCTAAGAGCGACTGTTGTTACAGACCTTGACAAGTGGCCCTCTACTCGAAAATTCATTGAAAAATTAGGATTAGCGAGTGAGTTGAATATAGTCGCAAGTTTGGAAAATGATCAAGTAAGAAAATTAATGTCCCAACACCGCTATATTGTTGTTCCCACCATTTCAGAAGAACCTTTTGGGTTGGTAGCTATTGAAGGTTTGCATGCAGGATGCATTCCGATTGTGTCCAACTTTGGAGGACTGCGTGAAGCAACATTGGGTAGATGTATAACATTTCCGAACGGAGATTTTCTTAAACTTGCGAAAGTTATACGAGAATGCAAACTGAATTACAACAAATGTCGGGAGGAAATATTTGATAACTTGGAAGTTGGAAATTACTCAGCAGAAAAAATGATTGATCAATATCAAGAACTTATACAACAAGTGCTCAAATGCTAGGAGAATACGACTCAATGAGATCCATTACTTTCTCCCAATCGTTGGGAATTGTTGAGTGGTTACAAAGAAGGCTTACTCTGTCTACGTATGCCCTTAACGCAAGTTCAACACTTTCATGCAAACTGTCAAAGTTATTGTCTTTAGATACAAAAACGCGGGCGCATCCAGTTGAATAATTTAAGCTACCACACATTTCAGTTCCAACAATCAACATTCCTTGATTAAGTGCTTCCATTATGGCAATTCCAAAGGATTCCGTCCCGGTTGCGAGGAGAATCTTATGCTTTCTCATGGCTTTACAGACTTCGGAACGCGGTAGATTCCCCAAGAAATCAACAAATTTAAAAGACTTTATCCACTTAGCAATTTTAGGTTTGAAGCTGCCAATAATGGTTAAACGGCGATTAACAGTTTTAGCCAATGCAATGGCGATGTCTACGCCTTTGTCATATTCACCTCGCCCTACGTAGAGGAAATCCAGAGTTCTCTCCTCTGCAAAATCTCCATGTTCAATGTCTTCGAAACTTTCAACAAGAGGTGTTACAAGTACTTTTGACGGAGTTATGCCCGCAAAATCTATAAAAGATTTGGCTGCAAGGTTTGAATAGAATGTATAGAAGTGCACAGTTTTATCAGCTTCGGCTAGAAGTTGATTGAATTTATGGTCGTTGAATTCAAGAGGATTATAGTACGAAGGAAAAGACAATTGAATAGGTATGCGCTTTGAATTTAAGTGCGTGTGATGCCATCGAAATTCAACAAGATTCAAATTCGAACTTAGTCGCAATTTCGAATTCAAAAAATCTGATGTGATTACGGATACATTACATCGAGATATCCACTGATTTATTCTCTTTGTCTCTATTTGGCGAACCAAGGACGTAATGGCTGGATTAGGTTGCCGTTTCAGTATATGCCTACAAAATGCTTCATAATTACTAAATACAGATAGATTAAGGTGATGAGGTAACTCTTCATCAGTCAAAAGACTTCGTGAATCTAAAATTTGTCCTATTCGAGGAAAAAGTATCGTTGAAAATTTCCTGAATCGTAGCGAAGGAATCCACGGAGACATTTCCATGTATGAAATGTTTCTTGCTCGGGCTCTGTTAACAAGCTGTTTACCGGGGTACGTTGTAGTTGCGAAAAAAAGCATCTGAGTGTTTCGAATCTTAGAAAGTAGTCGTTTCTTTGATTGCAATCTCTAGAATTATTTGCCATTGAAGCGCTATTTTTTGAGGCGAGAGTTCCTCCTGGACTGCATTTGGCCCAATCTCTCTAAAGTCATCCCAGTTTGCTGTGAGAATTTTCCGTAGGCCTGCAACAATAGTTTCGATCTCGAGGTTTGGTATAACTACTCCTAATTCATATTTTTCAACTAACCAGCTTATTCCGATTCTATCATTAATTACGACCGGATTTCCTGAAAACAATGCCTCAGGCACGACTATTGAAAAATTTTCATTCTCAGAAATGTGCAAAAGAATTTGATTCTGAAAGTACTCAAGCTTTAGATCTTCTCCAGACAGCCAGCCGCGCAATTCAACTTCATTCTCAAGATTTAAAGTAGTCAACAACTCCAAGATTTTCTTCTTAGCGGATCTCGATCCATCTCCGACGATTACCATTTTCAAAAGCGGAAATTCTAACTTCACGGTAGCAAATGATAGAATAGCTAGATCAATTCGCTTTTTTGATGTTAAGCGACCTACACAGAGGATTCGCCGTGGATTATTTGAGCGCTTTGCTACACGCCAAGCTTTATGGTTAAATGGAACCGGAATCACGACCGATCTCGTTCTAAGACTCCGAGGAAGGTCAGCCTGCTCCATTTCCGAGGTAGTTACGATTAGGTGAACACGATTGAGAATCTTATAACCAACGAGAAGCTTGAAAAGCCTCTTTCTTAATTGTTTTTCAGACTCATGATAAACAGTTAGTGAGCCATGTGGGATTAATACTAGACTACATTTTCGATTCCTGGATGCAAACCAAGCAACTACTGAATGCATTCCATAAAACTGACTTAGAATCACCGCGTCATAGTTCTTTAACGAATTGTAAAGTTGATAAAAGCTACTTAACTTTGTTAAGCCAAATGGATTGTTGCGTGTGGATGGGTAAAGGAGATTCCGTCCCCTGTCATCGGCAGCTTGCAAATCTGAACTTATCGTCGATTGAAAGGACTCTTTCGTTTGACCCACAACATGAAGGTCCAAACTAAGCCCGAAGGATCTGATTGCTGAAACAATATCTAGATTTGCTCTAGTCGAACCGCCATACTCTTTGGCCAGTGATGCAACCAGGCAAGCCAACCTCATTGTATAAATCTAGCAAAAAAGTGATTTAACTTCTTGCCAATAACTCTCTTGGAATTGCAAATAACATTGAGTGGTATCCTCTGGGAACCCCTTCATCAGTTGGCTTTAATTCTAAATGTTTCTTCCCCGAAATAAACCAAAAGATCTTACGGCAAAGTCTAGAGAATTGAGCGGTTGATAGATGTGCCATTTTAGACCAAAAAATCTCGTAATCGAGAGACTCTAGGAAATTCGTTGCGAGAGTTCCGCCATCATCAATTGTGAAATCCTCTCTGTGTTGTTCAAACGCGATAACCGGTCTAAAAGTTTGAATTACGCTTTCACTTCCTCGTAAAACTTTGTATTCCATTCCCTCTACGTCTATTTTAATGAATTTAATTGATTTGAAATGTTGTAAATAGAAATCTAAAGTCTCGAGCTCAATCAAAGTATCAGCTTCCGAAAACCTCTCGTTGGATATAAAAGATGCACCCAAATTTGTTTGAATTGAATGCAGAAAGCCTTGACCTGAACTGTCAGACAATGCATGCTTATGAAGACAAATATTGCTGAGTTGCCCTGTATTTAATGCAAAGAGTTGGCTTGTTATTGGATGAGGCTCAAAGCACTCAACATTAGAAAAAAATTTAGAGAAAAAAATTGTATGATTTCCAATATTGGCGCCTATATCAATAGCAGTAAAATTCTTAGTATCAATTCCTAAATTTTCGAAAATTAGCAAGATAGCTTCTAAGAACTCAATTTCATACGCACCTTTTGTGTTAATTTCTATGCCAATGACGTCGTGAGCATATATCACCAAAGGTAATTTATCAGAGTTTTCGGTGAAGAGCTTGCTTCTTTTTTGAAGATAACGAGAAACGAATATATTCATTATGGCTTCTCTTCGTTTAAACTTATGACTCCTCAAGAAAAACGGAGTGGATTGTTTTTTGGTGTTTGTCATGTCGCAAGTTTATCAAAATTTACATAGCTAAAATCGGTTGGAAATAGGCTTAAAGAAGGTTTTCAACTCAACTCGTTCCCGACTCCTGAAGTCTAGTAGGAAGCTTCTGAATTGCAGTCTGTTAGTCTTATTAGATTAGTTGTTTTAAATGTTACGTTAAGAGTACTTACGGCTCACTTACCATGAGTAGTAGCTACCCACTTCTATGCTTGGGGTCGATGAGATGCCAAAGTGGTTATTCGTAGAGGGCATCATGCCCCCACTCCTTAAATCGAAGTGAGGTATAGGGATTTATCGCACTAGTGTTTTCTGCATCAACATAGAGCATGGCGCTAAATATCCCTTTATAGCTAAGTTTCTTTCGCCCGGCTATCGTGACATCTTTACCAATTCCACGTCCTTGGAAAGTCGGACTAATCCCATTATATAGATCTCACCAATTGGATCATGATCATGCTCGCTCTGGCCATCAGAGTGTTTGTGAGTGTGACCGCCATGGACTATAGTCCAACAAAATCCAGCTAAGATATATATGCTCTTCGTCAAGATTCAGTAGATTGTGGGGCCTTATTAGTTAACGATGAGAGGAGAAAGAACGCTAATCCCTCTCAATCGCTAAGTGCTAGTTGAATTGCAGAATTACTTGGTCACACTGAAATGTAACATCAAACGTATTCTTTTGCATTAACTTAAGAATGAAGAACAAATCTAGTCTAATTGTCTAAAGACTTCTAGAAAGGCCTCCGCTTTACCTATAACGTTAAAATTCTTATTCCTGTATTTTAAAGATGCCTCTCTAATTTCTAATAATTCATGGGGTTCGATATTCTTGATCAGTTTTGAAGCTTTAAAAACTCCAATTTCACTAGGTTCTAATACAAAACCACCACATTCTTCTATCAATTTTGCAGCTGGATTTTCTCTAGACATTAATCCCAGCACCGGAAGTCCACATCCGATATAAGATAAAGTCTTACTTGGTACACAAAAGCTACTTGCGTTATCTTCAAGTAGAACGATACCCCACTGACTAAATGAAAATAGTTGCGCAAGCTCCTCTAAAGGCACAAATTCATGAGCTGAAATTTGCTGGTGTTGACTCTTAGAATTGTTTATGATTTCAACACTTGCTTTGGAGGTTATTACTTGTACCTCAAAACGGATTGACTCTTTATTTAATTCTCGCTCTAGGTTCAGGAGGAGGTCAATGTTGTGCTTCAAGCCCAGAGAGCCCGCATATATTAATCTTTCAGGCCTCGCAAGATTGTCATCTTGATCCAATATTTGATCAGAATGCTCTATTGGATAAAAGTCTCGAGTGGATGCCCAATTTTCAATTACAACCAATTTCCTCTTTGGTATACGCCAATTTTGATACTGTTTTAGAAAGTTTTCGGTGATGCTAACAACAAAGTCTGACTTTAGGACGACAGATTTTTCCAAGTATTGTAGGAGGGCACTGGCCATTTTTTTTATTATTACTCTATTTTGAAAGAGCAATTTGGAAATTGCTACGGAGTAAATATCTTGATGCCAAAGGATCTTTTTTTCATTTTTGGAGAGCAAATAGAATATGAATGCGCTAAACAGCGGGAGGTTACTTACTACTATTAAGTCAGCATTGCTCGTCTTGTGAACTTTCTTCAGTTCACAAGCAAATTTGACTTCATAAATTAAGCGTTGGAGATAAGAGTATTTTGGAAAACTTGACTTTATGGCAATCGGTGAAATTTTCAAGTTTAATGAGCTTAGAGCTCTACTTTGTGCAAATTTCCCAGTTTCGAAATCTTGGCAATAGGAATGCAGTACTTCGTTACCCAGTGCAGCCAGAGTTTCGGATAACTCAAATTGAAAGGGGTGGCCAGAAAAATCATGAACGTGAATTTTCAATCAATGATTCTTTCTTTTCTACCTGCTTATTTATCCACGAATAAGTCTCAAACAGGCCTCTCATGAGCGAAAACTCATACTCCCAATTTAATACACTTCTTATCAACGTATTATCAGAGTTTCGACCACGTACTCCTAGGGGCCCATCGATATGATTTACAGATATTCTTTTATCAGCGATTTTTGAAACTGTTTCAACAAGTTCGTTTATGGTTACCATCTCTTCGGAGCCAATATTTACAGGACCGATGAAAGAATCGTGCAGCATTAGCCTCCGTGTTGCCTCTATACAATCATCAATATACAAAAATGATCTCGTTTGCTTACCATCACCCCAAATTTCAATAGATTCTCCATCTTGGGCCCGCGCAACTTTACGACAAATTGCTGCAGGAGCTTTTTCTCGGCCACCTTCCCAAGTGCCCTCAGGGCCATAAATATTATGATATCGAGCTATGCGAACTGAGAGGTTGAAATTTCGATGATATGCGAGAAAAACTCGCTCACTGAATAATTTCTCCCAACCGTATTCGGAATCCGGTGCGGCAGGATATGCCGAAGATTCAACACAAACGGGGTTATTTGGGTCTTCTTGATTATAGGCAGGATACATACAAGCGGAACTGCTATAGAGGATTTTTGTTTTATATTCTTTAGCTTTTAAGCTCAAATTCTTTAGTACTTCGAGTAAGTTAAGATTTATAGTCGCGGAGTTGTGCATGATCTCAGCATCATTCTCCCCAGTAAATACGAAACCCGCTCCACCCATGTCAGCAGCAAATTGATAGATTTCGTCGAAGGCTCCGCCATCAATGTTACAAACTCGGCCGACAAACTCAACATTTCGTAAATCGCCAATTAGAAACTCGTCAGCTTTACTGTTTGAGAACTCAGGGTATTTCAAGTCAACTCCTCTAACCCAAAACCCTTCACGCTTGAGACGACTGACCATATGGCTTCCAATGAATCCTCCGGCACCGAGAACCAAGGCTGTTAGCATTCTATCTCCCATGACACTAAATAATTTAGAAGTATAACACTCAATCTTTCAGTCGGGAATCGAAATTCTTCAAAACCGCCACTCTTTCTAGCCAAATTACCTAGATTACCCATTCCCTTTAGACTCCAATTAGCCCCAGTTTGCTATGAATTATATATTTAAAGTTTAGTGCATTCGGAAAGATAAAACATCATCAGGAATATTTGGCTGAATAAAGTTTGTTCTAAATCCCGAGATAAAAGTTTGGAAATGTGATTTTTGAAAGTGAGCGAGATTATGCATTCTTGGATTCATACATTATGAGTAGTAGCTACCCACTTCTATGCTTGGGGTCGATGAGATGCCAAAGTGGTTATTCGTAGAGGACATCATGCCCCCACTCCTTAAATCGAAGTGAGGTATAGAGATTTATCGCACCAGTGAGATCAGCATCAACATAGAGTATGGCGCTAAATATCCCTGCATAGCGAAGGTGCTTTAACCCTGCAATTTTGAATGCTTTGCCAATTTCACGTCCTTGGAACTTCGGGTTAACTTCTATTATTCAGATCTCACCAATTGGATCATGATCATGCTAGTGAGTAGCAAGTAATCAAGAGTGTTCATCTTGGAGGGCAGCATCTCGACTGGCGTTGAAGCGATAACCGACATTTCTTACAGTTCCGATGATGGCTTCGAATTCGGGGCCGAGTTTGGAGCGAAGGCGACGGATATGGACATCAACGGTTCTTGTGCCACCGAAGTAGTCGTAGCCCCAGATCTCTTGTAATAGTTGGGCGCGTGTGAAGACGCGGCCGGGGTGCTGGACTAGATATTTAAGAAGTTCAAATTCTTTGAAAGTTAAATCAAGGGAGCGACCCTTAATCTTTGCGGTATAGCTCTTCTCATCAATTATTACATCACCGCTTTTAATCTCACCTGATGTTGGATCTGCTTGAATTCGAAGCGCTTCTAGTTTTCCAATTGCTAATCTAACCCTGGCATCAACCTCTGCTGGCCCTGCGCTATCGAGAATGACATCATCAAATCCCCAATCGGCGCTCGTTGCCGAGAGGCCGCCTTCAGTAGTAATTAACAGTATTGGGCAGCCAACTCCAGTTGTCTTTATTAACTTAGTTAGTGATTTAGCTGCGCTTAGATCTCGCCTTGCATCAATAAATAAAACATCAACTTCTGGGATATCAACTAATACTGAAGCAACTGCTGGCAGGATTTTTACGCTATGTTGCAGAAGGCTTAAGGCAGGCAGAACTTCAGCGCTAGCGCCAGTGCTATTGGTTAAAAGTAGAAGGCGAGCCATAAGAGTGGAAGAATACTGGGATGGAGAATTACCTAGCAATTGCACTGATTTTGACGCTAGCAAGCATCTATGGCCTCTGG
>Ga0194134_10004121_pt1 | contig 14898 bp, 15 predicted proteins | sample TA2KigOff0mmetaG_FD_148602 | JGI IMG/M metagenome (GOLD analysis project Ga0194134, IMG submission 148602) | Freshwater microbial communities from Lake Tanganyika, Tanzania - TA2015056 Kigoma Offshore 0m | ecosystem: Environmental > Aquatic > Freshwater > Lake | place: Tanzania: Lake Tanganyika... | reverse complement strand
ATGGAGGCGCTGGGCCTTCAGGATCTGCGCGCGGATGAGGGCGAGGGTGTTCATGGCATGTGCCTGGTGCCGGCAGCCCCGTTCCCTGCTGCCTTGGCCTGCGTCCCACGGGGGGATGAACGTGCCAAAACCGTAGCAACGGCTACCAGCTTTTGGGTGTACACGGTGCACCGAAACCGTGTTTGCAGGGCGACAGGGTCCTGTATTCCAATAAAAAACCCGGCGCGGAGGCCGGGCTTGGGCGGATCTCGGATGGAGCCAAGGAGACTCGAACTCCTGACCCCCTGCATGCCATGCAGTGCAATCTGTGCCTCAGATCAACTGCGGCGCATGCAATTTTTGTTTTTGTTGCACTTTGTTTTGCGCCAAACCGTGCGCCAATCGCTCACAGGATGCTGTGGCGTAATGCCTACCGCGCTACTGGCGGCGACGTGGCTGGTCTGCTGGCGTCTAGCGATGCTGGCCGCAAATTGGCTGGCCTCAGCCGTGTGCTAACTCCTGCCCTGGAAGAGACGACAGCTGCCTGATCTAAGAAAAATGTCGCCGCCGAAACAGGCACTTTTCGGCGGCGACACTTCAACACTGCTACCAGCTGCATTGGTGCATTGGCTACCAATATGCACTGGCAAACGGTGCTGATGTCTCGGTTGTAGAAGCAATAAGTGCGTACATTTGCCTGTCTGCCTAGTTGCCACACTTTTTACATATAGTCCCCCTGAACATGCTTCTCTGGCACTTCATGTAGTTATTGCCATCGGCGTATTTTTGGCACGGCGTGCATGTGCCTTTTTTGGGGGCCCGTCTGGCTCTCTTCACCGAGCCGACGGTGCCGCTGATCTGATCAACTTCCTGTGCTCATCGGCTTCTGCTGCATAACCTAGATACCTTCTTTCCTTTTTCCCCCTTCAGCGCCGATCTCTATGGGCTTAGCCGATCTGGCTGGTTCTTCAGACCCACCCTTTTTTGCTAGCCATTCTCGACCTTGCCACCTCTATCCAAGTTCTGATGATCCGTGTGCCAAAGGCCACTCAGGCCGTAGGCTAAGATCAGCATATCGGGCGACAACCAAGCCAATAACACCATCGGTGAAGCCACCAGTCGGGCTAGTGAATCGTGTCGAATGGCCTTCAACCTAGCCAGCGCATTGCCCAACTTCTTTCTGTGGTCATCTGAACGTTCGGCGATGATTTTTCTTCTCAGCTGTGCATAGCTGTGACCGTTGCAAAGGTAAACTAATCCGTATATTAGTACTGTACAAATCCCGAAAAGGATATTGAAGGTGATGACCTCGACTGACTCGATATTCTTGGCGCTGTTGTTTAGCTGCTGGATGTTGAAACTTTGCTGGACTTGCCAGACTAGGTATACGAGCGGGGGCATGAGAGTTGCAAGAAACATCGAAAGCAGCATCGCCAAATTTTCATAGCTGCTGACGTTACAATACTGTTCGATGATTAAAAGAATCCCTCTCTTTTTGCCCCATATATCAAAGAGTATCAGGAATACGCCGAGGTAGCCTGTTATTAAACGCACTATTCCCGTTGCCAATGACCTGAAGCCAATTTCGTCATGGTTGAATTCATTTACCAATTCCATTACTAATGAGGGTAGCTCGATGACAAGCAGAGTCAGCACAATTGCATAGGTTCCGTCGATTAGGGGACCCCATAATGAGGTATCAATGCCGCGAAAAGGACGCATTTAGTTGACCTTTCTACCTATGCATTGTAGCCCGTATGCTTCTCAGAACAAGTGCTGTGCGATAAAAGCATAGCTCTGCTTTCAAAGTCTCCAACTGGATCAATCTATTACTCGTACATGCTTTTCGACAGGCTTCCGGATCTTATGAGTGAGTTGGCAGGACGACGACCTCCAGAGATTGATTCATCTGCAGGAGGTCGCCAAGAAGGTGCTGGTGACGGTCAAGCGGCATGCAGGAAACGAGGGAATCCACCTTTGATTCCACCGATACCGAGTGCGCTGCTGAGCGTTGAGGACCTGGAGGCACTGGAAGCGCAGGGGATTCCGCAGATCTTGTCAGGTGATGCGGGATCTGTATCAGACTTCTTAGTACATCGTGGACCATGTCACAACCCAATTGACGTGTTAAAAGCATTGGTACGACAGCAATTGCTGACAACCACGTGATTGCATCTTTGGTTCAATCTTGGAGACACATCTTGTTGACCGTCCCCGGTTGTCTGGTCCTGACCGCCGCTCTAACTGGAGTTGGGTCAGCTCCTGAGAACCACCGTTGCGCGCTCACCGGATTGACCAGATAGCGCTTCTGGGTCGACGCCACTGGAGCTTCGGTCCAGGAAATCAACGCCTTCGCGGAGGACACCCCCGCCGATCTGTGCTATCAACCAGTCATGGCCACAACAAAGGTACCGAGTCGCCTCCTGGATGGGATATATCGATCGGGCAGCTTCTGACCTAACAGGCGCGTCACGTCGGCCTGCAAGCGCTCAAGTCGCAGAAAGATATCGTGTAGCTGCTTGGCATTCATTGCCGAATAGTCCATCAAAATCATTAGGGAAACTCGGGAAAACCGGTCAGAGGCCCTGGCGCCCCCCTTGCTGCCACTGGGATAACTGTGCCCAGACGGGTCGCGCAGTGGGGGTTTCCAGAGTTTCCTTAGTGGTGCTCGCATCATGAGAAGCGCTGTTCCGGAAGAGTGCGATCTAAAAGATTAACCTCTTGACGAGGATCCTTAGGCGAGAATCTAGGCAATATCTGTTTTAAGAATTTCTTGCATGGAGCGTTCTGCGAAAGCAGCCGTTGTAAGTGCAGGATTGCAAGCCGCAGTCCCGAGAGGGATAAAGGCGGCATCCGTTACATAAAGCCCTTTATAACCCTTCACTCGACCATATAAATCAGAAGCGTATCCCATGGCTACGCCTCCACAGGGGTGGGCCGTTGCATCTCCCCCCCCAACTTGAATGGATTTAATGGCCATCTTTGCACGTTCTGGATCTTTAATTGAGCCCGCAAACTTTTCAAGCGTCAACCTCATGCGCTCTCGAGTTCTCTCTGTCTCTTTGTTGGCCCAATGAAGAGTCACTTTGTCCGTCGACGTGTCATAGTCAAAGTATCCTTTCTCAGTTGGTATAGACATTCCAAGATATTGAATCGCATCTTCGGGGAGTGTGTGATCAGGGTAGGCGATGCAAGTCTGCGGTCCCATGGGATTATTTTTCCAATCGGTAGCTACTAGATGTGCTGGTCCTCCTTCATGAGCGCCAGCAGGAGCTCCGACTGAGAAATGACCAAAGGTATCCCCGTTGTTACCCCACATCTGACCAATTGAAGCATCAAGATTGGGCAAACCACCTGTGTGCTTCGCCCTTACAAGGAGTTTGGTAGTACCCATTGATCCAGCGCCCATAAACAAAAAGTCTGCAATATACTTTTCCCTAGATAGCTCATCTCCGTGCTCATTAATTCGTGCACATGTGACTGAATACTTTCCATCTTGCTCTGCGATGTCCAGGACATTGCTGAGAGGCTGAACAGTGACAAAACCTGATTCTTCAGCATACTTTAAGTAGTTCTTGTCAAGACTATTCTTATACCCACTATTAGCGCCATACCAAATGTCTCCCTCAATGGCAGATGGCCGCCGCCGCCCGTAGATCTCATCCCTGACAATATTCCAATCGGTCGCGGCATTGATGCGATGAATAGGAACTCCACCTGAAACAGCAAGTTGACGCATCAGTCGCGCCCCTTGATAGTATGTGCTGTCTAGAACATCATCCGGAATTGGACCAGCCCCCATCATACGGATAACTTCTGGATAAAACTCGGAATTCATTTCCTTATAAATGATCTCACGCGGGAAACAAGCGTAAAAGTTTTCCTCACTCGGCTGAACCAAGCATGTGTTGTACACTAATGATCCACCTCCAACTCCGGCAGGAGCGAGCACATACATTCCGTCTTCGTGGAGGTGCTCAACCAGGCCAACATAGCGATCCAGAGGCTCGGTAGGACGTTCGCCTATTGGAGGGATTGCATAAGTAAACAGGTCTGTTCTGTTTAGCCAGTTTGCTCGGCCATCAAGATCGCGAGTGGTAGCAAAGACATCGTTGTCATTAGAAGTTACCCATCGTCTACCTCGTTCTAAGACAACAGTCTCAATTCCTCTCTGGCTGAGCCGATAGGCAGCAATCGCCCCACCAAATCCGCTGCCTATGACAAGTGCACGACAGCGGCTGGAACGGATCTTTTGCTGTTGAGCTGGGTAACTTGATTCTACAGTTTTACGGGCAAAAATTGCAGCAAATGAAGGCATTGTAGGTGGCTAAGATGTGTTAAGAAAAAGTGTGATGGAGTTCTTGCCGAAGCTCGCGAAAAGGGGGATGCGGCCAACAAACTCCGCAGCAATTCATCACTTAAAACTAGATTTCGATTAGCTTTAGAAGCTCATCTGATGCATAAACATCGCGCATAAAGGTGAGCTGCTCACTTTTATAGTAACAGCCACCACGATGGCCGCGGCGTACCCAACATACGCTACCCTTTGCGACTTGCTCATGGGTATCATCGTCTAGGCAGATCCATTCGAAGTGAGTAAACTCTCCCCAAAACTGAACGATCGGCCAGACCATTGTAACGTGGGGTTGGGCAATGATTGCCCACCAATGTTTTTCTCTTTTCTGCTGCTCAGTGGTTCCATAGAACGGTCCATCTTGACAGTGATAAACAAGATCAGAGCGATACTCCATTGTTAGTAGGTCGCCACGTCCCTGACGGAGCGCTTCGCAATGTGTAGGCCAAAACTCTTTATTTTCAGCTTCGACTTGCTCATGTGTATAGTCAGGCCCAATGGATGGAAGAGTCGCCTCTTGCATCCGCCCAATCTCTTCAGAACGTTGAAGCAGCTTCGCCTTCATTTCTTCACTCACTAGCCCAATCCTAGAGTAATCAGCAGCTAGGCCTTCGTAGTAATTGCGACGTGCCATGGAATCACGAGAAGTACAAGAAGAAGGAATCAAAAGCAATCACAAAGTGGCTTGCCTTTAACAGCCTACAGCATAGATCCCTGAGTCCATCGGTCAACTAGTCTGGCAAAAAGTCAGTAATTGCGAATTAATCGTTGCCGTTACAGCCCCCCAACATTCGTTGTGACGAGTGTGCTCTTCCCCTCTGTTAGAGGTAATTGCACAATGCTGCTCGTGCTGTGCCAGAGCTGCGTATCTTTGTGACCTCCTACTGAGATCCTAAGGTATTTTGTTTGGTAAGTGACTGTGTTTGGGCCATGGGCGAAACCGCAGCCTATGGCAATCTTTGTCTGCTCATGCTCTTTTTTAGCGGCCTCTTGCTTTGGAATTGAACTATCATTATTTGGCATACAAGCTGATCACATGCATGCATTGTTTACGCAGAGTACACGGCTTGACACTAGTTTATGTCCAGAGCCGGATGAGCACAGCCCCAGGTAATGCCTACACTGACCGCGCCCTCCCATTAACGGCAAAGACAATGTGAAAAGATTGCCCTTTCCGCGAGCAGGACTATAATCACAATGCCTGACCCTCATTGAACGGTCAGACTTGTTTGTTCTGATACTTATCTGATAATGTATCTACACGCTCACGGACAATCCAAAGGAAAAATTGGCGTCTTTATTGAAGACCACTTTGACATGACTGAATATCGGTTGTTTAATAAGACGATCCCTGCAAGCGGCTACGATCTTGAATACATCACAAATTTATGGGGTAACCCTACGCTGCAATTCGGCTCTAACCCAGATAATGGATGGGTAGAGGAGTATCTTATAGTTGACAAGGACGTCAGTAATGTCAATCCGCAAGAGTACAAAGGATTCCTTTTGATTGGAGCCTACGCAACAGATCGACTTCGCTATACAGTGAAGCCAGCCAAGGACAAGCCTAATGATGCGCCTGCAGTCGAGCTCCTCCGACAGATTGTGAATACACCAGGGGTTAAGATTGGTACAATCTGCCACTCTCTCTGGCTTCTTTGTGCGGACAAATCACTGTTAGAGGGTCGGAAAGTTACTTGTGCTCATAATATTATTTGTGACGTCGAAAATGCCGGTGGCGACGTTCAGTATGGAGACGACGGCACCGTAGATAGTGTCATTGATGGTGATCTAGTCTCCGCAAAGCATCCGGCATTCACTGCTGAGCTCATCGATATTTTCCTGGGCGAGATTGAACGCTCACTCTAGAAGGGCCGGTACGTAGCCCTTTGCGATCTCTAGGTTGGTGTTGGCAAATACTATAAAGCTCGTCTCCTATTGATTTCCAGATTCCAGTTTAGTAATGTTGTCCTGTCGTTTTGTGTAAGCTTTATTCAGCACAAATACGAGAGTAGATCCACTTCGGGCCACTTCTTGCCTTATTTCTGTGTGAATAAGGACTGAGTCTTGATTTTTTACCATAAATATGAAGCCTGAGGCCGCAAATCGGGCTACTCATTCACTTTGTATTGATGCATCACCAGCAAGTCCCGTGATTGGGTTCTTATTAGTCGATTATAGACTCATGATATCTACAAGATCTGCTTGCTTCCTCTCAGGAAAGTTATCGCCTGTGCTTTTGACAATTCGGGGGCTAACGGAGACCTGATTACTCATAAGCCTTTGCGACCATGAGCTCCTTCCGATGCAAGGCATACAGCAGCAGATCGCATTGGTTATTCGTTCACTCACTGCCGCTAGCGAGAAGCGCCGGTTGAAGCGGAATCAGTTGCCGTTGAGGTAGCGCCTGGTGTACTTGTCAAAGTTGAAGGCATGGAAGGTGGCGTTGAAGCTGGTCTTGAGGTTGCCCAGCAGCGTGCTGATCCAGCGAAACTGCGGCAGCTCGCTGAGGTGCTTCCCACCGCTGACGATGGCTGCATGGCTGCAGCCTGTAACATAGATCCCACAAACTGAACCAGTCCATTTGAGAGCTTCCCAAACGACCAGACTTGGACAGGAGAAGCCCCATGAAGGCAAGCGCCACACTCCCGAGCAGATCATCCGCAAGCTGCGCACGGCTGAGCAGCTCCTCATCAAGGCCAGACCGTGGCCGATTTCTGCCGTGCTCTGGAAGCGTCAGCCCCGACCTGCCACCGATAGCAGCAGCTGTGCGGTTGGATGAAAGCCACAGAGGCCAAACTTCTTAAGGAGCTGGAGCAGGAAAATGCCCGGCTCAAGCTTCTTCTGGCTTACGCCTCAGGCTCTGCTGGCTCAAGGCGGTACAACTAGTTGAAAATATTAATCGGCTTCTCAATACGACCAGACCTGAGTGATGAACTCAAGTATACTTGTAGAATTCTCTCATCTAGTTGAGCAGAACAATCGAGATTAACTTGTTTAATGCCCCTAATACATACCCGTCCCGCTTCGCAAGATAAAGACAACGGATATAATGAAAGATACTGTTCTGATTTGCTTTCTCGAAGTACCTGGTCTTTTGAAAAATGCTGCAGCTGCACCATAGTCCCCACGCTAGCCAGACTGATTGCTTGATTTAGCTTTTAAATGCTGAAGCCATTAAGTCAGGTTCCGTCTCTTGGAGAGGTGTAAAAACTAAGGCCTGTAATCTGATCTGAGATCAATGATAATGCAGCTGAGGCAAGTGTAGCTGTTTGTTGATTTTGGAGCTGATCGCTGGTATCGATGACTTTCAGGAAAGATGTCACCGGTCTCCTGAAGGTGGTAGTGCTCCGACCAGAGTCATAGACCAGCCCACCCATTTCCCCGTACGGGGTTCTGAGCAAGTGACCGTCAGCACCGGCTACGCCGGTGATTAGCCCAGGGAATCACATCACGTGGTAGGACACCCCTTTAGTCAGAATGACAATAAGAGCGCAGTGTGTAACACTGCGCTCTTGGCACCTAAGTCTTGGGAATCAGCTAGTCAATGACTGTGAATACATCTTCCAGCTCAGCATCACGCAGGCCTTGAGCAACAGCTGTATTAAGGCCCTTTAGCTTGACACTAAAATCAGCTCCACGTTGTTGAGCTGTAAACAGGAGGTAGTTCCACCCTGTATCGTCAATCGTTTTGAGATTGGTCATATCAAGTATAATTCCTTGCAAACTACTTAGTTTTTCCAGTTCTTTTTTAAACAAATGTAGCCTGCACTGTGTTAGGTCGCCATCCAATGCAAACAAGCCAATGCCTTGTTCGTTACTGATTAGATCAGCACTGAATCCTATGCCTACTGGTTCAATTCTAACACGAACACGCAAAGCATGATCAGAGTCTGGTAGATTGACCAAGAGATTTTGACGATCAAAGTTTATATAGTTCTTATCGTCAATCCATACTTCCGTTAGTTCAACGCTACCCGCGGGTAGCAAATCAGGAGCCACGCGTAGCTTGTTATCCGGCCAGGCACCAGGCTCGGGTTTGAAAAATAAGTCCATTGGTTGCTTGGTAACCAATAGATTCGAGTATACAGCAGCAAGGAAGCAAAGCTCGAACGAATGATACCCTGCCATCGAGTGGCTTCCTTTCCCGCGTTCAGTACCAAGGGCGTAAGGCTGACCATTTGCCAAAACGTTAAAATAGATCCCACCTTGTTCGTAGTCTAAAAACCAACCGTTGTAGAATGCACTCCCTTCACGGGCGAACTGCAAGTAGTCTGGTTTATCATCATACACGCCGGCCATAATGTAATAGGCAAGTATGCCTTGCTCCTGTTGCCACCACGCCTTCCGATCATGCCAGACACGACGGTAATTCTCCTCACCATCTTTTAAGGTTCTTTCCATCATGTCATACCAACCTCCACGCTGATTATCGCAACCAGCAGCGGGGATTGCGTCAGCAATCTGATGGGCAAACTCTTTATAACTATTCTTTTGCAACAAGCTATGCATACGCGTCAGATTCCATGCAACCTTTAAATTGTGCCCGACTACACAGCGCGCCTTGTGAATCCCCCAGGATAGGTCATGGGACCAATCCTCATAGAACTTTTCATTCATGAACGGACTATATCCATAATCTGGGAAGTATTCACAAATAGTATCAAAAGTGTCTTCAAGGAACTTGGCGTATGTTTCTTCTCCGGTAGCAAGATAAAGATTGATTAAATACGCGGGAGCATGATCACCAACTGAGTTCCAATTCTTCTTCGCCATATTAATCCCAAGTGATTCTGCCTTGGGATTAAAGGTTACCGGATCTACATGCGAGTAGTACCCGCCGTAGGGACCATGGTCTTTATAAAACCGATTCAGGAAGGAAATGGTGTCATCAATGTCGCCCCTGATGTCTGTACTTCCTGTGATGCGATAAGTCTGGGTTGGCCCGGCCAGAGCATAAATTTGCTCATAACAGGGAATTGCATTTCCACCTTCATCCCCTCCTGAAGTAGAACCCATGTATTTCCTAACACTTCCATCACTCTGAATATCAATCTGACTGTACCAATAACAAATGCCCTCAGTCTTATTCTGATGGCGAAAGTGACGCTGCATATATTCCGTACCATTAGTTGCAGCCTCCAGCGCTCTCTCATCCCCGGTCATCATGTAGGCTGTCGCAAACCCATAGATTAGACGTGAGATCGTATCAAGATTCTGGACACCATCGAGCTTCTTGCCTTCTGAACTCAGATCGGTTCGAAACTTCTTAAAGTCAATACTCTCACCTTCCTTGACTTGAAATTGTGATTCAAGATAAAAGTTAAGCAGTTGTTGAATTTGTTTAATCCACCAATTCTGGTCTTCAATCCGCAGATCAGAAGCTGACCGGCCAAATAGCAATATATGCTTCGCTTCAAACTTTAGTCGATCCGTTTCAGGATAAAATATTCCATAGGCATGAATAAATCGACCCTCTACTAGAATGTCTCTAATGCCAGGTGCGACTTGAAATGGTTCACCGAGATTCCTAACAAGCTCTGCATAGCATGCATCTGTAACCTTGACGGTATAGAGGCGATGGTCTGACGTCTCCAAGTCAATCTCTCCCTGGCAATCAAAGACCTGGGGGAAAGAAACCTTTCGAATATAACCTGCGATCAGGTCGGAAAAGGGAAAGTTCAACTGGTTTGTGGAATTCATGGTTTGTTGAGTGAAAGTGTCTTGGTGTAAATGCGTTAAGTAGAGTATTGGTGTTGAGCATTAGGCGGAAGATATTGCTGCATATCAATTAGTTGGTTTTAGTACTTGCAGCAAGTACAACAACACTCCTGCCTCCAACTAAATAGGTTGGTTGATCAATCCTAATCATTTCATCGGGGGCGCTGATGTCATTTGGTGCTGGCTGGCTAGTATCAACTGACCGGTACCAATGTAAACCTTCAATGGCTGGGATTTGAAATTCAATAGCATCCCAATACATATTGAACATGCAATGTACATTTGCTGCTTGATCACTATCTTCAGTCGTGTCCCCAAAGGTCACAGCAAGACATCTTGATTCTCCATCTTCCCAATTTGGTTGATTCAGCTGAGTACCATGCCAAGTTACTTCACTAAGCCCGTATTTATTTTTCTTGCCTGTAAAAAACTTCCCCCTGAAGTGATTGATATACCGCCTTCGCTTTTTAATCATCATTGACCAAAACCTTATCATTTCCTTTGAGCCTTTTTCTTCAATCTGATTCCAGTTAAACCAATTGATTTCATTGTCATGGCAGTAGGTATTGTTATTTCCACCCTGTGTTCGCATAAACTCATCGCCACCCACAATCATTGGCACTCCCATTGAAAGCAGATGGATCGTGGCAAAGTTCTTGATCTGTCTCATACGTAAATCATTCACCCACTGATCATCGGTTACTCCTTCTACCCCACAGTTCCAACTTAAGTTATCATTGATTCCATCATTGTTCCCTTCGCCATTAGCCCAGTTATGCTTTTTATTGTAAGCGGTTAGGTCATAGAGTGTAAAACCATCATGTGCTGTGATGAAATTGACACTGTTTATTGGTTGTTCATGGCGGCCTTGATATAGGTCCGCACTACCCGTAATTCTAGCCGCTACTTCACTAATAATCCCCGGATCTCCCTTTACAAATCGGCGTATACAATCACGGTATTTGCCATTCCACTCTGCCCAACGCGCACCTGGAAAATATCCAATTTGATATAGCCCAGCAGCATCCCATGCCTCCGCAATTACTTTGCTACGGCTTAGGATGTCATCTAATTCAATTGCCCAAATGACCGGAGGATGCTCCATTGGGGAACCGTCCTCCCCCCGGCTCAGAACCGATCCCTCGTCAAATCTAAAGCCATCGACGTGCATTTGCTCCACCCAGAACTTCAACGAATCCAGGATCAGCTTTTCGCCTACTGGATGGTTGCAGTTGAACGTGTTTCCACAACCTGTATAATCATAATAAAACTGTTTTGAGCCTTCTGGCCCGGTTAGGTAATAGTAGGTGGAGTTGTCAATCCCCTTAAAGCTAAAGGTGGGACCTTGATGGTTTCCCTCATCGGTGTGGTTAAAGACAACATCAAGAATCACTTCAATGCCTGCTTTATGCAGTGCTTTCACCATGTCGCGAAATTCACAGATATGAGAACCTGACTCTGCAGATACGCAGTATCCTTGATGCGGTGCAAAGTAACCCATTGTACTGTAGCCCCAATAGTTCACAAGTTTGCGACCATCGTGTTCCCTTAGTACATCTGTTTGGTCAAAACTACAGCAGGGCAGAATTTCAACTGCTGTAACACCAAGACTCTTTAAGTACGGAATTTTTTCGATCAAGCCAAGATAAGTTCCCGGATGCTGGACCCCACTGCTTGGATGTTTTGTAAAGCCGCCAACATGCATTTCATAAATAACGCTGTCAGCCATGTCGTAATTGGGTCTTGTATCCCCTTCCCAGTCGTAGTCGTTCAGGTCAACCACAACGCTTCGTATACTTGTATACAAATTGTCGCCCGGCACGCATGCCGATCCTCTGTCCCATCGCTCGAGCGAATTTCCATAGGAGTATGGATCAACTAAAACTTTGTCCGGATCAAATCGATGGCCATTCCATGGCTCACGCGGCCCATCTACTCGATAGCCGTAACCCATTCCTGGCCGCACATTAGAAATAAACACATGCCAAATGTTGAAGCTACGATTGCGATCTGGATCGAGCTGGATTACCCGGACTGGATCGGGATCATTTGGCTTTTCGAAGATTAATAATTGAACGGCAGTTGCGTTGGCACTGAATAGAGAGAAGTTTGTTCCATCCTCCGTCGGAGTGCTCCCGAACGGATGCGAGGAACCCTCATAGTGCCGAAATCGCTGCCCTTCGGGTTGTAATGGCTGTCCCTTCAGGCCAGCATCAAAACTTGCGAGTTTGGAAGTTGGCATTCGTGCCATAAGGACAGATAGCTAAGAGTTCAGAATGTAATTCAACCTTTAGCAAACGTAGCCTTGCCCCATCGCCGCGCCTGAATTTTTAAGACTTTTTATTCTTTTGCGACGCATCTGGGGTGTCCTCGTACACCTAGGGCTACCTAAATACTCTGGCTGGAACTCCCTTGGCGGCTCCGTCGGTGCTTGGTTATCTCGCGGGGTGTACTCCCTCGCGATGCCCTAGACCGCAGCTTCTGCTTTTGATTTCAGCGCTGATGCAGACCTGGTTAGCTTCTTCAAGGCCCACGTGATCCAAGGTTTGCTTACCCTAGGTGGTTTTCAGGTCGCGTAACAGCACCTGAATAAACTTCTGGCAGCCCTGCTTGTCCAACCCACCCCTCTGGTCGGTTTCGGTTTGCATGGCCTACGAGTTGTGTTTTGTTGCACGTCAGTGCATGCCATGCAGCATGCTGAGTGGCTGAAATAGGTTCCAGCGCAGTTTACCCCAGTTTTTGATTCACCTTATTTTGCACCAAACCGTGCACCAACGGTTTTTAAGCTGCGAAGGTACAATCAGCACAGTACCCTGAAGGTCAGGAACATCCAGAGATAGTCAAACATCAGGTTCTGGTTGGTATCGACCAGTTCTATTTCGTCGTGCCGCTTCTGCTTCCATTTCATACCTAATATGTCGAACTGCTTCGCGCACAAATGCCTTCTCGTTTTCCTGTGCAATTATAATTTGCTTTGTAAGTTCGCGAAGTGCCTCGATATCTGAGCAGGCATCAATCTCACGGAATGAAGCCTCGAGGCGAAATTTTTGTTCAATTGAGAGTCGGTGATTGGCCATGCTAAAAGTGAAGAAAAGCCCCTTGAAAGGGGCATTGCTGGTAGTACTTTGACTAAAGCTGAACTTCCGAGATGGTAAATGGGGCCGGAGGGAAGCTTGTTGGCATGGGGTCTGGCTCACCATTGGCAAGTGCTTTGGCACGAACGTACATCTGACTCTCAGTAGCACCTTGTGCTTCCATTGCTTGCGCAATGATGGCCCAATTGCGAATCTCAGTAGTCATTTGGAGAGTTGTAGGTATGGCTTCCAAATGATCGCAGTCTCGTCAAAGAGCCTGTGAAGGGGATAACCGCACTCCTACCGAACCACGATGGCCGGCTTAAGGCTGCTATTAAAACGCTTTTACGATATTTCTTTGCATTATTTCAGGTGAATTGCCTGTTTTGGCGGGCGGTTTGAGCAGAGTATAATGTGGGAATCCAGTGATGGATTGAATCGGTTGATCGGTGGTTTCACCAGCTGGCTACTCAGCACCATAATTTTGTATTCTGCACGATTGCAATCCCGATAGAATTGATTCATCCTCTAGATCGCCACATGACGATCCGAAAGCCTCTCTATCAGGTAGGCGCGGCAGTTCTAAAGCAACTGCAGGTTGAGGCAATGCTTCAGCAGCAAGCTGATGATGGTCTGCCTAATGTGCCTACCCTTGATCCACTCTCTAGTGCATAATCCCGTCGCGCCAAGGTGATGGCATGACAAACATTGACTTAGAGATTGATGCTCAGCACCGAGCTGCCCAAGGTCCGCGTCCAACGACCCTCAGGAGCCCACTGGTCTGGGATTTTGTTGGTTGCGTCGAAGATCAGCCCCAGCTGTGACATCGGTTGTACAGGTTTGAAACTGATGACCAGCAAGAAATCGCTGATAACGCAAGGGTCAATGCAGTGACCATACACGCGCATGTTTCAGCTTCGCGGAGATCGTCAGAGCCTGCTGGCAGCACTAGCCAGCCACTGGATTGATCAGCAGCTCGTCCTCCCTCCCAGAGAGATCACCACTGAGGAGGCACTTGGCGATAACCTTGCTTTATCAAGTCTTGGTGATGCTGGTTTGCATAAAATCGTGGCGTCCGACGGCTATGCCGTACGTGGGGATAACCCATGTACAAATCAGCGTCCGTGATGACCATCCATCGGTCCTCTATCTGCTCACTTGCTGAGACAATACGTACAATTTTGGACCCGTCAGATGACATATACCAACCCTCAACGTGGCTGGGTTGCCGCTTGAGTAGGGTGTTCACTGAGCCGCAGTGAATTGCATCGACATTTTGCCCAATCTTGCGGCTGTTGTCTAGTAGGCGGGCTTATAGACACCCACTTTGATTGTTACCGGGCCTCAACCTTTAGCGGACTTTCCGCTAACCAGATTCCCTGTGACGTCAGTGATCAGTATTTGTTGCTGCCAATACACTAATACTGGTCATAATCAAGGCAAAGAAGATCAGTTCCATAGCTTGGACATGCGTTTATCGCACGATTCGCTAGTTACCATCTCACTGCTTGGACTACCCGAGGCGATGTAGCTTATAACACGAATAAATCAATTTGGGTATTTTAACGCAGGTATAATTGCTTATCAGATGCCAGTTGGCATCACTTCTATCTGCAGCCATCCCGGTATTGTCCTGTGGTTCTAACGGGTTTACAGATGTTGGTTGTACCCTGCTTTGGGCACTCAACCCACCTCCGTTACCTGTCGGACCCATGGCGCATGGAGTCCATGAGGCGATAACGCGATCTCTATTGCAGAGCTCTAGGGTGG
>Ga0194134_10004118_pt1 | contig 14911 bp, 26 predicted proteins | sample TA2KigOff0mmetaG_FD_148602 | JGI IMG/M metagenome (GOLD analysis project Ga0194134, IMG submission 148602) | Freshwater microbial communities from Lake Tanganyika, Tanzania - TA2015056 Kigoma Offshore 0m | ecosystem: Environmental > Aquatic > Freshwater > Lake | place: Tanzania: Lake Tanganyika... | reverse complement strand
ATGATCGACATTGTGAACCACAAGGACTGCCCTCGCAGCCGACAGATTGCTTCTCTCCTCGCAGCATTCAAGTATATGCTTGAGGAGATGACGCAGAATCAACTGGATGAACTGGACCGAAGAATGATGTACACTCCTACCATGACCAACGACGAAAACGCACTTGTTGAGGCGTTTGGCCTTGACACCACCGAAGAATGATGTACAATCCCACCATGACCAATCCCAACGACAATGTGCAATGGTACGACTACACCCACGGGTTTCGGATGTATTTCCCGAACGGGTACGGACTGTCCATCATTCCCGGCTACAACGGGGACACGATGGAAGTTATGGTTGTGAACGGTGACGGTGCTGCCATTCCCGACAACAACGGGGATACGGTGGAGTTCGTCACCCCCGCGATGTTGGGGAACTATATCAACCAAATCCGTGACCTTCCACCTCGCACCGGATGTTTCACTCTCGCACCAAACGAAACGATTGAAGGATGACCATGGAACCCCGAACCACACGCGACACACTTCACCAACGACTGCTGTTCCCACCTACTGCGAAAGATGTGCGAAACTTTGTTGCCGATCTTGATGATCGGGACGAAGCAACTCCGCATGAGCGTGATATGCTGCGTCAAGTCGCACACCGACTGGAAGAACTGGAAGCACTCGTTCAGCATCTCCAAGTCCAACTGACTCTGAAAGGCAACTGACCATGCAACACCCAAACCGAACCATCACCCACCACTACCTCCGTCAAGAGATCGTCGTCCGGAACGAACACGGCCACATCGTGGATGTGAAGGGGTTCCGCACCGAACGAAACGATTCAAGAATGAACCAACCATGAACCCTCGCAAGATCACCGGAAATTATCTCCGCAATTTGCTTCAGGAAGGTAGAATTCTGTGTCTCACCTTCATCAAAGCAGATGGAACAGAACGAGACATTTGCTGCACGACCAACCCCGAGTTGATTGACAAGGAGAAGCGATCCAGGGGACTTCGTACTCCTGCCGATCATTTGATTCCTGTCTTTGACCTTCAGAAGAAGGAATGGCGTTCGATTGATGAAGATACCGAAATCGAACTGATCGAATCCAAGTTCCCGAACGCACTTGACACTCTTGGAGTGAAACCATGAAGACCATCGAAGTTGTCATGCACACGACGCAACGCATTCGGGAAGTGTTCTTCGCCTATGTCGAAGACGATGACCCACTCACCAAGATGACCCCGGCAAGCCTCGACCCCGACGCGGTGTTCGCTGACTCCCGGTTCAAGTTGGTGGAGACTGAACACCTGGCACATCTGCACATTGATGTTGAAGCCGTCGATGTGGCCGACTACACTCTGCAAGACCAAGTGGAGGACAGACGATGAACGAAGCACGACTGGAGGTACAAATCAAAGCACTAGAACAGAAGATCAACGCCATGCGTTCACTTCTCTGGGAGTGGAACTGTACGGCTGTCCCTGTCTGGGAAATCGAAGAACTCTTTGACCTTGGCGAAACACGCCATGACTACCTTCAGTTCATGGACACAGACGATTTGAGTGAAGAAGAGTGCGCTGCGATGTACGGCGAGGACGGTGCAACCCCAACCAAGGAAGGATCAGATTGAACAACTGGGACGAAGTGGCTGAACAGATTCCCCTAGACGATTACGATTGGAACCAATTCAATGGCGACTAAAATCAAGAACCCATCTGCCGAACTTTTTTCTCACATTCTGCGTATCGAAGACTTGACGCAGGAGATCAAGGACGGTACGATCACGAACAACGAGATCGTTACTCGTTTGGACTGGATGCACAAGCGTTTGTGCCTCCTTATCGAAGACCCGACTGTGAACCCTGTTCTCAAGGAGAACCCCAATGCCTCGTAAGAAGATCAACCTTGTTCTGCCCGAACCGTTCCTCAAGACGATTGACTTTGCCCTCGACACAGGCGGCAAGATCGACCTGAAGACCCTCGCCGCTCAATGCGGCGTGTCCGCCCCGGTCATGCGTCGTGCGCTGATCGATGCCTACGGCGATACCATCACCTTCAAGAAGAGGGTGGGAATCATCCGTACTGTTCGTTCGGAAGTTCCCGCAGAGGCGACTGTCTGACGAAAAAAGTGGGATTGGGGGTTGACAGCCTCCAATCCCGCTTTATACTCAACCCACAAGGAGAACCCCATGCCTAACTGGACTGGAAACCGTTTGTCGATCAATGGAACCCCCGAAGAACTGAACCTCTTTGAGGCCGACCGTGTGGCCGCGCTCAAGGAGTACGACTGCGACGATGAGCAAGTCATCACCTTCAACATGGTTCTGCCCATGCCGAAGGAACTGAAGGGGACGAGCAGTCCTCGTCCCCGTACCGAAGAACAGATTCGTCAGGATGCGAAGGACTGGAACTGGCCCGAAGAATCACTTCAGCGAGCCTTGGCTAGTTGTCTGACCCCGGAACTCGCGGTCAGATTGGATGAACTGAAGGCCAAGTTCGGCGCAGACAACTGGTACGACTGGTGCAACAACAACTGGGGGACGAAGTGGGATGCCTGCCATGCAGCCATCGAACCACCGATAAGCGGGAGCGTCGTAATCAGTTTCGACACGGCATGGTGTGAACCGCTACCCGTCATTCATGCTCTCGTTCGTAAGTACCCCAACCTGAACTTTGTTCATTCCTACTCTTACGAGGGTGAGGAGAACACCGACTTCACGGTGGACTACCGAATGAATGAAGGGGAACTGGAGGCGATGGTCAGCATCTCCACCGACATGACGGAGTACGAACCGTGGGAAGATGTGTCCCATCTGGTCAACTAAAAAACTTGCAAAAAATGGGGAGTGGGGGCTTGACCTCCACTCCCCATGTGCTAAACTAGAACCATGAAGAACCCCCCCAACAACATCGGCATTGACAAGTCCGCACCTGAACGCTGCATCGTCAGCGTTCCCGTTGATATCGCCTACCTGAAGGCGCAGCGGAACACCCTCCACGCTCTCCTGTCCGGTGACACCTCCATGACTCCCGAAGAGCGTCGGGAGATGGAACACCTGATCGGGTTCATGGATCACTTCATCCACGGCGTGTTCTATGTCGTGGCCGAATACCCCACCGCCAACCGTACCCACTACTGAACCAAACCAAGGAGAACCAACCATGTACGAAGCAGTAGCAATCGTTGAGTTCCGTAACACCTCCCCGTTCGTTTACCGAATCAAGAGCGACAAGCCGATCAATGTGGATCGGGTTGCAAAGCACTTTCAGGAAACCGAGGAATGGGACGAAGCCCGTGACAACATCATCATCGTTGATGATCTGACCGAAATCGAAATCTGAACCAAACCAAAAGGAGAAACAACCATGACTTTTATCAAGGAAAATCGTTACACCGTCCTGTCGCCCAAGACCCCCATGCTGTGCCAAACCAAGGGGGATGGGTACTGGAGCAGCACCAACCGCACCGTTGCCACCTCCAAGATCGAAATGGAAGTGGGTGAGGCGTCGGTGAGCCTGTGGAGTTTGAGCGTTCACCTTCCGGTCTACTTCCGTGCTTTCTTTCCCAAGCGGTCTTGGGATACCGACAAGTACGGTCTGATCTACACGGACAGCCTGTGGCTCAAGGACTTCCGTGAGCAGTTCAAGACTCGCTTTCCTGCGCTGGCTTGGATGGCTGGCAAGATCAACTACACCGAGCAGGGAATGCAGGGTGACAACTATGTGAGCCTTGTGGTTCACTTGGAATCCATGGGGCAGTTCAAGAGGTTCGACAAGAGCCTCATGGCAATGCCTGACATGAAGTGGATCGAACCGGAATGGGTGGCAGAACTTGCGGACTGACCCCACTACTAAACCAAACCAAAAGGAGAATCAAAATGTCATTAGATGATAACTGCACAATCACCATGCCCCTCAAGACCCCCATGCTCTGTCAGACCAAGGGGGACGGGCATTGGACAGGAAACACCCGTACCGTTACCACCTCCAAGATCGAAATGGAAGTTGGCGACATCGATGCTTCTCTGTATTGGTGTAAGGTCTTTCTGCCTGTTCACATGAAAGTGTACTTCCCCAAGAAGTCGTGGGACACGGACAAGCACGGCCTGATCTATACGGACAGCCTGTGGCTCAAGGATTTTAGAAAGCAGTTTGCAAAGCAGTTCCCATCCTTGGCTTGGGTGGTGAAGAAGATCGATTACACCGAGCAGGGAATGCAGGGTGACAACTATGTGAGCCTTGAGTTCACATTGAACTCATTGCCTGCGATGCGGAAGTTCTCCAATGGAGTTGATCGCATCAAGAACAAGAAGATCAAGTTGAACCGTGAATGCATGGATCTTCCCGTCTATGTGGATGGGGTGGAGGTGAAGTGAAACACGAAAAGAAAGAAAAACAAGATACAACGGTCTTTGTTATCGCCGTTGAAACGGAATACCCAAAACAAGTCTTGAAGGTTCTTGAAAGTTCTCTTGTGGACGATGCACACGCTTCAGTCTACATTCTCACCAAGGATATAGAGGTACAGGAACTACCGGAATACCGTTCAGACTTGAACGAACTGGCAAATGAGATTTCCGAGTGCCAATGGTTTCAATGGTATAGGGAAAACGAAAATGAAAACTGAACAAAAGAAAATCGTTCCCATCGTGGTGTTCAGCGATGGTGAGACTTGGGAATCCATTCCCGACTTCGATGATCCAGGGCCAGGTGGTGCAATGATTCGTTTCGTTTCGGCAGAGGACTACAATGATCTCTGCAACGGCCAGATCGATGCTGGCGAATGCACTCCTCAACGATCAGATATTCAGTTGAATGGTCTGCCTCGCTGGTATCTCTGAACCAAACCAATCAATGGTTCTCCCCCCGTTGCCGTAAGGCGCGGGGGTTTTTATTTGGTTTTGTGGCGGCGAACTGTCACGGTTTGTTGTTGGTTTGTTGTATTATTCTTTATACAACAAACCGTGACAGTTCTCGAAATTTTCTGGTTTTTACGCAGAAAGTCCGTAGTTTTGGTCTGGTTCTTCTCCAGTTTTTTCCTGGTTTTCTTCCAGTTTCTCTGTGGTTTTTTTGTGGTTAAACCCCAACAAACTTTTTAATTTATTAATATTCTTATAAGTAGGAGGATGCTTGTGGGGATAGTCATTAAACATATCCCAGCTAGTGTTATTTTGTTTCTCCAGAAGCTTTCTCTGGTTCTCTATCCACTCCTTACGAATGGGTTCATCATTACGAACCAGATCAAACAGTTTACCCAGCTTCACCTGTAGGGATGTGGGTAGGTACTCCTCTAGCTCTTCTTGAAGGGTATCCAGCTCTTCTGGTGTCATACCCTGTATTGTAAAGTGTGTGGGGGGAAATGCAATAAAAAAACCCGGTCATTTCTGACCGGGTTTTTTCTTTTTCTAAGATCTTTTTATCTTCTTGACTGTGATGCCTGCCATTGGCTGAAGGCATTATCAAATTGTTGCATTGCCGATGAACCAAGCTGTCCATTGATTGCTTGAAGAAGTGGTGCAATGTAAGAACTAAATTCTGTATTACTGGCTGTCTGTAATGCCCAGTTTGCCCAGTTGATTTGACCATTCTGGATTAATCCGTATGAATCTCCGCCCATTGCTCCAAGAGTTCTTATAATAAAATTCATTAAATTTGGTGGTAGATATCCCGGAGCGAATAATGGACCACCAGTCTGGTTTCCAGGCACACCGCGCAGATCGATGCCAGAGGATTGGTTAATTGTTGATCCATACTCATTTGCTCCGGTATTTGTATAGCCAATAGAATTTAAAATAGACGGGGTTTGAGGTTCATTTGCTTCAATTAATTTTCTTAATTGTCTGTTCTCTTCTTCTAATTGACGAATTTTGTTTTGATAAATTGAATCAAATGTTCCCATGAAATTTCCTTTAATTTATTTATAATAACCCTGAGTGGGACCTTGATATACTCCCCACTACCCAGTACGCTAGAGGGCGTGGAGGGTGGGGTCTAATATTAACTAAAATTTTCTAATATTCTTCGATATGTACGAAGATGGTGGTAGTTGCGGGTATATGGTGGCTATATTGGCTAATATTGGGGTAATATTTGTGTATAATAGAGGGTAATTGGCGGTATATGCGGGTGTTTTCGCGTGTGATGCCGTTAAATATTTAATACTTAGAGTCACTTTCAAAAAAACTTAATAAAATTTCATTCCCCCATTTCCCAACACTCTACCCCACTTTACCCCACTCCTGTACACATACATAGTCTATGCTCTCTTTCCGACAATATTTCTTTTAAAAAACTATTTTAGATCATGTCGGTTAAAAATATCTTTCTCGGGGACTGTATTTGTCGCATTGACTCCTATAAGTTCTGCAATTCTTCGGTAAATACCATCCCTAGTTTCATCTACAGTATGGTAAGTATATTCAGATGCTTTGTGTCTTTTGCTATGATCACGCATTGTGGCAGCAACATGATTTAACACCCTCATGGTTTCAGTAGGAGTGTGGTGTACTCCAGACCTCTTTCCAAACCCCCCACCATGAGCGAACGAAACATGGTGCGCTCCATCTTCCTCTGGACCAATTATCACATCAAGTATGCCTGTAGGTAGAGGGTATTCATAAACTTCATTACCATCTTCATCATATGGTTTTGGTACTTCGATACCACTGATGTTTAGTCCTTCTAAAAGATATTGCCCGAATGATTTCATGACCACTTCACCAATGGAATTTCCTTTATTCTATTTATACGAAATAGGAATATAATAATCAAATAGTTTCTGCTAATAAACAGATAATAAATACTTCCATGCTCTCTTTCCGACAATTTTTAATAGAATCTGCATCAATTGATATCAGACCACCGGAACAACCAACTCCTCCGGCTGAAGATCCGCATGCAATACCGACACCACCAATTCTTCCCCCAGCTCAGCCATGGTATCCAAATGATCCGACACCACCAATTCTTCCCGACCCAGCTCAGCCATGGTATCCAAATGATCCAGATGATGTATTAAATAATCCAAACAATCCGGGATATGATCCTGACTCAGAGTATTGGGATTTTAACAATAATGGTATACCAGATATAAATGAACCGGGTACATTAAACTATCGTCCAAACCACCCAAATTCTGATGTAGATGGTGATGGAATATTAAATGTAAATGATCCTGCACATCCGTATTATAATCCAAATCATCCAAATTCAGATAGAGATGGAGATGGAAGAAAAAATGTAAATGATCCTACACATCCTACATATGATCCATCCCATCCAGATTCTGACTATGATAGAGATGGAATAATTGATCAAATGGATCCAGACAGCCAAGGTTATGATCCAGCATATGGAGATCAAGATGGTGATGGAATTAAGGATATAAACGATCCTGATTCGCCGGGGTATGATCCAAATCATCAATTTTCTGATGCTGATGGAGATGGAATAGAAAATTACAGAGACAGAGATCACCCAACTTATGATCCAGAATATGGAGATCAAGATGGTGATGGAATTGAGGATATAAACGATCCTGACGATCCAGCATATGATCCAAACCATCCAGATTCTGATGCTGATGGAGATGGAATACCAAATGTAAACGATCCAAATCATCCAGCATATGATCCTAATGATCGTTTTTCAGATCTCAACGGTGATGGAATATTAAATGTAAATGATCCCACACATCCAATGTATAGTTCAAATCATCCCGATTCTGATGTAGACGGAGATGGAATTAAAAACAAAGATGATCCTGATTGGGAGAATTACGATCCGGGGCAAGATGAAGAAGATCAAGGTATTGATCCCGGAGAAATTACTGAAAATAAAATATTATCTTTCAGAAGATTTTTGATTGAAAATAAAAAACCAAATTTTACATTTGCCTTTGATGACGATGGTGAATTACGCACAGCAACCGATTTAGACCATGAAACAGCATTTCCTGGTCTTTACTTTGGTAAGGATACACAAGAGATACCGACAGTAGGTGGTAAACCTGATTGGAGTCGATATGCTTCTGCGTGGGGTAGAATACAAGATGGTGTAGTACACCTAGTCACTCAACACGGAAGAATGCCTCCATCTCCTCTGTTTGGTAGAAGAGATAGGGATGTGGAAGATGATATTTTTAATCGAATTAGGGCTGTTCAACAGCTTTCAGAGCGTCATCCTGACATCATGATTCAGCATGGAGCCGAAGAAGGCAAAGCCATTCTGCACACTCCTAGACAGCATTTGGAGCATTTGGCTGGTCTTCTTGGCGATAGAGAATAAATACTTCTATGCTCTCTTTCCGACAATATTTGATCGAAAATAAAGATTCCATTCCTCAAGGTGTTCTAGTCTATGGTGATAAGATCTTTGTTGGAGCAGATCATGAAAAGCCTATTTCAATTGGTGATGAAAGAATTTTAGATAAAATTAAATCACATGGTTCAAAGCATGGTTTCTACTTTGAAGGTGATGGTGGGGATGCAAAACAATCTGTTTTGGGTCTTAGTTCTGTAAAGGACTATAAAGGTGGATGGGATGAGGATAGAATGAAATCCATTGCCGATTCTGGTATTCAACCCCAGAACCTTGCCATTCTGTATTCCAATGTAGATGTGAATTGGAATAAAACAAAACAAAATTTTAAAGGAAAAACTGTTTTTGATGGCATACTCAATTGGGCAAAGGCAGGATCCTCTACTCTGTTTGGTGGTGCAGAAGTCACTCCAGACCATGTAGAAGACTTCCTAAAGGCTTCTAGTGAGAAGACTGGACATGACTTCCTTTCAATGGCAAGAAAGACTCCTGTCTCACAAGGAAAAGAATTTTTGAAGAAAATTGAAAAGATTGCATGGCCAGATGATTGGGACACCAAAAAGAGAACTGCTGGTCCGGAATTGTTGGTGGACAAGGAAAATGAGGAAAGAAATGCTCATGTGATTGATAACATGGGTCCGGGAGTCTATGTCGCAGGAGCAGGGCATTTGAAACAAGTCTCTGATCTCTTAAAACAAAGAGGTGAAAAGTTTAAAATGCATGGTGGTAGCCAGATAGGATAAATAAATCATGCTCTCTTTCCGACGATTTTTAAAAGAATCATACCTAATCGAAAACAGAGATTGGCATCAATTTGTCAATCAAAATTCCAAATCATTGCTGGATCGTGCAAACCTTACTGTTCCATACATGAACCTTCAAGGAGAAAGAGGCCATGGCACACCAGAACACCTTACTAATTACTTATCTGATCAGTTAGGAATTAGGGATTTAAGTTCAGAAGAAGGTCGCTGGGTTTTAAAACATTTTAATTCTGGTAATATTAAACGCAGCGAGGACATTGAGAGTGTTGTGATTCCAAACTTAGAAAGGTTAAGAAAAGCAAGAGAAGAAGGAAAAAGCACTGCTAAATTGGCAAATTTGAAAGGACCATTAGAGCTTAGTGGTCATCTTTCAAAAATTTATCCAGTTTCAGAAGAAAGTTTAAGTGATTTGGATCCTAGAGAATACACAATACACGGAGAAAATGAACATTGGACTATAGCTCAACCTCATACACAAAAAGCTGCATGCACTTTAGGTAAGGGAACTGAGTGGTGTACAGCCTCAAAATCTCGTAATAGGTTTGAACAGTATGATTCTGAAGGTCCGCTGGTAGTATTTATTCCAAAAAAACCAGCTTATAAAGGAGAAAGATATCAGGCATGGCAATCAGAATGGCGAGATGATGATGATGGACAATTTATGGATCATACTGATAATGAAGTTGGTGTAAAAAATCCAATGCCAGATTTTACAGAAAGACCATTACCTACAATTGGGATCGGTCTTCGAAATTTGGGTCCGGGCAGTGCTGTTAAAGAAACAATTAATTTTGCAAAAGAAAAAATAGAAATAGACAAAATATCAAAGGACCTTGAAGGAACTGATGTAGATGCAGCACATAGAGCTGTAAATAATCCATTATTCGGAAAAGTTAACGCTCACATTGAATATGCCCTTGCATCTCGTCATGAAGCAATAGCATTAGCAGCAGTAGAGCATCCTGGATTTGAAAATAACCTTGATTATGCCGTCGATTCTCCTCATGAATTTGTAGCACAAGCAGCAGTAAAGAATCGTAAGTTTGGAGCTAACCTTTCTCATGCTCTTACATCTCGTCATGAATTTGTACAAAGAGCAGCAATAGAAAGTCCAGATTTCGGAAAACATTCCGGTCATTTATATTATGCCATTAAATCTCCCAAAGAATTTTTACAAAGAGCAGCAGTAGAGAATCCAAATTTTGATAAAATAGATTATACAGCTAACTTTATTCATGCTCTTGGATCTCGTCATGAAGCAATAGCATTAGCAGCAGTAAACCACAAGTCATTTAAACTTGCTGCACCACATGTTATCAAATTAGCTCTTGAATCTCCATATGAAAGTGTGAGAACCGCTGCAAGAAAAGCCCAAATACAAATTTAAAACCCCCTGAGCAATTTAGACTGCTTCACTTATTGGATTTTTTTTCCAAACATTTCTAAAATTTCTAGCATTTCAGAGGATCTTCCATATTTTCTTGTCAAAATGGATTCCTGTAAAAGTTCTGGATGTTCTGCTCTGATGCGTTCCATCATCTGTCTCTGAATAGCATCTCTATATTGTAGACTAGTATAATGGCTATGTGGAAGATAGCCATGTTGAGGATGATCCGGCCATACTTGTTCGATCTTATCCATAAACATTTTTCTATTTGGATGGTTTTCTGGAATTCTTGATACAAGTTCAATAAGACCATTTCTTTGTGTTAATCCATGAGAGGCAATAGCACTTATTTGTCCTTTTGTCATTTCAATTGGAGTAAAAGGAATAGTTGCATGGCCCTCTCCGGGAACCATTGCTCCTCTTCTTTGTGTTTCAACAAATGCTCTTGCTTTTTCTTCAGCACCCGCCATAATTTCTTTAGCTTTTTCTGGAGTTTTAGCAGTTCCGGCTTTTGTCTGAGCGCGAGCTATAATTTCTTCTGGTGTTTTTGGTTTAGCCCTTGCAGCTCTTTTGGCAGCTGCCTCAGCTTCTGCTTGAGCTGCTGCTTGAGCTGCTGCTTGCTGCTGCTGCTGTGAAAGTAAATCAGCTTCTGCTTGTCTTCTAGCTTTTCTTTTATCTAAAAATCTTTTAACACCATAACCAGCAGCAGCAACACCTAATCCAGCAACAGTCCCAAGAGCACCCATCAATGCTGGATCATATTCTGATTCTTTTAAGCTTTTAATTACAAGTGCAACGGTTCCTTTTGCATCATCTAAATCATTAGTATAATGAACAGAATCTTCCCCCATGTGTTCACCATTCTTAAAGAAATGAACTGCAAATTCTCCTGTATCTGGTAATTTATAAATTTTGGCTGAAAGTGGTCCATTTCCGGCATGAGTATGAACTAATTTTGCTCCTCTACCACCAAGACCATAATTAGCTTCATTCATTCCTTTATAACTTTGAAATGCAGATGATCTTTGCGCTGTTAAATTTGAATGATGATCTTGCATTGATTTTAGCAATTCATCAATTCCTTTTGTTTCTCCACTAGCAAGCATATAATGAGCTTGATCGATCAAATTCATCGTTGTTTGATCTTTATCAAAATCATCTAATTTATCTGCCAAATTCATAATTTGTTCTAATTTTTCTTTAGATTCATTTAAATCAATATAAGATTCTGAGAGTTGTTGCATCCAATTCTTTTTTTTCATTTTCATATTTTTACTCAGAAATTCCACCCCTTATTTGCATTCCAATTACCAGACTGCATAATTTGATTATATCCGCTTTGGAGCCACGAAATGAAATTATTTTGCATGATGATAGAGGTAATTTGATCTACTACACTTTTTGGTAAATCTGCTGATTGACCGAATGGAGGACTGCTAGCATTATTCAATGCTTGAATAAATGATTCTACAAACGAATTAGATTGACCAATTGGGCTGTAAATGTTCTGGAATTGTGTCATATCAAATGATGGGTTGTGCATTGTATTTAAAAGTATTAATGCTGCGACTGATTGTGCGTCCCACTGAAACTGGCCTATTGGATTGTTCAACATGTATGGAGCGAACAAAATTCCTCCCATGTTAACATAATTTGTGGGAACATTTACGCCTTTAGGAGTATTGGAAATGCTGTAACCGCTGTATGTTGGATTATCATAATAACCTCTTCTATCACCCTGTGCTTGTGATGTTCTAGTATCGAATGCAGCGTGTCCAAGGCCACCATAAGTTTGAGTCATTTGCTGTGGTTCGGTTACGTCCGCTGTTAGTTCAGCTGATTCATTTAACCTTAAATAGGTTTTTGAAATTGATTTTATCCAGTTTTTATTGTATTTTCCCATATTTTTATTTCCTTTTACTTTATTATATATCCTTAGAGAGTATCGCCGGGTCTTAGTGGAGATGGACTTGGTGTATCGTAGCTAGGAAGCGTATCACCGGGTTTTAGAGGTGGGACTGGATTATCTGGTAGAGTATCACCGGGTCTTAGTAGAGATTGACTTGGTATATAGTAGCTAGGAAGCGTATCACTGTCGGGTGCGCAGCGGGTCGAGTGCGGGTCGCGGGTCGAGTGCGGGTCGCGGGTCAAGCGCGGGTCGCGGGTTGACCACGGGAGGCTTTTCACGCCGTCTAGACGCTGCACCGGGCGCGGCGAGCGGATTCTCTTGTTTCGGGGGGGGCGGTTGTCGTGGGGGCCAACTTGGTGTGGTTGGCCATGAGTAGGTCGCCGGTCTGCCACCCCACCGGTCACCACGGATGGGGAAGCTCCACTCTTGTTGCAAGCCAGAGTTCCAGCCACGCGGAGGAGGACCTACAGCAGAACTTAAATCAGACGAGATTTGATTTTCATTTGCTTCAATTAATTTTCTTAATTGTCTGTTCTCTTCTTCTAAACGACGAATTTTTTGTTGATAAATTGAATCAAATGTTCCCATTGTTATCCTCCATTTATTTATAAATAAAATGATGTTATCATTCAAACATTTTTTGTTAGAGTACGACTTCGATCAATTCTTCAGGGGAATGTCTCCTAGTGAATTGGGATATGATAAAAAAATGGCTACCAAGACTAAACCTGTACGTCCAAGTATATCCGGAAGTATTGGAAGAGCAGATTCAAGGATGTTATCTACATTGAGAAGATTACATCAAGAAGGTAAGTTAACTCAAATAGGTTATCATCCATCAGTCGATCTTCCATTGCCTTCTGAAATGTCTCAGGGAGATCTTGAATTATTAAGATCGCATGCAGACAAACATTTAGAGGGATTCGAAAAAATGGAATTCAATCAAGCTGCACACGATCTAGTTGCTTCTGATCCTATAGCAAATATTACACTACAGAATCTTGGAGGAGCGCGTGGAACAGATCCTAGAGGTTGGAGTTCAGCAGAATCTCGTCGTGGTGGATCGGGAGAAAACTTAATGATTGCCAGAAGTCAGCAAAGAAGATCAAATCCTTAATTATAAATAACTATATGAGTTTCACAGAAAACCTTTATCTAAAAAAACATCTCCAAAAACTTCAAGAAGAAAATCAAAAATTAAGATATCTTCTTGAGGTTGGTGCTCCAAATACAGCCGCTAAAGCTGAAACTAGAATAAGAATAGAAGAACTAATTAGACAAATTCAACAGAATCCCGGACACGATTCAAATCTAGTCAAAGGAGCTTTGAATGCAGTAAAAGGAAAAGTACATCCAACTGTTCTTAGAAATCTAGAATTTAAACTTACAAGTCATTTACAAAATCTAGGATCGTTACAACAAACACCAGCTGCACCAGTAGAAAGACCAATGGCAAGAACAATTTCTCTTTCAGCAGCAGCACCAAGCCCAGATGTAAATGGTGATGGTATAGTAGATGAAGTTGATAGAGCAATGCAATCATCTGCTCTTTCTTTCCAGAACAGACAAAGATCAATAAATTCTGGAACATCATCAGGATATTAAAATATGCACAATTCACAAATTAAAAATCTTCAAGAACAAATTTTTCAATTAAGAGAAAAAGTAACTCGTTTAACAAAATTCATTCTTGAAGCTGATGAAGAACAACAAGGCGGAACAAGTCAGCAGGGTGGATCACAAGGTGGATCAGGCACTCAAACACCAGCACAAAAGCCTCTACCAACACCAAAGGTAGTTCCTGTTACTCCAGCACAGCCCCCATCATCTGGAACTGCATCAAGAACTGGTCCGAGAAAAAAGAATCCCGGAGCTAACAGAGTAACATCAGCACGGGGTCGTCCACAGCAATCAAACCAAAGTGATGGTGGCACTAGAACTGTTAGAAGACGCGGCGGAAGATAAAAATAAAAAAAATAGAATAAAAAACCCGCCTTTCGGCGGGTTTTTTTTATCTTCTTCTACGACCAGTGGATACTGGAGGTTGTTTTCTTGCTGGCGGTTGGTGAGAGCTTTGTGAACCGGGGGGATAAGAAGGTCGGAATCCTCCCATACCTCTCTCTTTGGCCAGTTGCTGGAATCCTTCGGGACTAAAGGGTCCTGATTGACTTCCGGGAGTCTGACCAACTCTATATTGTAATTTTGGATTAGTTGATGGAGTAAGAGGTTGTGGATATGACGGTTTTGATGGATTTGGTAATGGTACTGGAGTTGCAGGGCCAGATGGTGGTGAAAATGGACGCATATCAGCCATTCCAACAGTTTCTCTCAAGTAATATTCTAAAAAGCTTACTTGTTCTTGAAGTTGATTTACTTGATTTTGAAGATTATTAATTATTGAAAATCTATTCATTTTTTTTCCTTACTTTATTTATAATCAATTACATGGATCTAGGTAATAAAGCACTTAAACTTTCTTAGGATCCGTAATCCCGGAGAATTGATCCAGGAGGATTAAACAAATCCCCCCACATCCATC
>Ga0194134_10004111_pt1 | contig 14932 bp, 10 predicted proteins | sample TA2KigOff0mmetaG_FD_148602 | JGI IMG/M metagenome (GOLD analysis project Ga0194134, IMG submission 148602) | Freshwater microbial communities from Lake Tanganyika, Tanzania - TA2015056 Kigoma Offshore 0m | ecosystem: Environmental > Aquatic > Freshwater > Lake | place: Tanzania: Lake Tanganyika... | reverse complement strand
CAAATTCAAGGATAGCCATAATTAAAAAAATACCGATAAAAAAAGCAAGCCGCAGCGGGCCTTCCTGAGCGATGATGGTTTCAAGAAATGACGTCATGTGTTTCTCTTTTTTGCTGCCCCAAGGACTAAATAATGAGTTTCCAAGTCTTAAGTTTTTTGAGCATTAAAAATGCTTATCGCTAACATACGATACTACATTTAAAATACAGGTTTGTCATGCCAAAAACTTTGGAGGCTATCTTGACGTTTCGTGTAGTATAAAAACTTTTCCTCCCGCGGCAGCAGCATCTGTCTCGTCATGCGTCACCATGAGGATTGGGAGTTTTTCAGCAATAGCATGCTCAAATACAAAGGATCGAACATCGGTCCGAAGATGCTTATCCAGTTTTGCGAAGGGCTCATCAAGCAACAGTGCATGCGGTTTTGCTAAAAGCGTACGCAATAGGGTAACTCGTGCTCGCTGGCCGCCAGATAACGACGCCGGGTCGCGATTTGCAAAGCCTGCAAGGTCAGCGCGGGAAAGTGCGTCTTCGATAAGAGCTTGCCGATCCGTCGCCTTATTCAAGTCAGACCTTAGTCCGAAAAGCAAATTCTCGCCAACCGACAAATGTGGGAACAACAGATCGTCTTGAAACATGATACCGACGCGACGTCGTTCAGGTTCCATATATGTGATGTCAAGTTCTCCGATCTTGACGCTTCCTCTTGCTAAAAACGCAGGATCGAGATGACCTCCGATGAAATCCAGCAAGGTTGATTTGCCAATTCCGCTTGGGCCCATAATCAGTGTCACCTCACCTGATAGGGCGACAAGGCTCAAATCATCTATCAAAGGGTGTGCGGAATTGCGTAACCGAATTGTGACATGACTTAACTCGAGCTTTTTCATAACCGGACGCCCCGCAAGTAAGCGCGTTCAGCATAGACGATCCGCGGTATTAAGAGCGCAGCGAAAAAAATGATCATCGGGAAAAGCGCTTGCAACAAAGCATAGACGCTTTGCAAGCGACGATCGGCACCAGTCGCTAGCGCAACCGCTTCTGTGGTGACAGTCGGAATGCGACCTTCGCCAATTACGAGGCTTGGAAGATATAGTCCCATACTGACCGAAAATCCTATTGCGGCCGATATCAGTAAAGGACGCAGCAACATGGGTAATTTGACCCGCGCGAGAATTTTCAAGCGGCTTGCTCCGAGCGATGCTGCTGACCGAATATAACGTTTATCGAGTGAGCGCCAAGAATCAGAAAGGGTGAGGATGATGTAAGGAAACACAAACAAAGAATGAGCCCAGCAGACTGAGATGAGCGAAGCGCTGAATCCCGAACTTAAAAATAATATATGCAAGCCAAATAGGAATGCAATTTGCGGGATGAATAACGGCAAGATAATGACACCGAATACAATAATTCTGATCGACGGGCTCTCAAATTTCGGCCACTCGAGCCATGCGATCGCAAAAAACAGCGATATGAGACTTGTACAGGCAGCAATTACAACCGAATTGAAGAGAATGTTCAGCTTAGAATTCAGAACATAAGTCCAGGATTGAAGCGACCAGGATAGCGGTGTGACATCAGGAAATGGCCAGCGCCAAGCAACGGACCATATGATGAGAGATATAAGCGCAAGGGTAGAGCAGGCAAGAAGTATAACTGCCAAGGCCGCCAACAGTCGCATGAGATAGTCGCTTATGTTGTCGCGTTGACCTTTTCTAATCCACCACCGGCCTGCCAATGTCACGATCCGCTCCATGGCGTGCCAGATTATTACTGCACCAACGATGATCAGTGTCTGCAAAATCGCGGCAGCCGTTGCAAGTTTGAGAGACAAGGGATCCGGATCGTAAAACCATTGTAGTGAGAGCACGGAAAGAGTGGGTGGGTTACTCGGACCAACAATGATGGCCATATCAATAACTGATAAAGAAAAAGCCAGAACAATGAAAAGGCTCAAACGGATCAATGGATAAATCTGGGGTATGATGATACTGATCCAAATTTGCGCCCGCCCGTATCCAAGGGCATGTCCTACAGCCATGAATTTTTGAGTGGGAATGTGATTGAGCGCTGAGAGTGTTACAAACAATAGAAATGGAACCTCTTTTGCAATCAGCGTAATGATAAGTGATATTCCCCGATCATCATTAATCGTGATAATGTCTGGGGGCTGTTGCCATTCCGTCGTCCACGAGGTTATCAGGCGTGAAAAGAATCCTGATGGAGCAAAGAGGAAGGCCAGTCCGATCGCCACGGCCGCATGTGGTGTTGCGAGAAATGTCGCGAGCAATTTTTCAGTTGCAAATTTTCCGATGCGATTTTGGATCATCGCACAAATGCTAAATGTGAGAAGACTGGCGAGGACGGTTGAAGCAAAGCCAGTGAAGAGAGTTAAACTCAGGCTCGATGCAAACCCCGGCTCAGTAACTAAATCTTGCCAGGCTTGAAATTCAAACTTGCTTACACCCAAAACAGGAAGATAACCGAAAGATGGCAATAATGTTTGCCAAAATCCCAAAACGATCGGAAGAAAAAATGCAGCTGTCAGAATAGCAATCAATGCAGAATGCAAACTGATTGCTGCCTTCAAGTTCATTGCGTATAGCGCTTTTTCCACGCTTTGCTTAATTGGGTCATCCATGATGGATGCGGCTCAAGAAGTGTAATACCGAGCTCGGCATTGGTCGGCAGAGCTGTTGAGTTCGGCAAAGAACCGAACAATGCACGCTGGGTGTCATTTAGTTTTGATTGATCGAGCACGGAAAAGCTACCGAGTATATTGATATTTTGTGCGCGGGCTTGTGTCTCGGGTTCAAGTAGGAAATTTGCGATGACCATCGCTCCTTCTTTGTTGCGGGCGTTGAAAGGGATCGCAACAAAACTGATGTTGCCAAGAGTTCCATTGGCCAAAGTATAGGTTCTGATCGTGTCTGGTAATGCGCCGTCAATGATGGCGGCCGCTGCACTCGCTGGGTCAAAGGACATTGAAATATCGATTTCGTTGTCGGCTAGCAATTGTTGCTGGGCTTGTTCGCTCGCAGGAAAAGTCTTGCCCTGACGCCAGAGCGTGGGACGTAGCTCGTCGTACCATGTCCAAAGCGGGGCGGTAACCTGATCGAAATTGTCATCTGTTGCGGCGCGTTGCAAGATCTTGGGATCAGACACCAACTCTATCAGGGCTTGCTTTAAGAATGTTGCACCAAGAAAATTGCTGACAACAGGATGAGTGAAGCGTCCTGGATTATTTTTGCTCCATGTCAAGAACTCTCGTATTGTGCGCGGAGGCGAAGCGAGACGGGCGCTATTATAATTAAAGACAAACTTTGCCAATCGCCAAGGAGACTCAAATCCCTCGACCGGAATCGTGAAATCGACTGATGAAGGCGATGAAAGCGAAAAATCGACATAGCGTGCATTAGGGAGATCTTGCGCAAAAGGACCAGCAAGCAGACCTTTCTCTTTCAGGGATAAAAAATTTGGACCATTTATCCAGATCAGATCGATTGAGCCATTGCTTGATTTTCCTGCCGTCTTTTCTGCAACCACACGCGTAACGGCTTCAGCTGTGTCGGAGAGTTTGACATGATTTAGGCGGATGCCATAGCGCTGCTCGACTTGCTCGCCAATCCAGTCGATGAAGACGTTTGTCCGTTGGTCGCCGCCCCATGCATTCCAATAGACCGCCTGCCCTTTCGCTTTTGCCAGCGTTTGAGTCCACTTTTCAGATGCAAGAACGGAAGTTGTCAGCATCAAGAAACCGGCAGTGAGAGCAAGTCCTAAGCGGAACATGGTTTAGCCTTTCCGAAGCAGATAATTTTAAAATGATATCGTAACTTTTGCGAGACGTCATGGGCGAATTTTTGCGATTTTATCTTTCTCGAAGCTTGTCCAACCCTGATACCAGCGGGAAAGTGTCGTGATGACGCACAGCACTGAAAATCCGTAGGCCAAAAGGGCAAACCAATTGGGCCATATGCAAATGAGGGAAAACAAAATGATTGTTTCGGTTCCCTCGGTCAGTCCGCCGAGATAGAAGATGCCTTTGGCGGTGTCAGGCTGGACGTTCATGTCTCGCTTTTCTGCAATGATGGCAAAAGCAAGAAAGCTTGAGCCGGTTCCAACAAAAGAGGCGATCAGGCATGCGGCTGCCAAGGCATTTGCGTTAGGGTCTGTGATGGCGAAGCCGAGCGGGATCAGCGCGTAGAAAACAAAATCAAAAGTGATATCGAGAAACGCGCCTCGGTCGGTAGGGCCGTTGATGCGGGCAACCGCCCCGTCAAGACCGTCAAAAAGACGATTGGCAAGAATAAGAACAAGCGCGATCAAGAAATGACCAAAAGCAAGACAAGCAACACTTACGAGTCCGATCGCAAATCCAATCAAGCTGATCTGATCGGCGGATATCCCGGATGCTTTGATTGAGCGCGCTAGCGGAGCGAGCATATTTTTTTGAATTGGAATGATGTGACGATCAAGCATGCTTAAGTGCCTCTTTGCCAAGTGTTAAACCATTCCAGCATTTTAAGAGATCTTTGCGAAATGTGAGCGCGTTTCCATGCGCCTGCAACATATTTATTGGCTTCTGCAAAAGTCGGATAGGCATGAGGAGTTGAGAGTATCTTATTCAATCCGATACGATATTTCATGGCGAGTACAAATTCCGAAATCAAATCGCCGGCATGTTCGCCGATGATTGTGACGCCGAGGATTGTGTCTTTTCCGGGCGGCGTCAGGACTTTGATAAATCCGCGGGTGGCACTCTCTGTGATTGCGCGGTCAAGCTCTCCAAGATCGAATCTGGTGATTTCGAATTGAATTCCTTGCTGCCGAGCTTCTTGTTCATTGAGCCCGACGCGCGCAATTTCCGGATCGGTAAAAATGGTCCAGGGGATAACACGATAATCCACCCGAAATTTACGAAACATACCAAACAGAGCATTGACGGACGCATACCACGATTGATGGGCTGCAACATGGGTAAATTGAAATGGCCCGACAACATCGCCTGCGGCATAAATGTTAGGGTAATTCGTCTGAAGAAAATCATTCGTCTCGATCGTACGTTGAACCGGAATTTCGAGCTCTTCCAGTCCGAAACTGCTCAGGCGAGCTTCCCGTCCAACGGCGCAAATGATCTCGTCGAATATGAGCTTCTTTACGGTGCCATCATGCTCGACCTCGAGTGATTTTTTGCCATTTTCGAGAACGCATCGCAAAACTCTGTGCTTCGTTAGAACAGTAACGCCGTCGGCTTCGAGCGTTTGCTTTGCAAAGTCTGAAACATCGGTATCTTCTTTAGCCAATAGGCGAAGGGCCATCTCAATCAGTGTGACCTCAGACCCCAGCCTTGCAAAAGCTTGCGCCAGTTCTGTACCGATCGGGCCGCCGCCAAGCACGACAAGGCGACGTGGTGGTTGGTCATATTCTGCAAATTTCTGCCATAGATTTTCGGATGTGACATAACCTATTTGATCGATACCGGGCAAGTTCGGCACAGACGGCCGCGCGCCGGTTGCAATAATGATCGAACGGGTCGTCAGCTTGATTGTCTCGCCGTCATCGAGCCTTATCTCGACTGTCCACGGATCAATAATGCGCGCATGGCCGCGCAATACTTCTGCACCCAATGCGGTATAGCGCTCGATGCTGTCATGCGGTGCAATCTTCTCAATGACATGCTTTATTCTCGTCATGATTTTTTGAAACGATACGTCCACGTGTTGCGATGTGAGGCCATATCGTTCAGCATGGTTGGATTGGGAAACAATTTTGCTGCTCTTGATAAGCGCCTTGCTTGGGACGCAACCATAATTGAGGCAGTCGCCTCCCATCTTGTGTGCCTCAACGAGAGTGACTTTTGCTTTGACCGCAGCGGCAATATAGGTGCTGACCAATCCCGCGGCACCAGCACCGATAACAATTAGATTTCGATCAAAGTGCTTTGGCTGTTGGAAGCGTCGATAGATACGGCGTTTGCGCCAAAGATGAATCACAATTTTGCCGAGCCAGGGCATCAATCCCAATAAAGCGAGTGACCCGACGAGAGTGGGTGACAACACGTCCGACGGCGAACTGATCTGGCCAAGTTGAGTGCCGGCATTCACATAAACAATTGTTCCTGCAAGCATGCCAGCCTGGCTGACCCAGTAAAACGTCCAAGCCCGCAGCGTTGTAAGCCCCATAGCCAAATTAACAAGAAAGAACGGAAAAACTGGAATCAGTCGGAGCGTGAAAAGATAAAATGCGCCATCGCGTTTGAAACCCGCATTCAAGACATTAAGTCGTGAGCCAAAGCGATGCTCTACTGCATCACGCAGAAGAGTTCTTGCGCCTAGAAAAGCTAAGAGCGCTCCAATGCTAGATGCAAATGAAACAATCAGAAGACCCTGAACGAATCCAAACAGGGCACCGATGCCGAGCGTCATAATGGTAGCAACTGGAATTGAGAGTGTTGTAACCAAGGTATATGCTGTAAATGTCAGCCAAGCGGAAGCAAAAGGAGCCTGATCGCGCCATGACGTCAGATCTGCTAGATGTGTCTTTAAATCTGCGAAATTCGGCAATTGCACTTGAAACAAAAAAAGTCCAAATACAATCAAAAGTAAAAAGGCGAGAAATATGATGGGCCGGATCATCTCAAACTCATACAACGAAATTTTAGATTATCTGCGCAACTTGACGCGTCGATCGACAAATACTGATCTTGATAACAAGTTTTATTTTGAGACACAAAAACCCTCGCGGTATGAGAAAATTTAGATCAACTTTTTCTGATCTCCCAAGATAGTTATCTCTCTAATCGCACGGTCGTTCAAAATGAACAACTGATGCCATTCGGTACGTTTTGGCTAATCTAACAGCTTATCGAGCGGATTAAAAATAAATTAATCAAAATGCAGCACCGTCTGGCATCAGGGAGGTATTTTGGGGGGAGTGGCAATAATACTAGAATCAAGATATGTTATGATTCGTATTTGTTTGAGTTTTTTCGTGTTTTTCTGGAGCAAAGGCGGGTGATATGGCAGTCAATCAGTCACAGGATAAAAAAATCCTTCACGACATGGGCTACGCTCAAGAGCTTTCTCGCACCATGGGTAAGTTCTCCAATTTTGCCATTTCCTTTTCAATAATTTGTATTTTGTCTGGTGGCATTAACTCATTGGGTCAGGCAACATCGGGTGTTGGCGGTGCTGCAATTGGCATAGGTTGGCCGGTAGGGGTCATCGTTTCGGGTCTTTTCGCCTTGGCGCTCGCCCAAATCTCATCAGCCTATCCGACGGCCGGTGGCCTTTATCACTGGGGCTCAATTCTGGGGAATCGTTTTACCGGATGGTTGTCGGCGTGGCTAAATCTTTTAGGGCTCGTTACCGTTCTTGGCGCAATCAATGTTGGTACATTTTACTTCTTTTTTGGCGCCTTTGGTCAGATCTTCGGCATTGAAGATACACTAGCTCATCGCGTTATTTTCGTTGCGGTGATAACCGCTCTTCAAGCTATCATCAACCACTATGGCATTCGGTTGACTGCCAAGCTCACGGACTTTTCGGGTTACCTAATCTTTGCTACCTCAATCTTACTTACTGTTGTCTTTCTTGCCTCAGCCAACAGTTATGAGATCTCTAGACTTTGGACATTTGCGAATTTCACAGGAACGGAAGGAGCGTCAGGTGTGTGGCCGCTTGCAGTCTCGGGCATTATGGCTTTCCTTTTAGGCTTGTTACTTCCGGTCTATACTATCACCGGTTATGATGCGTCGGCTCACACTGCAGAAGAAACGAACAATGCGGCACAATCGGTACCATCTGGCATGGTGTCCTCTGTTATCTGGTCGGGTCTCTTCGGCTGGCTTTTCCTCTGCGCCTTTATAATAATGCTTCCAAATATGGATGAAGCTGCGAAGCAAGGTTGGAACGTGTTTTTTTGGGGTATGGACCAACAGGTCAATCCAACGCTGAAGAGCTTGCTTTATATTTTAATATTTTTGGCACAATTACTGTGCGGTCTTGCAACGGTTACCTCTGCGTCACGCATGCTGTATGCGTTCTCGCGTGATGGCGGTATTCCAGGTGCCTCGAGGGCTCTTGCGAAGGTAAGCACAAAGTTACGCACACCAGTTGCAGCGATTTGGACATCGGCGATCTTGTCGGTGCTTTTTGTTTGGTTGACATCAGCGATCACAATTGCTGGAACGCCTGCTTACTCAATTGTGGTATCTTGCACAGTGATTTTCTTATTTCTGTCCTTCACGTTGCCAATTGCTTTGGGCTTTATAGCCATCGGTGGCGTGAAATGGCCCAAGATGGGGCCGTGGAATATGGGCATTAACACCTTCAAGGTTGTGGCGATCCTCTCGATCCTTGCGATGGCGTTGCTATTTTACATCGGCATTCAACCGCCAAATGACTACGCGTTGCAAATCACGTTAGGCTTCATAATTGTTTCGTTAATTTTGTGGTTTGCCTTTGAAGATAAGCGCTTCCGCGGCCCGCCGATCGGCGATGAGATTAAACATCGTCAGGCTGAGATCGCAGCTACAGAGGCGAAGTTTGGTGAAGGCTAAAACAACGAGACGATAACGCCTTGTATGAGTGGAAAGCTTCAAAATAAAATCGCCTTAATTTCAGGTGGGGCCGGTGGTATGGGCGGCGCGGCATCACGGCTCTTTGCTGCAGAGGGCGCGAAAGTCGGCATTGTAGATATTAATGTTAAATCTGGGCTGGAGGCAATTGCCGACATTGAACGCGGTGGCGGAAAAGCCTGTTTCGTTCAGGCTGATGTCTCGAGAGCCGATGAGGTAATGCGGGCAGTTGCAGAGGTTCAGGCAAAACTTGGATCGATTACTGTACTTTTCAATCATGCCGGCTCGATCGTCATTAAGCCCTTCCTTGCTACTACTGAGGAGGAATGGGATCAGCTCATGGCGATCAATGTGAAGAGTATGTTTTTAATGACCCGCGCTGTGTTGCCGCAAATGATAGCCGCAGGCGGCGGATCTATCGTGTGCACTTCTTCAATTTCTGCTGTCGCAGGCACGCCAATGGAAGTACTATATGATACGACTAAGGGCGCCTGCCATATGTTTGCGCGCGCAATTGCGGTGGAGTTCCGAGACCGAAATATCCGCTGCAATGCGATATGCCCTGGCTTCGTTCGGACACCACATGGCCTGCGCGAAGTGGCAGAATTGCAACGCTACGGCGTCGACGTATCAGAGGCGGCTCTTGCCGCGCAGCAGGGGCGGATCTGCGAGCCCGAAGAAGTCGCCCGCGCGGCACTATTCCTCGCAAGTGACGATGCGAGCTTCGTCAACGGTACGCATCTCTTCGTAGACAATGGGTTTACGGCTGCCTGACAAAATACATTACAACAAATGCAAAATTAGTGATCCCCCGCTTTCTTCGAAATCACGATAATCCGTCCCTTTGTGAACCGTGAGCGTTTCATTCCATCCATCTCCTTTTACGAAGGGTTCCAACAAAAAGCTGGAGGAAATCAGGGACCCAAGTCATGACTACTCGACTGCGTTGCCGCCTTGGATAGAAAAAACGCTTTAGATTGTTTTGCGCAAAAATGTAGTATGTTTTGCTGCTTAAACCGAAGTCATTAATTGTTTTGGTTGGGATGGCTCGGTTTCCCTCGGTTTGACCGAAGGAGCATTCAGTTTAGGGAGTGCTGCGCGATGCCTATTCTTATCCGCGATCCTTGGCGCAAGCAGTATTTTGATCATGTTCATTGTCCCGAACATGTTATTATTCCAATAGATGATATTGATGCTTGGGAGTTTTATCCGAGCGAAAGGCATATTTATGATCGTTTATATATTGCTTTGGCTCAAGGGTTACCAGCTGGCCCGCACGGAACCATACCCGATTATTTCCCCATATTTTCCAAACCAATTGTCAATCTTAAAGGCATGGGTGTTGGAAGTAGGGTAATCCCGTCATTACTTGATTATGAGCATTCTTACGAGGCTGGGCATTTCTGGATGCCGATTTTATCGGGAACCCACGTTTCAACTGATTGCGCAATTATTCAAGGTAGGATCATATGGGCGCGGCATGCAACTGGGGCTACGTTTAGAGATGGAATGTTTAGACACTGGACGATCCACGCCGAGCGCGATGTAGTGTTAATAAATGAATTACAAAAATTCTCCTCTTCTCATTTGCCGCGATACACGGGGATGGTTAATTTTGAAACGATCGATAAACATATCATTGAAGCTCATCTCCGGTTTGCCGATCAATGGTGTGATCTTTATGGCGCATCTTGGATTCAGGCAGTTGTATCGCTTTATGACCGAGGCCATTGGCAATTTAATGAAATTGAGCGCGAAGGTTTCTCAATTCCACTTTTTGCCGATGAGGAATTTGAATATGAGGTTCCTGCCAGCAAAATACAGGACGAGATCAGATCCCGACCCGGAATTTCAAGCCTTCAGATTACGTTCGATCCTAGAAAGGCGAACTCGGATCATGCAAAGCCACCTGGTGGAATGCGACTCGTGCTGATTAATGCCTGGGACTATCAAACAGGAATGTTCGCATTGGATGAAATTGCAAAACATTTTCCTACTGAGCGGCTGATTCGGCCATAGAGTGATGTGAAAGAGTGTTTGCCTGTGAGACTCTAAGCTCTCTAAAGTTGAGCCATTATGTTGGCGGCGATTTAAGCGAGTCGGGGGATAGCTCGGAAGCGGTATTCGGTAAAAGATTATTTTAGGATTTTAAAGTAGGTAAAACTGGACTAGGCCGTGGATGCTAAGGTTAAAAAGGCCTGCGGGACGGCCAGGAATATTTATGCGACGTATCACACGTGGCACAAGAAGCTTGGCGGAATGGCACTGACGAAGTATACAGAGCTTAAGGTTCTCAATAAGGTAGCATCAGTTTCTCGAAGTTTGTGGCGGCAGGCTAATTGATCCGACTTGATTTTCTTTGCTAGACCAGGTCACAATACCAAATTGGGAAGGCTAAGAGATTGAGCGCCGATAAGACCGAGAAGAGGCACTACCAGATTGAGGTGCTACATACAGGCTCAACGAAAGGTCTTGCCCTGGCATCAAACTTTCAAGAACCGCATCTTACTCGGAAATAATTATCTTCCCGTCGACCCCCAAAATAAGATCGGCGACTTTGTCACCAGCGATAATCACCTTCGTAATAAGGAAAGCCTAATCAATTTTACCACCGCTTACGCTCCCTCTCGTTGGGGTCAAGCCATCTTCATTGAACGTGAAAGTGTCGATCAAGAAATATTTAAAAAGGACCTTTGCAACGCCAAAAAACGTCGTCACATTTCGGCTAAATAAACTCACGATCTTTTTTGAGGACAAACAAAAGTAACTTTTGATATCTGACAAATGACAATCGTCAAATAGAAATTTTCATCTGACCGATAAACTGTTTGCGTCGAAACTGAAGGAGTTAAATAGTTGAAAAAGAATATTTTGTTAGTTGGTGAAAGCTGGGTCTCAGCCGTGAACCATTTCAAAGGGTTCGACACATTTGCGACCGTTAGTTGCGGTGTTGGCGTTAAGCCTTTGATCGAAGCGTTAGAAGGCAGTGATTTCAAGCTAATTCATATGCATTCTCAGGATGCCGTGGAGGGATTTCCCTACACACTTGAAGGTCTATCGAATTATGATGCAATCCTCTTATCCGATATTGGTAGTAATTCTTTTCTTCTTCCTCAGGATGTGTGGTTTCATGGAAAAACTTTACCCAACCGATTAACGCTCATGAACCGTTGGTGTCACAATGGCGGCGGTTTGATGATGATTGGCGGATATCTATCATTTCAGGGAATAGATGGTCGCGCCCGATGGCGACGCACACCAGTGGAAGCTGCGCTTCCGGTTGAATGCCATCCTTTTGATGATAGGATTGAAGCACCAGAAGGCATTATTGCCGAAATTACCGAGCCGTATCATCCGATAGTTTTAGGCATAGATGGGCCATGGCCTTCACTCTTAGGCGTAAACGAGGTAATCGCAAAGCCAGACGCAACAGTAATTGCTCGGCTTCCCGCAGAGCAGGGACATCATCCTCTTCTCGTTGCTGGGCGGTTTGGGGCTGGCCGTACACTAGCTTGGACCTCAGATGTCGCCCCACACTGGCTTCCAGAAACATTTTCTAAGTGGCCGGGCTATAAGAAGCTTTGGACACAAGCCCTCACATGGTTGACAACACGTGTCGGCTAAGGTGGCGTTCACTTGCTAAAATGTACCTGTATTTTGCTTGGATTTCGGGCTGATTAAGTGCGATCGAACGGTCGAGAAAAGGATAAGTCTGAAGAGATAATCGCCGAGGTATGTAGGATTAAAGTTTTTCAGGCGTAAAGGTGGTTGGTTATTAAGGCCATCCGTTCGATAATAAAAACGGCTGTAAAATACTAAATATGTTGATAGGAGTATGTCGGGGTCATTATAACACAATCACGTTACACTTTTTCCTTCGATACAAACTGACCGCACCCTACGTGCCATAGTAAATGAATTTATAAATCAACCAAACATGCCTATCAAGCTTTAGCTCCCGCTAATTGTAATGCTGAATTAATATAGGATCATTTGATGGTAGCTAACCATAAAAGGTTAAATAGGAAAACAGCGAAAATATCGTGATCGGCCCCCAACGAGTAGTCCAGTATCAATGTTAGTGAATGGGCGGTCTCGGCGCCAGCGCGGGCGGCGAAGTCGGTTGGGGTAGCGAGGTGCCCGCTTGGACTGCGGAATAAAGATCTCCGGCGCTGACCTTGGAAAATGCACCTTCTAACGAGCCAGTCTCTGCCTGGCGGGAAGTAGCGCAATCCCGAGTAAACGGGTCCGAGAACCAATTTTCGCAATTGTACCATGGGCTTCGCTTCGCCCCGCCCAGAGAGTTGGCTGCCAGGCTCTTTCCCTCCGCTATTCATTTATATCGGTATTAAATAGCGGAGCCGTTAAGCTTGTTCAATCGTTGTGTTTAAACCGTGCGTTTGAATTTTCCTTGTCGATCAGAAGCGCCACCGCTCTTCCCGCCAAATGATTTCGCTTTGTGCGCACGATAGGGTTTGCCTTTCGATGAAGGCGCGTCACCAGCGCGAAGCGGGCGGGTTTTTTCACCAAAGCGCTTTTTACTGGTCTTTGGCTTGAAGCTTCTTGTCGCGTCACGCTCTTTTGCGGGCGCTTCACGGTGTTCTTTGCGTTTTGGCGCACGCTGATCGTCGCAGTGATCTTTCTTTGCGTGGGTTGGCTGTCCTTCGAATGATGACGGATTGCGGTCATCAAATGAAAAAGCCTTGCGGGCTGAGCGGGGCGCATACTGTTTAAAAGAGGAGGGAGCGCTATCATTACGCTCGAATTTTCTTTTGCCGGCAAACTGTTTTTTTACGGGCGTGACAATGGGATCATAGGTTTCTTTCGCGCTCTCACGTTTTTCGTGATAACGTAGTTGGGCGCTTTTCTCGAAAGGATCCGCATTTTCTCTTGAACGCGCAGTGCGCCCATAATCGCGGTCTCGTGATCTTGATTTGTTTTTTGATAGTCCCAGCTTTTTGGGTGCGCGTTCGGGCTTTTCATGCGGATTGAGCAAACGGTGAATCGCATGCCATTTTTTACCATCCTCATGTGTAACCAGTGACACAGCTACACCTTCGGCACCATTTCGTGCCGTACGGCCGATACGGTGAATGTAATCTTCCGCGACTTGCGGCAGATCATAATTGATCACCGTCTCGATGTGCGGAATATCAAGTCCACGAGCGGCAATATCTGTCGCCACAAGAATCCGTGTCTCATAATTTTTGAAGGCTTTGATAGCGCGATCGCGTTGGTTCTGGCGAAGGTCGCCATGGATCACATCCGCGCTATGATTTTGGGCGCGAAGCTTTTTGGCGAGACGATCGGCGCTCAATTTTGTTTTCACAAAAACAATGATCGTACCTTCGCGCTTTTCAAGTTCTTTGAGAAGTAGACAATATTTTTCACTCTCGCTCACATCAATTTTTTCTTGTTTAACAAGTGCTACCGGCGCGTTGGTACTACCCATTGAAATGCGCACGGGGTTTGTAAGATATTGGCCAGAGAGCTTCAAAATATTTTTAGGCAGTGTTGCAGAGAAGAGTAATGTCTGACGCTCTTGCGGAATAAACGACAAAATCCTATCGATTTGAATGCCGAAACCCATATCCAGCATGCGGTCTGTTTCATCGAGCACAAGAAAGCGTGTTGCAGAAAGCGATACGCTTTTGCGCAAGAGATGATCCGTGATGCGGCCCGGTGTGCCGACAATGAGACGGGGCGATTTGCGCAATTGTTCAAATTGATTGAATATTGACGCGCCACCGATTAGAAGCGCGGAATTGATGCGTGTTTTTTTGCCGATGAGTTGATGCATCGTCGCCATCACCTGCGTGGCGAGTTCGCGCGTCGGTGTCATCACCAACGCATGATCATCGGGGTTATTCAGAAGATGCGCGATGAGCGGAATGCCAAAGGCACCCGTTTTGCCCGTGCCGGTTTGCGCGGTGCCTAAAATATCTTGGCCTTCAAGCGCAGGCGGAATCGCAGCCGCTTGAATAGGCGTTGGCGTTTTGAAATTCATTGCCGCGAGCGCGTATAAAAGCGCAGGCTGCAAGCGGAGCCCGTCAAAATTATCCATGAAACATCCAATAAATTCACTGCGCTTGAAGATAAACTTCAAGCGCAGATAAAGATTAACAGCGATGAAATAAATCAGAATGATCCCGCGAAAAGCGGGACCAACTCGACTTAAGCGAGTTTCAGATTGACCGCTGAAGTCTTGCCTTTTTCCGTCGCGAGCTCGTAGCTTACTTTTTGGCCTTCATTAAGGCCGCGCAAGCCTGCGCGTTCAACAGCAGAGATATGCACGAACACATCCGCGCCGCCTTGATCAGGTTGAATAAAGCCGAAACCCTTGGTGGAATTGAAC
>Ga0194134_10004103_pt1 | contig 14951 bp, 16 predicted proteins | sample TA2KigOff0mmetaG_FD_148602 | JGI IMG/M metagenome (GOLD analysis project Ga0194134, IMG submission 148602) | Freshwater microbial communities from Lake Tanganyika, Tanzania - TA2015056 Kigoma Offshore 0m | ecosystem: Environmental > Aquatic > Freshwater > Lake | place: Tanzania: Lake Tanganyika... | reverse complement strand
TGCCGAATTACTTCGCGGAGTATGTTCTGCCTGTAAAGGTCGAGTAGCCGGGCTTTCCCCTCGAACGCTTTTTCGCTCATCCCATCTGGGAAATGTCGGCCAAAGGAATGATTTCCATGAAGAACTTTTCAGTCGCTCGTCGTCGGTTTCTCCAGGCTTGTGGTGCGGGCCCGGTGCTCCCCTGGTTGGATTCACGGGGTAGCCGTGTGGAGCGGGTCGGGTTTGCCTGGGAGCGAGGCCATGTGCGACATGCTTGAACGACGGGATTCAAGACGAACCAGCCTCCTGTTGGTCATCAACCGGAACGATAGTCGCCGCAACATTTGCCACATACTCGTGTTCGGACGATTGGATTTCTTCAACGAAGCGATCTTTGGCCTTGGCAATGGTTGTGAAGTAATCACGGAATGCCTTCGACTTTTCCCTCGCCCACTCTCGGCTGGAGGGGTTTGGCAAGATGATCTCCTTCCACCGATTTCCGCAGTCCTCTCGGTTCGTCTGCATCAACGCGATTCGTCGCCATTGCTCGCGTACCGCACGGAGGGATAGAGCCCAATGCAGGTAATAAGCATCCCAAATCGAGTCATCAGCGATTCTGAATACAAAAACCTCCTTCGTTACGACCACTCGTTCTTCACCTGGCAAAAGGATGGCAAACTCACCGATGTTTGAGCTCGCTCGATTGGGAGTTATCACATCCCAGGCTTCTAAGCCGGAGCTTTCACCCCGCCACATCCGCTTGGCGACAGCGAGCGGAACCAGGTTCGTAGGATTGACGTTGATCCTCAGTCCTCGGATGTCTGAAACCTTGATGTAAGGAATCGTTCCGCTTCGCTGATCGTTACCTGGGCTGCCGTGGCCTCCTCTTGATGTAATCACACCAGAAGAAAGTAATTCGCCAATCGTAATGCCAGAGACACCCAGCGAGCTAAGTAGATTTCGAATTGCGTCGTTGTATCGCTGGTCGTAGTACATCGGCACGAGCACTTGCGATCTCTGAACATCTGCAAGAGGAATAACCGCTTGGCCCGGTGAAGGTTTTCCGGCGAGATACAGTTCAACGGCTTCGATCAGCTGGTTATCGATCTCGTCAGTGCGCACTCCAGTGCTAGGATCAGTTTTGAACCTTGGAGCACCGTTCTTGTAGATTCCACACGTTCGTGGATTGAGAAACGTAACTGATTGTTTGGCCTTTGCCATGTTTATGCTACCTTCTCGAAGACGTAGAAGTTGGTTTTTGCGCGGCAGAAGCCTTGGAATGCATCCATAGGCACATTCGCAGCGACCACTGGGCGAAGTCGATCTTTCATCCATTCGAACAGGAAAAGATAGTTCGAAGAGAAGAAGTACGTTTCTGGGAGCACAATTCCAACCCGCCCGCCAACCTTCAGAAGCTCATAAGCGCGCTGAAGAAAAACGAGTCCGATCTCGGTGTCATGGAATGTGGCAGTTCCCTGCTTGGCAATGTCGAGCCCAGAAAGGCGACAGTCTTCGGCAGATACTTTGAGGTTTTCGCCAAACGGAGGATTGGTGACGACTACCGTGAACCTGCCGTGCTTGAAGTGGCCATTCTTCAGATGCGGAAAATCGTGAGCCCAACTATGGACTCTCACCGCATCGCCGCGGACGCAGTGTGCAGAGCCATCACCAGCGATCTGCATAATGGCCTTTGTGATCTTGAGGGCGATGGCATCCTTTTCGATTCCGTAAACGTGTGTCTGCGCCCATCTCGACAACTCGGCTGCTGACAAATGTGGGTTTGTGCGTTGCAGTTCAATTAGAGTCTCGATCAGGAAGCCGCCGGTTCCACAAGCCGGGTCGAGGACAAGGTCTTCCCACTGGACCTGTAAGAGGCGAATACCCGCTTGGATGACGGCAGAAGGCGTGAAGTACTGGCCCTCGCCTTGCTTCAGCGCTTCGCTTCGAAGCACTTGAAATGCTACTGAAACCGTGGATACTCCAAGGTCAATGAGTCGAAGGCCTGAAAGAATATCCACACATGTCGCGAGCGTTGAATCACTGAACCTCAAAGACTTATCCTGATCGGTTGTGAATGTTTCTGGGTACAACTCCACGAACTTCTGATATCGCTCCTTGATCGTTTTTGCTGTCTTCGCTGGTGATTCCATAGGCCTAAAGAAGACTGGCGAAGACTGGTTCGCTTTGCCTTGCTTATCGCTTTCGAGTTTCAACAGTAACAGATTGCAGAGTTGATCCAGTTGTTCTTCTCGTCGGGTGACGTTGTTGTCAGAAATAACCACCTTGTCGAGTGCATCTTCGATAGTCTTGCGAAAGATGTTCTCCGTAGGCGCGATTAGATCAAGAAATGTAACTCTCTGTGCTTCGGGTTGAATGGCCTCTCCAGGCCTCGGCAGATCTGCGATGTTGCGCCTTTTGAGGAGCATACTCCCATTGGCTTGCCGATAGATGAACGCGCTCGCTGAAGCGGGGTCGGGGTCATTCGCCCAGATCCCAAGGCGGACATGAGGCTCCCCCATGAAGTAGGCTTCTAGTTGCGATACGCCCGCAGTCTCGTTTGGCTGTTTGCATTCGATGATGAACAGTAGATAACGAGGATCGGCAATGTTCTTGGGATCGTCGAAGACCGCGATGTCTACCGGGAACCCTTGAAAAGAAGCACCTCGCTCGCGCTTCGTGAGCTCTGAAGGTGATTTCGGAACTCGCCATTCAGTTTTGCCGAAGATCATCTGTTCCAGGTGCCAGCCTTGGCGGCACAAGTACTCAACCAGCGGTCCTACTACCAAACGCTGTTCAGGAATGTCCTTCAGGCGTGCGGCGATCTGCTCTGCGACCGAATCGCTGTTGCTGCTGCCGTTTTGTCTTTTTGCCACTGAATCCTCCGATGCTCGCCGTGCCATTCTTTGAGAAGGAATAGGAGTTACGCAGTTGGGCGATTCGTCGGCGGCAGAGGCGCATTTTGCTGACTTGCCGCGCTGAATGAGTGCGGTTCGGCGGCGGAAAATGGCGCACAATGGCTGACAAAACCGATTTGTAACGCCAACTGCGTAACTCCTAAAGGAAGTCTACTTACTTCGCCAGCGTTCGCCGAGGGAAAAGCCTCTGCGACTTCCGCAATCGGATTGGTTCGCAACCGACTTTGACTTGGCGCACCATTTCTGTTTCGCTTCTGGGTTGCGGACGAGCGTGCCCCTGATCCGGGGCACGATTTTCCTTTTTTTTCCACATCCGTGGCGGGTTTCGCACGGGTCGAGTGGATTAGTGGTTTGTGGGGCCATCCGGCCTCATGGGAGGGCGCATGGCCGAGCAGCTTGAGCCGCCGGAAGACTTGCACTCGTTCGCCGAGATGCTGGTCAAGCAACTCGTCGGAAAGGCTCCGTCCGCGTGGCCCGCCGATCAGGTCGAGGACGCGATCCAGGACTTGTTCCTCGCCGGTTGGGCCGACTGGAAGGAATGCGGCGATGTCGGGTTGGCGAAGCACCGGATGAAGTCTCGCCAGGCGAATCTGCTCCGCGACCGTGGCCAAGAACGCAAACGTCGGAAGCGCACTTCCTCGTTGCCGGTGGTCGCCACCGATGACCGGCCCGACCCGGCCGACCGCCCGCGTTCCGGCGAACTCTTCGCTCTGGAACTGATCGTCAACGAACGCCTGGACATGATGCCGGCAACGCTTCGCCGGATCGCCCAATCCCGGATCGCCGGGATGACCAACCAAGAGATCGCCGACGAGATGGAAATCAGTTTGCGTTCGGTGGAACGCTCCCTCGAAACCCTTCGCAAGGAGATGACCGATGCCGAAACTCGATGACGAACTGCCCGTGCTGCGGAACCCCAGCCACCGCCATTACTGGCTGCGTGAGGACTTCGACCACCTCATCGGCCTGATTCCCGGCATCGGGATTCCTAGTCCGCGCGGCCGCGATTCGAGCGCGTCGCTCGATTACCCGAAGTCCACGGAAGGCGCGATGCTTGAACTGCGTCTCCGCGGCCTGGACTGCGATGGCGAATTGCTGACGAAGTTGGTCGAGAAGGGAATCGTCAATCCCGGTCGCGGCCATGCGATGATGACCAACGACAAGGACGAGGTCGTGTTCGGGCCTTCCGACCGCATCCTCTATTGGGACAAGGAGCATATCGACACGGCCGCCGAGTGGCTTTACTCGAACGAGCACTGGAAGCCGTGGACGCATTTCTGCTGGGTCGCCAACCTGCGCTTCGGGCAGGCGGTCAAGGCCCACCGTGTGGCCTGTGCCCGCTATGGGCTTGGGTTCCACACGAGCTTCGACATTCCCGGCTACCTGACGATCATCGAGCCGGCCCAGAACGCGCTCGATAACTACGCCACGATTCGCTTCTACCCGGATTCCATGAAAGCGGAGGTTACCAAGGTATGACCACTGCCATCGACGAACTGCTCCTCGCTTCCAGCGAGGTCGAGATTCAGGCCACGGCGGGCAAGCCGCCGGCGGTGTCCATCGTGGCGTACACCGGCGGGTTGATGAGCGTACCGGGCTGGGGGCCGGTCGCCATCGACCTCGCGGGCCTCGACGCCACCGCCGAGCAGATCAGCCTGCTGGCGGATCATGATTCCTCGCTCAACGGCATCGTCGGCCACGGCCAGGCGGCGATCACGGGCGGCAAGTTGATTGTGAACGGCACCATCACCGGGGCGACCGAAGCGGCCCGGCAGGTGGTGGAATTGGCCAAGGGCGGGTTCAAGTTCCAGGCGTCGGTGGGCGTGATGCCTACCGATTACGAGCGGGTTCGCGGCGGCGATTCCTTGCAGGTGAACGGCAAGAGCATCAAGGCCCCGGCCAGCGGGTTCACGCTGGTCAAGGCGTCGGTGCTGCGGGAAGTGAGCATCGTCGCCATCGGGGCGGATGCCAACACATCGGTCGCCATCGCGGCCAGCAAGGAGAGCACCATGAACGAACTGGAAACCGCCGACACCATCCGGGCCTCGGCCATCGCCGAGACGGAACGGGTCAACGCGATCCGGGCCGCGTGCGGCGGTCGCCACGGCGGGATTGAACTTCAAGCCATCCGCGAAGGCTGGGATGCCCAACGCACCCGGCTCGAAGTGCTGCGGGCCGATCGCCCGCTGGTCAATGCCTACGCTCCACGTTCCTTTGCCCCTTCGCAGGTGGTGCTCGAAGCGGCGGTGTTGGCGCACATGGGCTGCGAAGGCCTCGCGGAAAAACATCTCGGGGCCACGGCCGCTCAGCAGGCCCGCGATCTCCGGGCCACCAACCTGCTCGATCTCTGCCGGGCGGCCATCGAGATCGAGGGCAAGCCGATGCCGCATGGCCGCGATGCCATGATCCGGGCCGGGTTGAGCACGATGTCCCTGCCCACCGCCTTGGGCAATTCCGCCAACAAATTGCTCTTCGAGACTTACACCGAGTCGCCGGCCACCTGGCGGTCGTTCGCGGCCATCAAGTCGGCCAACGATTTCAAGCAGCACACCGGCGTCCGCATCAGCGGGGCGAAAGACCTTGAGGAACTGCCCGCCGGCGGCGAGATCAAGCACGGCACGCTGGATGAAGCCACCTACGGCTTCAAGGTCGATACATTCGCCCGGATGCTCAGCGTGGATCGCCGCGACATCATCAACGATGATTTGAGCCTGTTCGACGACACCATCCGCTCGATGGGCAAGGCGGCGATGCGGTCGCTGTCCGATCTGGTCTACAAGGTGCTGCTGGCGAACGCGGGGAACTTCTTCAGCGCGGGGAATAGGAACTACGATGCCGGGGCCAGCACGGAGTTGCTGTTCTCGTCGCTGAGCACGGGCATCGCCAAGATGATGAGCCAGCGGGACGCCGAGAACCGCGACCTCGACATCCGGCCCGCCGTGCTGCTGGTGCCGCCCGAGTTGCAGCAGCAGGCCAAGGAACTGCTGATGAGCGAGTTCATGCAGCGGGCCACCGACAAGCCGACCGGCAATGCGCTGAAGAACGCCGTCACCCTGGAAGTGGAACCCCGCCTGTCGAACGCGGCCCGCTTCACCGGCACCTCGGCGAAGGCGTGGTACTTGTTCGCCAACCCGTCGGACGCCGCGATGATCGTGGCCTTCCTGCAAGGGCAGCAGACGCCGACCGTGGAGTTCTTCGGGCTCGATGCCGAGGTTCACAAGCTGGCGGTCTCGTGGCGGGTCTACTTCGATTACGGCGCGGCCCTCAGTGACTTCCGCGCCGCTTACAAAGCGAAAGGCGAAGTGTAAGCCGAGCCAACCGAATCCACCGAACCCAACCCCACCACACCCAATCACATCCCACCCTCTTCGCTCCCTGGCGAACGCGGCTTGCCAATCAAGGCCGGCCGTCGCCTGAACCCCGCCCGGGGTTCTCCCTGCCGACGCAGGACATCTTGGAGGGGGTCTTCATGGACGACAGCACCGAGGCCATCGGTTCATTCACATTCGCGGTGGAGTTCCGCGAACCCGAGCGTGAAGCCCGCGAGCGCTTCGAGCGGCGGGCCGAGACGCTCACGGCCTGGCTTCTCGCCCAATGGCAGAAGCAACGCAAGGAGGTGGATCATGATTGCCACAGCCAAGCCGGATGAGTTCGAGCATTTCTACGACGACGGGACACACTTGCCCGATACGCCGCTCCGCGTCGAAGCGGAGCGTGCCTATCGGGAAGCGTTCCTCGACGCCGCCCGCGAGGCGATCCGGTTGGAGGATTGCTTCGAGTTCATCCCCCTCGACCGGGCCTGGGATGAACGTCGCCAGATCCGCAATGAGGCCGAGATCGAGCCCAACCTGTTCCGGGCCGATCACATCGTGGCGGCGGCTCGGGCCCGGGGCCGCGTCCAGGCGTTCGAGTTCGTGGCCCAGGCGCGCGAACGGGGCCAGGATCGCGGCTATTCCGACCAACGGCTCGCCTCCGAGGTGATCGCGCCCTGGGGCGAACGTGTCGCGGCGTGGGCGGCCGAGGAACTCGATCCCAAGAAAGTTGTCGTGCCGCCCCGGCCGGATGATGATTGGCCCGAGGAACCGGAGCCGAAACCCGCTCCGCGACTGATCTACCGCCGGGTCTGTGATGTGCCGCGCACCGGCAACCTGGCGTTCCTGCGGAACGGCACCAAGCCCGTGATCGCCGCCGTCGAGAAGCCAACGCCGCCATCGCCGTCGCCGGCGAAAGCGGAATTGCCGACGCTCACGCTGCGGGAACTGGTCGATCAGTTTCCCACCCTCCGCGAACCGGTGATTCATGGCCTGCTACGGCAGGGTGAAACCATGAATGTGATTTCCTCCTCGAAGACGGGTAAGTCCTGGCTCGTCAGCGATCTGGCCCTCGCCATCGCCCTCGGCCGCCCTTGGCTCGACGCGTTCCCGTGCGAGCCGGGCCGCGTGCTCATCATCGACAACGAGTTGCACAAGGAGACCAGTGCGTTCCGCATCCCGAAGGTGATGCAGGCCCGCGGTATCGGCATCAACGAGGTGGGCGACCGGATCGTCATCTCCAACCTGCGGGGCCGGTTGAAGGACATCGTCGGTTTGGGGGCCTACTTCGCGGAGATGGAGCCGGGGAAGTACAAGGTCATCATCCTCGATGCCTTCTATCGCTTCATGCCCAAGGACGCGGACGAGAACTCGAACGCCAACATGGCTCTGCTTTACAACTACCTCGACGCCTACGCCGACAAGCTCGGCTGCTCGTTTGTGCTGGTGCACCACAGCACCAAGGGGAATCAATCCGCCAAGAGCGTGACGGATGTCGGGGCCGGCGCGGGTTCACAATCGCGGGCCACCGACACGCACCTGGTATTGCGAGCGCACGAGCAGGAAGACGCGGTCGTTGTTGATGCCGCCGTTCGTTCTTGGCCACCGATCCTGCCGCGCTGCCTGCGTTGGGCGTTCCCCGTCTGGACGCTCGATGACGCCCTCGATCCCGAAGCCCTGCGTAGCGAGAAACCCCGCCGCAAGCCGAAGCCCGCGCCCGAGCCGGCCGCGCTCGCCAAGCCCGCCAAGCCCGCCTGGGACGCGGAGAAGTTCGCGGCCGCGTTCGTGACCGCCGACCCCGCCGTGACCTTGGCCATCATCGCAAGGGCGACCAAGGCCGGCGTGCCCGAAGGCCAGGCCAAGAAACTCTTGAAGCTCGCCGAGGCCGGTGGGCTGGTGCATCGGTGGAAGTTCGGCGCGAGCCAACCCGTGCAATTCGCCAACCAACCCCAGCCGGAGGAACGGTCATGAGGTATCTGGGTAGCCGTGTGGAAGCGATGGTGATTGTTCGAGTGATGGCTTGGCGAGGGGGTCTGTGTGTGTGTGCGCGCACCCCCCTAGTACCCCCCGGCCGTGCGTGAACGCACGCCGGGGCCGGGGTATGGGAAGCGCGCACGAACAGAAAGCAAATGCGATGAGGTGTCGGGGTAGCCGTGTGGAAGATGAATGGTTCCTTCCCCGCGATGCACATGACGGGGACGGCACGCGGAACACCGGCAATTATCAGCACAGTTTCGTTCTTGTACATGTCCGGATTTTGAACGTCACAGGAAGTATCTCTCCAACCCCGCGAGTGTTCCGCGTGGCCTCGACGGGGAAGCACGATGCGAGAAGGAACCATGCCGCCAACCGAGCACGAGATGATGGTTTCGCATCTCCGCGACGGGCTTGGCATGGTCTGCCAGCACGTGGCCCGCACCGACGAACCCGTGATCGTGATGCGCTACCGCAAGGGGATCGCCGCCATCGTGCCGCTCTGGGAATGGCGGTTCTTCAAGGAGTTGGAAGCCGACATCCGCGCCGGCCGCAAGCGGATCATCGACCTCGAAGAATCTCTGGAATTCGAGGCGGAACTCGCTGGAAGCATCGCGGATCAGCTTCTAACTGTCAGTCCTGACGCGGATCGACTTCCGACCCGCGAACACCCCGATCAGGAGAACGACGATGGTGACGAAGACCAAGAAGGCCCCGGCGAAGAAGGCGAACCCGAAGAAGGCCGCGAAGGCCAAGCCGGCGAAGGTTGAGACGGCCAAGACCCCGGAACCCGCCGCGACCCCGGCCAAGAAGCTGAGCCAGATCGCCGCCGCCGAGCAGGTGCTGGCGGACGCGGGCAAACCGATGACCTGCAGCGAGATGATCGAAACGATGACCACCAAGGGCCTCTGGGCCTCGCCCGCGGGCAAGACCCCGGCGGCAACGCTGTACGCCTCGATCCTTCGGCTGATCAAGGCCAAGGGGAAGGAAGCCCGGTTCCAGAAGGTCGCCCGGGGCCAGTTCGCCATCGCGGGGGGCAAGTAATGACCACCGCCAACGCCATCCGCAAGATCACCGCCGCGATGCAGACCGAACTCGAATCGGGCCGGCGCTCGACGCGGATCGACGCCAACGACTTGATCGACGTTCTGCTGGCCATCGCTGATACCATCGACCCGCCACTCGGCGACCGGGTTGATGCGGGGCACGCCTGCCCCGGCTGCAACGAACGCCGCCAAGACCTCCTGGCCTGGCAAGACGACGACACCGTGCAATGCGGCACCTGCGGAACGAACTACGTTCCCGGATGCCCCGGCCGTTAACCACCACCCGATCCCGAACCCCGCCCGGCCAGTTGCCCGGCGGGTTCTTTCGCATTCCAGGAGCCAACGAACATGAAGAAGATGATCCCCGCGGTCGGGTACGCCCGCCGCAGCACGGACATGCAGGAACGATCCTTGCCCGACCAGCAAGCCGCCGTCGAACGCTGGGCTGCGGAACACGGCCACCGCATTCTTCGATGGTTCATCGATGATGCCGTCTCCGGCACCAGCGCCCGGGGCCGCGATGCCTTCGAGCAGATGATGAAAGCCGCCGAGAACGGCCGCGACTTCGAGACGGTGCTCTGCTACGACATTTCCCGCTTCTCCCGGGGCGGCACGAACGAGACCGGCTACTTCCTGCATCGCCTGCACATGGCCGGCGTCGGCGTGGTCTTCACCGCCGAGGGGATTCCCGAAGGCGATGAAGGCGAACTGATCCAGGGCGTCAAATCCTGGCAAGCCCGCCAGTACTCGATCAAGCTGGCCCGCGACACGATCCGGGGCCAGATCTCGAACATCCGCGAACGCAAGAGCGCGCCGGGCGGCATGGCCCCGTATGGGTACGACAAGCAGCATCTCACCAACGACGGCAAACTGCTCCGCACCCTTCGATGGCTGCCCGATGGCAGCAAGCAGGAGTTCGACCACGCCGGCCGCCTGGTGCGGGTCATCGAGCCGGGCGTCAACATCAAGAAGGCCAAGAGCGACATCATCAGGTACGTTCCCAGCTTGCCCGACCGCGTCGCGGTGATGAAACGCATCTTCGACCTCTGCGTCGATGGCTACGGCTTCCACCACATCGCCCAGGTGCTCAACGCCGAGGGGATTCCTTCGCCGGCTGGCCAGAAGTGGAACACCGCCCGGATCGCCAAGCTGATCCGCAACCCGGTCTACCGCGGGTCCATCGCTTGGAACCGCCACACGATGGGAACGCTCTTCGGACTCGACGGCGATGGCAAGCTGAAGCCGAAGCGGAAGAAGATGTGGCAGAAGAACGCCGAGGCGGACTGGATCATCTCGGACGGCGTTCACGAACCGTTGGTGAGCCAGGAAACTTGGGACGCGGCCCAACGCGCCGTGGCCAAGCGCCGAGAGCAGCACGGCAATGCACGCCCGACGAAACGCACGCTGCTGGCGGGCGTGCTGATCTGCAAACGCTGCGGGCACACCTTCACCACCATCCGCGACCGGCGTTGGCCCGGCCCGACCGGCGAAGGCTATCGCTCCTACACCTGCTCGGGCTACCACCGCTACGGCAAGGCGATCTGCGGCGTGGTGAACCTGCCCGGCCCGGCGCTCGACCAGTTCGTGCTCAAGACCATCCGGCAAACCCTGCTCGGCGATCACACCACCGCGAAGCAGGCGGTCGATGCGTTCGTGAAAATGGTGATGGCCCCGCAGGCGAAGCCGACGCGGAACCGGGGCGACGAACGCGAACTCGACCTGCTGAACCGCAAGATCAAAGCAACCGTGGCGATGCTGGCCGATCCGACCTTCGATGGGATCGACGAACTGCGTGGCACCCTGGCGGAACTGAAGGCCAAGCGCGACTCCCTCGAAGCCCGTCTCAAACCGAGCACCGCGCCCGCAACGCCGGCGCTCAGCGAAAAGGAACTGCGGGCCTGGGCCTTGGAGCAGTTCGCCCGGCTCGACGACCTGGCCACCCGCACGGACATCGACCTGAAAGACCGGCAGATGGTCGAAGCCTTCGTACAACGCATCGAGATCAACCCGGAGGCCAAGACGGGCGTGGTGGTGATGCACGGAGGTTTGGAAAAGGCCTACGCCGATGGTTCCACACGGCTACCCGGAGGGGACAAACGGGGTAGGCGTGTGAAACGAGTTTCTCACGGATGGTGAACTACTCGTTCTGTAACTCGTTCTCGTCCAGATGCCGTAATTCTTCGACAACCTCCTCGAGTCCCTCGGTATCGTCCTGTTCACCGGGAAGCCGGTGCTTTTTCAGGAAACTTTGTAAACCTGCATGAGGGATCCGCTTTAGTTTCCCAAAATTCGTGTCTTCATTGAAGTCTTTTCCTTCAGACTCTTTTCGACCATATGAGTCCGTGTTTAGCGCAAGACCAGCCCGTCGCTTTTGCTTGCCGATCCTGCTCAGAATTGTTGGCGTCTCGTAATTGCCAAACCAGCGACCACCACCATTTGTCATTCTGCGGTCTCTCGCTTCTACCAACTCAATCATTGAGAACACGTCCAGATCGATGATCTTGGGTACTGCGGCATCCAAATTGTCAGGATCAGGTTCAAGTCTGTAGGCAATTAGAAGTAGTGTATCGTTTGCGGGGTCGACATTCTTCACCGTAACTTTCTGGGTGATCCTTGCCGAAGGCTCGCGAAGTGTTGGTGGCTTTTTCATTTCAAGGTCAAGGTTGTCAACGTACAACAGCTTTAACTCAGCTCTCTTTCCAGAAACGTGTTTGTAGTCCGGATAACCCTCTCGATCACCGAGTATCCCCTCGTGCTTTTCAAGGCCAACCCCTTTTATCTCTAGATATGGGATCATCGCGTCCATGAGTGTCCCTACGATCGTACCGATTTGCGACGGCTTAAAAGCCTTCAAAGCCACGACTGGCAGGCTTAATACGCGAAATCGCTGGCCAACGAGTGGCAAAAAGCATTCCTTTAACTGATGGAGTTCTTCGCGAACGATGCGGATCGGCATTATGATTCCCAGTGCCTTCTCAATTGCGCTGGCAAAGCGTCCTCGAGTCGAACACCTAACTCGATGCACCACTTGGATGCCTCAATCACATCGAGTCGCCGTTCGCAGCTTTCGACCTTCGAGACGAAAGTTTGGTCTCGACCAATGCGAATTGCCAAATCGCTCTGCGACATTCCCTGATTCTTTCTCAGGCGACGCAGATTCGCGACGAATTCGATGTAAAGGGGGTCATGCGAACTCGACATATGCGGTTTTGGCCTAAACGGAGCAAAGACGCCTACCAACTAGTAGAAGCTGAAAATCATCTCAGATTGTCTCGCATATTCCAAAATCGCATATCGGGAATCCCAAGACGAGCGTCTTGCGTCGAGTCGCCGATTCGGATACAAAGAGAGGTCAAAGGAGAACTTCATGGCCAAAAGACATGAAAACAAAGCCGGGAGCCTGGAATCCCTCTTCATTCGACTTGAGGAACTGGTACTTGCCAATTCGGGCGAGGACGAGTTTGACGAGGTCTTCAAGCTGCTAATTGCGAAGCTGTTCGACGAGCGATTTGGAAAAGGTCGCTTTTCAACGCAGTTGAGCGAAGCTTCAACTGCGCAATCGATCAATGAGCTCCTTCGATTGGCGAATCGAGAATGGCCGGGAGTTATAGATGAGCCAATATCCAAGCTAACCAATGAACATTTGGCTGTTTGTGTCGATGCAATGTCAAGGCATTGCATCGGAAACGAAAGCCTAGAAGTGATGGACAGCTTTTTTGAGTTTATGGTGTCCAAGTCCGCTAAGGGGGCAAAAGGGCAGTATTTCACCCCAAGGCACGTGGTTGAGCTGTGCGTCCGAATGCTCAAGCCAAAGCATAATGAAACTGTCCTTGATCCCGCATGTGGCTCGGGTGGCTTTTTGGTACATGCATTTAATTACATTCGTCCGAAACTTAACGACAAGTCCGTGGGGAAGTACTGCTCTGAAAAACTTTGGGGATTCGATTTGGATGCTCGCGCGGTACGCGTCGCAAAGGCCCTAATGATTCTAGCTGGGGATGGGAGCGCGAACGTAATTCGCCTCAATAGCCTCATGCAGCCATCAGCGCCCAGCCTGATAAAGGTCGAGGATTCATCTCTAACAATTGAGGATATATGCAGGGCAAGAATCAAAAAGCATCATGGTTTTGACGTTATTTTGACTAACCCGCCATTTGCGGGTGAGGTTCGAGAACGGCATATATTGGAAGGCTATTCTGTCGCCAGAGGGAAAGCTCGAATCGAGCGAGATGTGTTGTTTGTTGAGCGATGTCTGGCATTGCTTCGGGAAGGTGGACGGATGGCAATGGTGCTGCCACACAACAAGTTTGGTGGTGAGAGCTTCACGTTTTTGAGATCCTGGCTTTTAGGCAAGGCAAGAATTCTTGCTGTTGTTGGCTTGGGAAGAAATACGTTTCTTCCGCATACGCATCAAAAAGCAAGTATTTTGTTTCTTCAGAAGAACAGAAAGGCAACAAAGCCACCCGCCGAATACAACATCTTTTTCTCTATCAGTGAACGCGATGGCAAGAACTCTAAAGGGCAGTTTGTCTTCCATGAAAAGTCGCTTGGCTCGCTTTGGGACACTGTAGATCATGATCTGAACGACATTGCGGTTGAGTTTGAAGCGTTCTGTAACAAGGAAGGACTGGGGATTTGAAATGGCATTCGTATCAATAAGATGTTCCGATCAGCTCGGCGAGTCGTTCATTCTTGCACCTGAACGATATGATCCTCGTAGAGCCGTCGAGGCGACCGACGATAGTACTCGCTTGAAGGAAATTGTGCGTGTGCTTAGAAATACGGTGCATGAGTTGCCGACGGATAAAGAAGCGATCGTTTTGGACACGTGTGACGCAAGGGAAGGCGTGATTACAGCGAGAAAGAGTCGCACTAACTCGATTGGAAGCGCGAAGAAGTTTCTTTCGCCTGGAAACGTAATCATTTCTCGTCTTAGGCCTTACCTTCGCCAAGTTGCCTATGTCGATTCGTTGATACCGAACTATTCTGGTGCACTGCTATGCTCCACTGAATTCTTTGTGCTTGAGTCCTTGAACTCGCAATCAATTGCATTCCTTGTGCCATTTTTACTCACAGAGAAAGTTCAGACTATTCTCGCAGCTTCTCAGGAGGGAGGGCATCATCCTCGGTTTAACGAATCCGTATTGCTCAATTTGCCGGTTCCAAACGAAATCATTGCAGCGCGTAAGAAGTCGTCGAGAATTGTGGAAGACGCGATCAAGAAGTTCCGAGCGTCGGAAGCTGAGATACTTTGCGAAATTGATGCGGCGAATAAAGCTGTTTCGGTAATGCGGTGAGAGGTGCCTTCTGATCAGTAGATTAATCTAGGGCAGATAGTCGGCAAATTGGCTGCCTCAGTTCCCCAATCGATTAGCGAAAACAATCGAGAATTTTGTTCTGCGAATCCGCCCTGCCATCGGCAATAGGGAATCGGACGGGCGTGGTGCTCGCCAACGGGGTTCCAGACGTAACGAGAGGGGAACATGGGTACAGGAATGGATTTTCAGGAATTTTGTGAATTGAAGCTGACACCGCGAGCCGGAGCGGACCAAGCGTTTTTCGAGGCGGCCGAGCACGAACGGGAAGCGATGTTCCCGATGCCGCCGCCCAACATCGATCCGGTTGAACCGGACACCCGCGGGGCCAGGACATTGCGCGAGCAACTGGCCCTGCACAGCGGCAAGGGCACATGCGCGGCGTGCCACGCGAGGTTCGATCCGTACGGG
>Ga0194134_10004102_pt1 | contig 14954 bp, 15 predicted proteins | sample TA2KigOff0mmetaG_FD_148602 | JGI IMG/M metagenome (GOLD analysis project Ga0194134, IMG submission 148602) | Freshwater microbial communities from Lake Tanganyika, Tanzania - TA2015056 Kigoma Offshore 0m | ecosystem: Environmental > Aquatic > Freshwater > Lake | place: Tanzania: Lake Tanganyika... | reverse complement strand
AGACCCGGTGGGGGCCCAACAACCCACCAACTTCAGCCGCATCGCCTTCTTTGACGATGGCAAGGGCTTTGTGCTCGGGGAACGGGGTTCGCTGTTGCGCTGGGTTGGCTGATGGGACCAGCTGACTGCCACGCCTGACAACGCTCTGTAACCAAGGGGCGTGGCCCATCTCGGCCGCCCCTGCCTCAGCCCTAGGATCGCGCAGCTGAACGCTCGCTGCTCATGGCCGCCGGCTCAACGGGTGAACGCCCGTTCTTCGAGATCATCACGAGCATCCGTTACTGGGTGATCCATGCCGTGACCCTGCCGGCTCTGTTCCTGGCGGGATTCCTGTTCGTGTCCACGGGCTTGGCCTATGACGCCTTCGGCACCCCCCGGCCGGATGCGTACTTCCAAGCCACGGACTCCAAAGCTCCGGTGGTGAGCCAGCGGTATGACGCCAAGGCCTCCCTCGACCAGCGCCTGCAATAAGCCATGACCCAAGCACCCGCCAGCTCCACACCCCGCAACTATCCGATCTTCACGGTTCGGTGGTTGGCGGTTCACGCCCTCGGCATCCCCACGGTGTTCTTCCTGGGTGCCCTGGCCGCCATGCAGTTCATCCGCCGCTGAGCTCCGCCGCCATGCAACGCAATCCCAACCCCAACAACCTGCCGGTTGAGCTCAACCGCACCAGCCTGTACCTGGGGCTGCTGTTCGTGTTCACCTGTGGTGTGCTCTTCTCCAGCTACTTCTTCAACTGATCGGGAGGATCTCCAATGAGCGGCAAGAAATCCAACCTGCCTGACGGCCGGATCCCCGATCGCCTGCCTGACGGTCGCCCGGCTGTGGCCTGGCGCTCCCGCTGGACCGAAGGTGTCCTGCCCCTGTGGCTGGTGGCGACCGCCGGCGGCATGGCCGTGATCTTCGTGGTGGGCCTCTTCTTCTATGGCTCCTACGTGGGTGTGGGTTCCGCCTGATCGTCAGGCTTTGAAAGCTGTTTTTATCCAGCTCCTCATTGCCCCGCCTCAACAGCGGGGCTTTGTTTTGATCAACCCAACGTTGCGCTGCACCCATGGCCCAGCTGCTGATCACCGGAGGGGCCGGGTTCATCGGCAGCCACACCTGCCTGGTGCTGCTAGAGGCCGGCAACCGGCTTGTGGTGCTCGACGATTTCAGCAACAGCAGCCCCGAATCACTGCGGCGGGTGCTGGGGCTGGCGGGACTCCGCCCCGATGATCCGAGGCTCCAAGTCCTCCCGGGCGACATCCGCTGCGATGACGACCTCCAACGCGCCTTCCAGGCCGCCGCACAACCCATTGATGCGGTGGTGCACTTCGCAGGCCTCAAGGCGGTGGGTGAATCGGTGCAGGATCCCCTGCGCTACTGGGATGTGAACCTAGCGGGTAGCCGCTGCCTGCTGGCGGCGATGCAACGCCACGGCTGCCGCACGCTGGTGTTCAGCAGCAGCGCCACCCTCTACGGCCTGCCGAAGCAGGTGCCCATTGCCGAAACGGCGCCAGTGCGGCCGATCAACCCCTACGGCCACACGAAAGCGGCGGTGGAGCAGCTGCTGGCGGATCTGGCCGCCAGCGAGCCGGGCTGGCGCATCGCACGGCTGCGCTACTTCAACCCCGTGGGGGCCCACCCCAGCGGCCGCATCGGCGAAGACCCGCTGGGGGAGCCCAACAACCTCTTCCCGTTCATCAGCCAGGTGGCGGTGGGGCGGCGCCCCGAACTGCAGGTGTTTGGCAGCGACTGGCCCACCGACGACGGCAGCGGTGTGCGCGATTACATCCACGTAATGGATCTGGCCGAGGGCCACCGCGCCGCCCTCGACACCCTGCTAGCGGAACCGCCGCAACTGCTCACCCTCAACCTGGGCAGCGGCGAAGGGCACTCCGTGCTGGAGCTGGTGCAAGCCTTTGAGGCCGCCAGTGGCCGGCCAGTGCCCTATCGAGTGGTGGCCCGCCGTCCCGGCGATGCTGCCTGCACCGTGGCCGATCCGCAGCTGGCGCACCAGCGTCTGGGTTGGCGCACCCAACGCAGCCTGGCGGACATTTGCCGTGACGGCTGGGCGTGGCAGCAGGCCAACCCTGAGGGCTACGGGAAGGGGTAGGTCTTCACCCAGGCGGCGAACCGTTCCAATCCTTCCTCCAGGGGAGTACTGGGCCGGAAGCCCACCCAGGCCTCCAATGCCGAGGTGTCGGCGGCGGTGGCCACCACATCACCAGGCTGCATTGGTTCAAACTGCTTGATCGCCTCCCGCCCTAAGGCCTGCTCCAGCACCTCGATAAAGCGCAGCAGCTCAACAGGCTGGGCATTGCCGATGTTGAACAGGCGGTGGGCCACCGCCGCCGTGGCGGGATTGGGGGCCAGCGGATCAAAGGCCTCATCCGCCATGGCGGGCTTATCGAGGCAGCGCAACACCCCCTCCACGATGTCGTCGATGTAGGTGAAATCCCGGCGCATCTGGCCACCGTTGAACACGCGGATCGGCTCCCCCGCCAAGATCGCGCGTGCGAACAGCATCGGCGCCATGTCCGGACGGCCCCAGGGGCCATACACGGTGAAAAACCGGAGGCCCGTGGCCGGCAGCCCATAAAGATGGCTGTAGGTGTGGGCCATCAGCTCGTTGGCCTTCTTGGAGGCCGCATACAGGCTCACCGGATGGTTCACCGGCTGCTGCTCGCTGAACGGCAGGTTGCGGTTGCCGCCATACACCGAACTGCTGGAGGCATAAACCAGATGCTCCACGCCTTGCTGGCGGCAGCCCTCGAGCACGTGGCCAAAGCCAACCAGATTGCTCTGGATGTAAGCGGAGGGATTGTCGATCGAATAGCGGACTCCAGGCTGCGCTGCCAGGTGCACTACAGCGCGCGGCCGAATCTGCTCGAACAGCTCCGCCATGGCGACGCCATCTTCCAGATCCATCGGCACAAAGACGAAGTGATCGGCAGCGTCAGGCAGCGCATGAAGCCGCTGCAGTCGCGACCGCTTCAGAGCTGGAGAGTAGTAAGCGTTAAGGTTGTCAAGCCCGAACACAGACAAGCCGCGCTGAAGCAACTTCTCGGTAACGGCTGCTCCGATAAAGCCGGCGGCGCCAGTGATCAAGATTGGGTGCGCAGTCATCCGGCGACGTGGGAGAAATTCGGTTTAGAAGGCATTGGGTGAACGGAGTCGTAACAGGGTTTGCAATAGGATCTTCAAATCACCAGCCAATGACCAAGAACGTTGATATTCGAGGTCGGCAGCAACACGTCGCCGCATTGAATCAAGCGTCGGGGTAGAACCGCGTAAGCCTTGGACCTGTGCAAGCCCAGTGATGCCTGGTTTAAAAGCATGCCGTTGCATATAGCCCGGGATCAATTGACGGAAATACTCATTGTGCTCGACAGCATGGGGGCGTGGCCCTACAATGCTCATATCGCCCTTGAGAACATTCCATAACTGCGGTAACTCATCAATGCTCCAGTGGCGAAGAAAAGATCCAACGGGTGTAACCCGAGGATCATCTCGCGTAGCCTGCCTGAGACCTGGTTGATCGCCAGCCTCCAACACACTCATCGTACGAAGTTTGGCAATACGAAAGCGACGTCCATCGAGGCCATAGCGATCTTGCCAAAAGAGTGCAGGGCCAGGACTGGTGAACCTCACAGCGAATGCCGTAAGCACCAAGAATGGAGCAAGAAGAAGAAGAGCAGCGAATGAGAAAATAATATCAAGAAGCCGCTTAAACTGACGATCCAATAGCAAGTCATGGGGACGCCAAAGGTCAATGCAGGGTTGGCCTCCCACCCACTTGAGTTCAAATCTCATTCCAGGAGCCGCCCATGTGGGGGCGTAGACCACAGGCATGCAGATATCACCAAAAAGCCGTATAAGCTCAGACGTGGAGGTCGTACCTGTATAGCTATCACTGAACACAAGTTGATCAACCTGGTGATTGTTTAACCAAGATGATAGGGCGGTTAGATTACCTCCCCATCGGGGCATGGCTTCTGGATAGGGCTCGCCCGGGATAGGGGGGAGTTCACTAAACCAAGCAACAAGGCGCAAGCCCAAATAGGGTGAAGCCTGAAGACGATGAAAAAACTCAGCAGCTGAGTGAGCGGAACCCCAGTACACGACAGAACGAGAATTACCACCGCGTATGCGATACCAACGCAAAATCTTACGCCCACCGACATGCAATAGCGCTAAGGACAACCAACACAAAGCTGACCAGTGGAGCATTGCAATACGGGAATATTCAGCGGATACCTTCAGGCTGTAGGCGACTGTGAACAATGCAGAGAGAACCAACAGCCAACTAACACTCAGCCGCCGTAACAGGGTAAACAGGGAAGACTGGCGATAGCTCTGATACAAACGTCCCTGAGGCAAGATGAAAGCAGTCACCAGACCGACCAGCAAAAGCGCAGCAAGGTGCTCTGAAGTAGAAGAGGGGCTGGTGCGGGGAAGCGCCAGCAAGGAGAACAGGCCAGTGACCAGCAACGGATCTAACAAACGCTGCAGACGGTAGAGGTCGTCGCCATAGGCGCGCAACAAACCGGCAAGGGGGGAGGCGATACGCATAGGCAACAGCCGAGTTAAGACATCATGCTGCAGTGACAGTCATAAGCCAAGGTGGACAGGCCATCGCGGGGAACAAGCATGAAGATCCTGATCTACGGCATTAACTACGCTCCAGAGCCAGTGGGTATTGGGAAGTACACAGGAGAGCTGGGAACCTGGCTGGTTGAGCAGGGGAACGACGTGCGCGCCATCGCTGCACCTCCGTACTTTCCGGGATGGGAAGTAGTATGCAACCGGTACAGAAGTGAGAGGTTATCTGGTGTCTGGGTTAAACGTTGCCCACTTTGGGTGCCCAAGAATCCATCGGGATTGACAAGGCTGTTGCATCTGGCGAGTTTTGCAATCAGCAGCATGCCAGTGCTGCTGATGCAATGGAAATGGCGACCAGACTTAATCCTCTGCATAGCACCGACCTTAATGTGCGCGCCGGGCGCACTTGTGCTGAAAAAACTGAGCGGGAAGGAGTGCGTCACCTGGCTGCACATCCAAGATCTGGAACTCGATGCAGCTTTCGAATTAGGACTACTGAAAGGCGAAAAGGTCAGAAAGACCATGGGACACATAGAGAGCTGGCTTCTGAAGAATTTTGATCAGGTGAGCACAATCAGCAGCTCAATGCGAGATCAGATCATGACAAAAGGAGTTGATCACACTCGGTGTCAACAGTTTTCGAACTGGATCGACCTTGAAGAAATCAAGGTTGAATCACGCAGCAAGCGCGATGAAAATCGATACCGGAAGATGCTTGGAATAAAACCGGAAGAGATAATACTTCTATATTCAGGCTCGATGAATAAGAAGCAAGGAATAGAGATAGTCGTTGAAGCAATCAGGTTATTAAGCAAGCAAAAGAATTTGGTCTGGATTCTGGCGGGCGAAGGGCCTGGGAAGAATGAGTTAAAAGCTGCAACAGAGAATTTTGACCAAGTCAGACACAGGGGCCTGCAAGCGCATGAACACCTCAGCGAGTGGCTCAACGTTGCAGACATACACATCCTGCCACAGAAGAGAGGTGTTGCAGATCTAGTATTACCGTCAAAAGTTCATGGAATGCTAGCCAGCGGGAGACCAGTCATTGCTACAACTCCAAAGGAAAGCTGCCTCGGTGTGGTGGCTGAAGAAGCGGGGATACGCGTCAATCCAGGAGATGTGACTGGATTCGTTGCAGCAGTTCTGGATCTTGCAAACGACCCAGTTAAGCGGGAGCGATTGGGACTTAAAGCAAGGGAAATAGCAGAAAGGAATTACAGCAAAGAAATGATCTTAAAACAGTTTCAAGAGAGAGCTATTAACCTTGTGCACAAAGGAATGAGATAGGCTAACCACCAAGCTGACGCAGTTCACGCACTTTAAGTACAATAAAATACTCATAGATACTTTGCAAAAAAGCGTATGTGAGACCTGGGCGTCCATCAAGAAAGCCTCGCTTGATAATATATAGCAAAACAAATTTGAAGATTGGCCTTGCCGGGAGACGCATGAAAAGCTGCTTCTGATGAACTCTCCGAAGGTGGAAAGATCTAGCGAACAGTGCAGTCAAAAAACTGGGTCGCTCTGATATGCCAGCCAATGAACAAAAGTGCTCAGCCTCTAAGGTGCTGTAGGAATTATGGCGAGAAATCCAATGACTAAGACCCTTAGAGAAAGGATAGTGGTCAATAAAGCTGTGAAGAGTGCCTATTTCTCCGTCAACAACCGTGACAGGATTAATAAGACGGGTGTAATACAAATGCTCGGGCCGAAAGAGGCGAATGTACCATGGTGTTGCTTGTACATATTTAAGATGGCGACCCTGAAGAAAATCACGTCGACGGACACTATAGGCAACTGGTCGAGTTGCATGCGAACGAGAAGAAGTGGAAGCATCGCGGCTTAATTTATCAATGATCTCGTCGAGAGTGTCAGCGGGCAGACGTTCATCGGCATCGAGCGTAAAGACCCATGGGTACTTGAAAGGGATCTGACGTAGGGCCCAGGTACGATGAAATCCCTCATCTCCGCCAAAAGCTTTAGAACAGTCTTGGCCTGGTCTCTGAATCAGTCGACAACCAGCACGTAGCGCTATGGATGATGTTTGATCTGTGCTATAAGAATCATAAATAATTATATCATCACACCATTTTAGAGAGGACAAGCAGCCTGGTAGTTCATGTTCCTCATTTTTGGTCAGAATCAAAATTGATAGCATCACCAAACACTACGCACAGGGCGTGCCGGATTACCAGCGACTATTTGAAAAGGGTCAATTGAACGTGTCACAACACTGCAGGCACCAACAACAACACCATTGCCAATGGTGACTCCAGGCAGCACAAAAGCTCTAGCACCAATAAAAACATCAGCTCCAATAGAAATAGGCCTTGTAGCTAATGGCCAGTGATGGGCAGAAAAATCGTGAGTTCCAGAACAGAGATAAGCTTCTTGAGCAACACAAGCACCAGGTCCCACTTCAACCTCTCCAAGGCAGTATGCATGAGCACGATCGCCAAGACATGCCCGATGATACAAAGTGAGATTCCAGGGATGGTCAACACGGGCACGTTGATGCACGAACGGACAACCATAGACGGTTGCGCCGAAAAGACGTAATACTAATAATCGCCAAGGATTAAAAGGTTTGGGTGTCCAAACACAGGACAAAAACCAAACAAGCTCCCAGCACATTTGAAGCAATGGACGACGGCGGCTCCAAGGGATGGAGTAGCGGGTGAGTTTGGCGGGAATATGCATTGGTTGGACTAACTACACAGTTTTCGAAAACAGTCAAGGAATTCCGCTGCAATTCTAGTTGGGTGATGTGTAACACCTACCTCAAGAGCCGCCGAGGCCATACTCATGCGTAAATTAGGTTGAGTAGCAAGTGCGATCATTTCCTTGGCAAGGGCTGGTGCAGGGTCTGCTGAAAGGTGATCAAATACCGAACCATTAACACCTGGAGTTATAAAGTCTAGAAAACAGGCTAAACTGCTAACGATGGGAACTGAACCACACGCCATAGCCTCCAGCGGGGCCAACCCAAAAGTTTCTCCACGCTCGGCCAGGGAAGGATAGACAAACAAAGCAGCCTCATAATACTGTGTGAGTAGATCTTCTTTGACAAAGAGAGGGCCAAGACACTCGATAGGCAAACCAGTAAGGTGTGGTTGAGACAACAATCGCCGTAACCAAGGTTGCCCACCACCACCAGCACTTACATCATCAGGACCAACGAGTCTTAACGACCACCCAGACATTGCGTGGCTGTATGCAATAGCAAAAGCGTCAAGGAGTAATGAAATCCCCTTTTCAGGGTGTAGACGGCCAGCATAAAGAAGGACGGGCAATCTCTCCCGTTGCACGGGTGGCGGTGGAAGAAATGGAAGGGGGTTAGGAATGGTCGCAATGCGGTTTGCAAGATATGGCACTTCCGTACGTATAGCTTGAGCCACGGCGGTACTGTTAGCACGAAGACAAGAAGCCCCAAAGTATAGTGCAATCTGACCTTTTGGCATTCGTTGAACATCAACAACCACCCTTCCAAAGCGTTTAGACAGAAGAGGGATAATCAGTGGCGACCAAAAAGTATTGGTGACAATGACATCTGCGACTGGGAGAACGGATAGCGCCCTAAGTGTATAGAGTAGGTCAAGTATGTTTCTAATAAATTGCCAAGGAATTGCATTGAAACCCTTGATACGTATATGCCGAACACCGTTAATGTATTCTTCTTGATCCAACTCCTCAAAAGCCCGAGAGATATGAACAACTGAGTGCCCATAAGTGCTAAACTGCTTTCCAAGCTCAAACCACATCTTCTCCACAGCACCACCTAAAAGAGGTGGAACAGGCAGAAATGGTCCCTGTAGAATTGTGATGCGCATAATCTTAACGATTAGCCAGATTCGCACTAATATTACAAGAAAAGGGGCCAAGAGAGCGATTGCCGGATGCCTTATTGCTTTAACTTAAGTGAAAGACCTAATAGGTGCCCGAATGGACGTAGTTCGTGCGGAGGTTCAATTCCATACGGTCACTGAAAAAGGACTAGGTGTTCTGTCTCACTGTCTCAGCAGGTTGTTCAGTAGCCAACGAGGTGTGAGGTCGCTACCGGTTGAGGTGTCACCGCCCAACCGAGACCTCACGTCCCATGCATACACACGCCAATGCCCGTCTGATGCAGAAGGGCAGGCTGCGATTGGTTTCTCAACACCTCAACGACCATCGCCCCCTGGCAGTGACGTGGACCCCGGAAACTGGTCCACGTCAAGAGATTCTTATTAAATGGAGGATCGAGGTCGAGAGATTAGACTTATTATTTACTTAAAAGAAAACACATCGAGAAGATATCACATTTTACAAATCAACTGCGATGAAAATGCGCTGGTAGATTTTGAAGCAAGATGATAGACAAAGCCGGAAAAGACTGTATTTCTTAGAATATGTAAAAGGGGACAATTAAAAGGTTGGGTACCGCAAGAGACTAAAGTAAAGTGGATTGGTTGACAGCGTAGACTTAATAAAGGCAGACGTTAAATAGGACTCATATGGTCAACTACTCTGTAGATACGACAGTAAGTTCCTAGCGACTGAGGAGAGGTCAAATCTTGCCTTGAAAAGCAATTCTGCATTTAGCGACATGGTCGATTTCTCAGTTGCAGGCATATTGATCCATATCGCCAAAGCGTCTATCGTCGATTGGCGTGTATCAGAATGAATAATACCAGCGCATGCATTCGCAACTTCACCTGAAATATTAACAGTGTTCGCAATCATCACAGGTATTGCACAGGAAAGAGCTTCAGCAACAGCAATGCCAAAATTCTCTTGGTGAGAAGGTAGGCAAAATAATTCTGCGGACCGTAAAGCACCCCACTTAAGGGTATCTAGAAGCATACCTGTCCAGATCACCCGTTCACTAATTCCTAGTGAGATACAAAGCAGCTGGAGTGCGGAGCGGTGTCCGGTGGAATCAGGGCCTGCAATTACCAAATGAAGGGTTGAATCTGTATGACAAATAGACGCAAATGCATATAAAAGTAAGTCAATACCCTTTTTAGGGTGAATCCTTCCTAGATATAAGATAATACGTTTGTTCTGGAGGGTGGGAAATGTAGTTAGAAACGCCTGGCGCTGATGTACATGGTCAGCAGGAGGTGGAGATGCTCCATAACCCAAGACAATATCATTAACCCTGTAGGGGGAAAAAGAGTGAGATGCAAGTTCTCGTTCACATTCTGTGGTGAAAAGAACAGCTGATGCATTGTGGAGGACTCGAGACTCTGCCAAAAGCCAATAGAGGCTTTTTTTGATGTGTTTCAGAGGATATGTTTTCTGAAACCATGGATCGAGCATTCCATGCGGATAGACAGAATATGGAATAGATGTTCCTCTTAAAGCACGTAAAACAGCTAATGAATGGGATTGCCAGAGTCCGTGTACAATCACATGATCATGATGTCTTGCATATTGAAGAATGCGGGATGGTAGAGCTTTGACATAACCATATCCTGTTAAACTAGGCCCACAACCAATGGATTGGAAGCCTGATTGGATCAACCACGGAGAATCAGGCTTATCTAGAGATAAAACTGTTGTAGATACACCAAGCTCTGACAGATACGGAGTGATCTGCAGAATCCCTGCAACAGGTCCACCGGTAGCGGGGTTGAGAGTATTAATTACACGCAGTATTCTCATATGGTATCTAGGCTGCAAATTGGTGAGGTATGATGCACTTTAAGTTAAAGAGTTCTAACAAAATTTTTGAATAAATTTTTGGGCATAAAAGGCCAATGGTCAAAAAAGGTGTGAGACCGCTCGAGATGTAGATGAGGAATGGGTGCCATAAAATCCTGCGGTGGGCCTACAATATCAAAAGAAGATGAAAAACTTGGTTTTGGGTAACAATAGTGATAAAGAAATTCGAAGTCGATAATTTGTATGCCATCAGCAGTAAGCAAAACATTATTAGGAGTAAAGTTCATATGCGCATACCCCAAGCTCCAGAGATCATAGAGAAAGCGAACAATTAGATCAGATCTAGCAATTGCCTCATCGCGATAAGATGAATTCGCTGGCAAAACAACGGGTTTTGAATAAGTGGTAATGATATAATTTGCATTATGATAAAGTAGCCTAGGAATGCAATTTATTGATTTTGAAAGAGTTCTGTAAGCAAGTAGTTCAGAGTTGAATTGAAAAGTTGCCGAATTCCTAAAGGTCTTCTTTACAGCAAGCTCTTGGTTATAGCAAATGAGTTCAACCTTCGATCTCCTTCCTTGGCTTAGAGTCTTAACAAGGGGATAGGCATTAGAGTTTGCTGATCTTTTCAATGATATTTTGGCAAGAATATCGTCATATCGTTGCTTAGTTGTAATACGTTTGAGGTACCATAACGCTTCATATTCGTTGTCAGTGGAATGGATTGGATTAAATGATTTAAAATATCCCAACTTGGCATTTACTAACTCACGTATGCGCAATTTGCAATCATGGAAGCGGACATTTGTAAGGCATGGGAAAACCCTCTGCATTGCTTGAGAGGTAACTGGTTGTGGGTAGTAGTCAATAACTACAAGAGCATACGCAGGAAGTCCTCCAGAATTGGGATAAGGACCATTGCCCCAGTTCATACCTCTCATAGAGAACGATAAGTCCTTGACGTGCGCTTCAGTCAATGCAAAAGAGGCTACTATCTCAAACATATACGTATCTTCCAAAAAAGTTGAAATAGATGTAAGCATACCACTCATAAGAGCGCTTTCTCTGATGATAAATAGTGATATCGGCAACCCCCTTATATTTGAATATAGACGGGGATACAAATGAAGTGTATTCCTATTCTTTCTCGAAAGCATAGATATAACGTCTGGGGGTGGATAACAGCCAAACGATTCGAGAATCTCTGCGTATTTTAACCTTTTCAAAGACTCCTTGCACTCAAGAGTTTCCAAGACGGTTTCAATAGCCATAGGATAATTATGATCAGTCTCTGCATGGTCCTTCTTGCCACTACCAGCAGAACCTCTATCCAAAAACTCGAGCTTATGGAACATTGCATGGTATATAAGACTTAAAAAATGAGCCATCGGATTTGGAATCCATATTAGTTTGTTATAAAGTCTTCTATTCGTAAGTAGCTTGAGAGAGAGCTCGATGGGGAAATAAGGTGTATCGGCGAATCGGCCACCATGTGTCCCGTATATCGTATAGACATCTAAGGCGATCGGAGTGGGATAGGGTACTGTTAAAGCATAGATAAGTGAAAAATCATCGTCGCAAATAAGCATATCGATATCTTCATCAGTAGAATCATCTAATATTAATTCCCACCAGCGCAACACGACATAGTTGCAGTCATGTCGATTGAGATGTTCGAAGAATTCATAAACAGTTACATTTGGTCGCAGATATCTACGAGGTCTTCCATTCGAGACCAAGCCAAAAAGTTGGTTTCTTAGAGGTAGCGGGAAATGACTTATATATGAGCGCAGATTTTTCTTCCCTAATTGGCGTGCAATATGTAATAAGAGATTTCTACAGCGCGGTAAAAATCTGAAGATAAATGAGAGAGTTTGATATTCGCATACATTTACGGTGTTGACCAGTTTGGTGATTATTCGATTAAGAGCTATCAACATTAGATTATTACTGTAAAATATGTGTGAGATCTGTTTCTGTTTTATCATGATATGTTTTATTTAGTACCTTGGGATTTTGGTGTGAATTTAGACACACCGAACCACAAGCGCACAACATAGAGGCCTAATAATAATGTTAGTAGCAGGCCAGTTTCAAAACCATAAGAATGATGACGTGCGTTAATTAATTGGTAATAAGAATACGCTAGTCCTCCAATAATGAGCCATATTGTAAGTTCTATAGCAAGGTGGCTGTTAAGAGCTCTAACATTAACCGAAAGGATTTTTAAAATATAGCTTCTGTATACAAAGACGCAGGCAATACCAGATGCTGCATACATGATCAATGCGTGGTAGAAATCAAAATAAAGAAGTGATATCGAAAATGTTGTTATTGCCAAACTTGTTTTAATAACCTGAAACTTGAGGCCAATTTTTTGCAATCCCAATGTAGATATTGAGACTTGTAATGGGGAGAAAATAAATTCAATGGCGCACATCGGCAGGAGGAGCTGTAGGAAAGGACCTATCGATACCCATTTGCTACCAAGAATAAGCTGGCTAATTTGATTTGTAAAATAACATGTGACTACTGTTGGAGGTATCGCAATTATCATAAGTTTTATAATCAGTTGATGAAGGGTCTTTCCATGCTCTTCGCGTGACCTAATGTCACTCAAATCCTTGTGCAGTGCTTGCTGGATGCTTGAGGATATTGTAGTATATGGCAAGCTTGATATTTTTTGAGTCATAACCCAATATCCAGTAGTCGTAGCACTGGATAATGAAGATATGATGATTGTAGGAAGATATGAATTAAGAGCTTGTGCTAATGCAGAAGGAGCAGAGAAAAGAGCAAAGTCTCTATACTTATAAATGAGCTGAATATTCCTGTCAGATAAAGGGTTTAGTGCTCTCCCAAGAAAGCGAGTACTCATTCCAAGATTTAGTGTTGCCAACAGAATGGAAATAAGCGAGGACAATAAAAGTGCATTTAAGCCAAAGCGGAACAGAGTGATTTGAATCGCGACCTGGGAGGCTACCTGAATCAGCTTAGAAGTAGCAATACGTCCTATAGCCTTGCGACTTAGGGCATAGTACATTACAGAATTATAGCAGCCAGCTAGAATAATTACAGGCACAAGAAACCATAATAGTGTGATATCTTCAAAAGGTTTAAACCTCAGAAGACTGGGGAATAGGCTCTGTATTGCCAAAAGAACGCCTCCAAATAGGAAGCCGACGTAGATTGTCATTGATATTGTCAACACGAATATATCTCGTGCTTCTTTCTCCGTACGTGCAGTAGGTATAGCGAGCTCATAGCGAAAACTAGATACAAGCGCAGCTAGTGATACTATGCTTAAAAAGACTCCGTAATTGCCAAGAACGGATGGACCATAAAGCCTTGCGATGATTGGAAGAGCTACAACACCAACGGCTTGGCTAATTATGGTAGATGTTGAAAGTGCAGCTACCCTTTTGAATATCGACAATTTATTCATTGTAGAGATTCGCGAATTCAAATAATTCGGTAATTAGCGGTTGGTTTGTTGCCATATGCCAATATTACTTTCAAATCACCCCTCGATTCCTTCAACATTATCGCATTCTCAAGTTTGACACTATGCCCTTGCCTATGACCCAAACCGAAAAGCCAACTTCAACTGCTTGAGGCCAGTTAGTTGCGCATCTTGTGTCAAATAGCCAAGATGGATGGCGCATGTATGTGTATATGGTCGACCAGTCGAGGTCTGCGAATTCAGGCCATTCTGTCAGAATGATAACTGCATCAGCTTGATATACTGCATCATTAACAGATTTAGCCAAATACCATTTGCCTACTGCCTCAGGACAGTTTAAACTATCAACAATTTGCGATGTTTCTGGAAGGTCTGAGGATATTTGCTCAGATTTTACTTTAGGATCATAAATAAATAGGCTTGCTCCCTCTTCAAGAAGATCCCGGCAGATCCTAATTGCAGGTGATTCCCGGGTATCATTCGTATTCGCCTTAAAAGCAAACCCCAGTACCGCGATCCTCTTACCAGTGACGGTGCCAAACAACCGCTGCACCACCAAACGGGCAATACGGTGTTGCTGCCAGCTATTGAGGTCCACCACGCTCTGCCAGTAGGCCGCCACCTCATGCAGCCCGTAGTGGCCGCAGAGGTACACCAAATTGAGGATGTCTTTCTGGAAGCAGCTGCCACCAAACCCGGGGCCTGCCTTCAGAAACTTGCGCCCGATGCGGCTGTCGGCGCCGATGGCATGGGCCACCTCCTGCACGTCGGCTCCGGTGGCCTCACACAGGGCCGCAATCGCATTGATCGAACTGATCCGCTGCGCCAAAAAGGCATTGGCGGTGAGCTTGGACAGCTCCGAGCTCCACAGGTTGGTGCGCAGGATTCTGTCGTTGGGCACCCACTGGCCGTACACCCCCGCCAGCGCTTCGATCGCTGCCGGATCGTCGCCACCGATCAGCACCCGATCCGGCTGCTCCAAATCAGGTATCGCGGTGCCCTCCGCCAGGAATTCCGGGTTGGAGAGCACCGCAAAGGTTTTGGGGCTGCCGCTGCTGGCCCCGTCCCCCTGGGCCGCCGAGAGGATGGCCTGCACCGTTTCAGCGGTGCGCACCGGCAGGGTGCTCTTCTCCACCACGATCGTGTGGCCCTGGGCGCAGGCGGCCACCTGGCGGGCTGAGGCCTCGATCCAGCGCAGATCACTGGCCTGGCCGGCGCCCACCCCCTTGGTTTTGGTGGGGGTGTTCACCGACAG